>Ga0335072_10002844_pt1 | contig 26542 bp, 22 predicted proteins | sample Lox_Sample_21_FD_206725 | JGI IMG/M metagenome (GOLD analysis project Ga0335072, IMG submission 206725) | Soil microbial communities from Loxahatchee National Wildlife Refuge, Florida, United States - Lox_Sample_2.1 | ecosystem: Environmental > Terrestrial > Soil > Wetlands | place: USA...
CGAATACCGGCCGTATCCGGGCGATCACAGCATTAGTTATTTCATCTCCCATTTCGACGAAGTGATGGAGTTCCACTCCCGCGCATTCCATCTGACGAAATAGTGTGTTTCGTCGGTCTGAGGGGATGTTTCGCGAAGCGAGGCATTCGGGAGTCGCAAGACTATTCCAGATCCGACTTGTCGGGGTTGTAGTAGAACCGGAAGCGAAGCGCGAGATAAGGTCCGGTGAATTCGCCGGGCAACGGAGGAAAAGGGTTGGACGAGAAAATGCCGCCCCAGGCGGCGCGATCAAGGGCGGCATCGCCCGAAGTCGCCACCAGGCGCATGTCGGCAATGCTGCCGTCCTTGGTGATGGCGAACTCGATGGCGAGCTTACCTTTCTTCATTTCGGCCGATTCCGGAATGAGACGGTACCAGTTCTGGCGAACGTCTTCTAAAATGCGCTGCAGATAGGGGACGAAATCGACTCCCTGCGTATCGCTGAGAATGTCGAGAGCACCGAGTTGACGGCCATGCGCCCCAGTGCCCAAACCGAAGTCGCCACCCTGGCCTCCGCCGCCGGCGCGGCTTGCCGCCGCTGCCTGAGCCGCCTGCTGAATCGCGGAACCGGCGCTCATGCCGGCTGCATACTTACTGAAAAGATTGCTGTCGTTCGGGCGAGCCGGCATTTGCAATCGTGCCGTTTGATTGCTGTCGAACTGAGGCCGCGGCCCGCCCTGTTGCGGTCCGTGCGCCTGTTGTTGGATCGGAGACTGGTTCTGCGCCAAGGCCTGCGGCGGAGCGGCAGCGGAAGTGGGTGCTTTCGGCTCAGGCATCCCGGGAGCACCCGGAGGTGGGGTCGCCAAAAGCTTGCGTAATTCCTTCGGATCGAGTTCGGGATGCCGCGACGTAGCGATGCGATCCTTATCCGAAAGAATGTTGGTATTCGGCTTGCGCGTCAGTTTCTGCGCGTCCGGCGGCAACGTCAGAAAAGTTACGTCTTTGTCTTGCGTCGGGCTGACCGCAACGGCGACCACCCTATGCCATGGGATGTATTTCTGAATCAGATTGAGATTCCAGAGAAAAATGATCAGCACCAGGTGGAAGATAATCGAAATCCACAATGCCTCGCGCTTTCGCGAGCGCGCCAGATCGTCCTGTAGCTGGATCAGGAGGTGAGGAACGCGGTCTTCCATCTCGCGGTAGGCAGTTTCCCAGTCCTGTGCAGCATAAAGCTCCAGCTGCTCTGCCTGTGACTTTTCAGTTGGGGCAACCGGGTCCTGGAATGGAATCTGCGTTATGGGCATTGCGATGGTCGAATTCGACTTGGCGAATCAGGCCTGCTGATTAGACACGAGCAGCCCGAATCGCGTTGTACCCCGTGTGGGTCATGCCCCTCGGACGCGCGAAGCCAAGTTAGTTTATTTTCGCATTTTTCCGGAAATTCTGCGCGGACAATTCGCGTGCGACTTTGGGGTGTAAACAAATGTAAATAAGGGAGCTAAATCAGTTCTTGACTTTCGCCATGTCGGCCAGATTCAGCTTCTTGGCGTGATGCCGAATACCGGCGAGAATTTCCAGCGCGATGGCCAGTGCGCGGCGGCCATCTTCGAGAGAAACAACAGGCGCGGAGCGCTTCCGCACCGATTGCAGGAAAGATTTGAGTTCCGCGTGCAGCGGTTCCTCCGACGCGACCGGGGGTTTGGAAACCGAGATTTCTGGATTCACCGTGGGAATCCCAGTCGCAGCGCCGTCATGACCGACGGTGAAGACGAGGACTTCCTGGCGTCCGTAGTCGATCGAAACATACTGCCGGGGCTGGAAGAAGCGCAATTTGCGCACTCGTTCCGTGGAAACGCGGCTGGCGGTGAAGTTGGCGATGCAGCCGGACTCGAGTTCCAGACGCACATTCGCAATGTCCACCTTCCCGGAGAGAATCGGCAGGCCGACCGCGCGAACCTCCTTCACCGGAGATTTCGCGAACGCCATCACAATATCAAGATCGTGGATCATGAGATCGAGCACGACGTCGACATCGAGGGATCGCGGCGTGAATACGCTCAGACGATGCACTTCGAAAAACATGGGCCGGGTCAAGAGGGCCAGCGTGGCACGAACGGCGGGATTGAAGCGCTCGAGGTGTCCGACTTGCGCAATGCGCTTGTGCTTGGACGCGAGCGCAAGCAGTTCGTCGGCTTCAGCAAGCGTGGTGGCGAGCGGCTTCTCGATCAGAACGTCGATGCCGGCATTCATCAGCTCGCGCGCGACCGAGCAGTGATGAACCGTAGGAACCGCGATCGATGCGGCCTGCAGTTCACTGTGAGTGGTGATGATTTGATGAACCGATCCGAAGGCTTTGCAGCTGAATTCGCGGGCTACGGCGTCGGCACGGTTGACATCGGGATCGACTACACCGAGCAGACGAACAGGTTCCCCTTGTTCTTCCAGTTCTTTGTAGACTCGCGCATGATTGCGTCCGAAGACGCCCACGCCCACAACCGCAACGGAGATGGGATCTTGCGAAGGCAGTCGAGACTCTCTTGAGGCCGGTCGCCGAACCAAGCATTGTAAACGCAAACCAGGAAAAGCGCAGCGTCGTGCCGGGCTGGCGGCCGGCCATCGGGATCCTCGCACCCGTCCCGGGCGCGGTTCAATCTGCGACTTTCAGTTGCTCGGCGATTTCGAGCATTTTCACTACGCTGTTGAGATTGCGCGCCGTACCGCTGACTTTTAGAAATTTCTCGACCGACGACCACGGCACCTTCGATTTCCCGATCCCATCGGGAAAGTAAATGTACAGTTCGCGGCCAATCAGGTGGAGCTCTTCCCGCTGCAGTTTGAGGTCACGAATTGTGGCGTGGGCCGCCGCATTCGGCTCCGCGGAAAGAAAAGTGACCAGAAGTTTGCTCGGTTCGATATCGCATCGATTCCGGAATGGATTCGCGGCGAGTGCCCCTTTCAGTTCCTCAATCGTCCTGAGGATCACCTCTGGACGAAAGCCAAATCCCTTTTCAATTCCTGACTGAATTTTTCTTGCCAGCTTGGCAGCGTTCTTTTCGTTCGTGCGGAAGATTACGTTACCGCTCTGCACATAGGTTCGCGGATCTTCCAACTGCAAAGATTCATAGAGAGCGCGCAGATCATCCATCTTGATCCGATTATGCGGACCAAGGTTGATGCCCCGCAGCATGGAAATCAACACAGTCATGCCGTGAAGTATAACGCGCGGAAATTTCCCGATTGCGATCTAAACTCCACTGCACTTCCGAGTGATCCCGAACCAAGAGAAACACTAGGAACCGAAGCGTCCATTCTCGGAAAATTACTCTGGATCACCAGCACGCGGCGCACACGGCGCCTCTTTTCCAATTTTGATTCGGGCCCGACCGCCGAGGCCTGCAGGAGAAGTGCTATGTCGGGACAAGTTGTTCTGTATTTCGAGGATCAAGCGGACGCGCTGCGCTTCGCTCTCGCGGCGGGGTCAGTGATGTCGGGGGAAACCGGCAATTTCGGCAAGGATCTGGTGGAAAAAGCCACCCGAGTCACGCGCATCCGTCTCGATACGGTCAACAGTGGGAATTCCAAGAAACCCGATGCCGGACGAGCCGCCTAGCGGCGGCCGCTCGAGGCTAACGTTTCGGCAGGTCAAGCCGAGCCGGCGTTGGTGAAGGCCTCGATTGCATCGGCCAACGTGGGAAACATAAGAAAGAGCGGTTCCACTTTCGTGATCTCAAAAACCTTGCGCACCCGCTGATTCACTCCGGTGAGCGCCACGCGGCGGCCTGCTTTCGAGCATGATGTGTACGCGCTCACCAGACATCCCAAGCCGGAGGAGTCGAGGTAAGGAACGCCTGAGAAATCCAGAATCATCGTGGGTGCCCCCTCGCGGCGTACAGCATTCAAGAAGGGCGGAACATTCTCCATCGTCAGCGGACCGCGAAAACTCAGCACCCCGCTATCCAGCCTCTCGACTTGGAGCGATTCCGACATGGAGCAGAAATTCTAGGCCAGATGGCAACCTGCATTCAACCGCGATCTGGAACTTCTTTGAATTCAGGTGAGAATTGAGTCATGAATTCGAGTTATGGCCAATAATCAATGGCTGTCCGGCCATCGCGCTGCCTTTCCCATTGCTCACGCTCATGGTCATCGCTCTGCAGTTACTCTCTGATGCAAAACCTTTATTTGTAATTTTTTTGTGTTTTTTGCTGGCACGCTGCTTTCGCCACGCTGCGGGCGAGGTAGGATGATTACAACGGCCTGTGGGAGAAACGGATGAGTACCAAAGTTGAATATTCAGGCCAGTGCTGTTGGAGAGCAAGTTCAGCCCGTCGTCAAGACGCATCCCAAAGGATCCAAGGCGCGAGTTCTGTTGACTTCGGTCTTTGGCCCCTACGCACAAGACGATGAGTTCGGCAGCCGCTCCATCAATCCGATGGAGCTTTACCACAACCAAGTCACTCGCGCTCAGGGCAGCTTTTCGCTCCGGATGTTTCACCGCTCCTGGGGCATCATGCTGATCCAGGAAAACATTTCGGCGCCTTGCACGCTGCTCGATTTTCCAACGCGCGAGGATTTTGCCCGCGAGCTTACCACGCATCACCACGATGTGGTCGGGATTTCCTCGATCATCGTCAACGTTGGCAAAGTGCGCGAGATGTGTCGCATGACGCGTGAGCTTTCGCCGAATTCGGTAATCGTTGTGGGCGGACATGTCGCGGCCATCCCCGGCATCGAAAAGATGATCGATGCCGATCACATTGTGCGCGGTGAGGGAGTCTCCTGGATGCGCCGTTATCTGGGCCAAGACGAGCACGCACCCATCCGGCACCCCGCGATTGTCTCCGGAATGCGAACCCGAATCATGGGGATTCCCGTGCCCGAGCGCCGGGGAGCAACGGCGGCCACAATCATTCCTTCCGTCGGATGCCCCATGGGATGTAACTTCTGCACCACGTCGGCATTCTTCGGCGGCAAAGGAAAATTCGTCAACTTCTTCGAAACGGGAGACGAATTGTTCAAAGTGATGCAGCAGATGGAGACCGGACTGGGAGTGCAATCCTTCTTCGTTATGGACGAAAACTTTCTCCTGCACCGCAAGCGGGCGCTGGCTCTTCTCGACCGCATGAAAGAAGCAGGCAAGGTGTGGGCGATGTCGGTGTTCGCCTCCGCCAATGCGATTCGTCAGTACACTATGCAGGAACTCGTAGATCTCGGCGTCTCCTGGCTCTGGATGGGCCTGGAATCACCGCGCGCGGGCTATACCAAGCTGCAGGGCACCGATACGCGGCAGCTCACCCGCGAACTGCGCGAGCATGGAATTCGCGTGCAGGGCTCGACGATTATCGGCCTGGAGCACCACACGCCGGACAACATCGTCTCCGAGATCGAATACGCCGTGTCGCACAACACGGACTTTCATCAGTTCATGCTCTACACGCCGGCCCCGGGAACTCCGCTGTACAAGCAGATGGCGGCGGAGGGCCGCTTGTTGCGCGATGTCGACTACGCCGATATCCACGGGCAATTCAAATTTAATTTCAAACACGCAGCGATTTCGCGCGAGGACTCCAAGCGTTTCCTCGATTGGGCATTCTGGCGCGATTTCGAGATCAACGGGCCCAGCCTCTATCGCATTGCGCGAACCCTGCTGGTTGGCTGGAAGCGCTACAAAGACTGGCCTGACGCGCGCGTGCGCGAACGCTTTGCTCACGAAATGCATCGTCTAAGCGGTGTTTACAGCTCCGCATTGTGGGCCATGGAACGAGAATTTCGGAAGGTCGATCGCCAGGTGAGCGATCAGATCCGCGCACTGCGCGAAGAATTCAAGCGCGAATCGGGAATCGTTTCAAGAATGCTTCCTACCGTGCTGGGGCCGGTGCTGTTATGGACCACTCGTCGCGAAGGCCGCAGGTTGGCGAGAGGGAAAACCTACGAACCGCCCATGATATTAGAACGAAAAAACTGGGTGGGAGCTTGAAGTCCCCGTCAGATGGAGGAACTCACTAGCCGGTTCGCCGCGTAGAGAGCAGATTCAGAATTTCCCGCAATCCCTGGCGGATCTGCTGAATCTCAGAGGAAGGCGGCATCGGAAAAGGAATCGCGCCCTGCGTCTTGTCCGGCTTGGATTCAGTGCGTAGCTGCTGGCGGGCGCCCGAGATTGTGAATCCCTGCTCGTAGAGTAATTGCTTGATCCGCAACACGCTCTCCACATCGCGCTTGCGATACATGCGCTGGCCGCTGCTGCTCTTCACTGGCTTCAATTGTGGGAACTCGGATTCCCAGAAGCGCAGCACATATGCAGGCAGATGGCATAGGCTCGCAACTTCTCCAATGCGGAAGTAAAGCTTATCGGGTATGAAAACTTCTTCCGACTTGTGCCGATTCGAATTCTTTTTTCTCGCCGCCATGTTCGCTCGCGCCGCGGAGTTACGGCAGATTCTCCCCATTCTGACACATGTTCTTCGGCAATAATCAGAATTTCTATAGAGCGATCCTAATTCGCGCGCAATTTGGCACTCGCGCCAGTGCATGCCCAAGAACTCAAAAGCCCCTCAAGAGGTGCTTCTCTCGAGAGGCCAGTGAACTCTGAATTGCGAGGATCGCCTCGCATCCGGTTAGTGTTTCTTTTTCTTTGCTTTCTTTTTGGTTGCCATAACCTTCCTCCGTGGACGATTTTCCCTTGCAAGGTGTAAATGGGGCCCGTGTACTTGAAGAGCTAACCCAAGACATAGTATGAACCAGCTCTATGCTCCAAGATATTGCGGCAGGATGGTTAAACTGTCAATAGAATTCTTTGCGTTGAGCTAGACAAAACCACAATGACGGAAACATCGCCGGGCCGATCTCGTAGTAAACTGCGCGGTTCGCCAGTGTGGCAAGGTATTCAGGAGCGCTGAATGTACACCATGAAATCGGTTGGAGTCTTGTCGGTGGCCAAGATTATGGGCCTGATCTACGGCTGTATGGGACTGATTTTCGCGCCGGTGTTTCTTCTCTTGGGCCTGCTGGGCAGTCTGGCTGGTGCGCAGAAGACGCCCTTCGCCGGCATTTTCGGGATCGTATTCGCTCTTCTCATGCCCGTCTTGTACGGGGTCTTGGGATTCATTTGCGGCGCGATCGGTGGACTGCTCTACAACCTCTTTGCAAAACTTGTAGGCGGCTTTGAACTGGAGCTTGATCTGCGACCGAGTGATTCTTTGGCGCCTTACCCGATCGTTCCGCCGGCAACGCCGAGCACCTAACCCTGCCGGAGGTCAGTCATGTCATCCGATGTCGCTGCTCATTATCTCGACGAAGCGCGACGGCAGTTGCGCGGGCATAAACACATGGGCGAAGCCGCCATGACGCAGCTCCGCGATGAAGATCTCTTCCTCACGCTCGATTCCGAATCGAATTCGGTGGCGATTCTGGTCAAGCATCTCGCCGGCAACATGCGCTCGCGCTTTACCGACTTTCTGAGCACCGATGGCGAGAAGGCCGACCGCTTCCGCGACGGCGAATTCGAAATCACTTCCGCAACCAATCGCGCCGATGTGATGAAGTGGTGGGAAGAAGGTTGGACCTGCGTGTTCGGCGCAATCGAGTCGCTGAAGCCAGAAGACGTCTTGCGGACGGTGACTATCCGCGGGGAACCGCACACTGTGCTGCAGGCCATCAACCGCCAGATCGCCCACTACGCGCAGCATATTGGCCAGATCGTGTTCCTGGCCAAGCACCTACGTTCGAACGAATGGAAGACGTTGAGCATCCCGCGCGGAAAATCAGAAGAGTTCAAAACGCACAAAGTGAAGGCCTCAAATTTCGACCATGGAGTTCCACGCGGGAAGTAAACAACGTCCGACTCTTTAGGTAGTGGTCAACTGGGGTCGACGCAGATTGCGTACTTCATCCCGAAAGCCTCGCGTTTTTCACGAGCAAGGCGGGAGCCTCCCTGAGCGAACCCCGAGCAACCGCGAGGGGGAGTCGAAATGGGGATCTCGGATGCAGCGGTTCCTTACACGGACAATCTTTCGCTCCGCCTGAGAACCGCCTCCGCTCAGGATGACACCAACCTTGGCACCGAGCCGATAAAGATTCCTACGCTCGTTCGTAGAAGCGGAAAAATAACGACTGCTTTGACACCGGCTCCGTTTTCTGGGTGAGCGCGGCCATCTGCGCCTGGCTCAGTGGCGTGAATTCGCGAGCCAATTGCACGTTTTCTTCCAGTTGAGCGATGGTGTCACATCCAATGATCACGGTGCTCACCGGCAGCGACAGCGAGTAGTACATCGCCTGACACATGTTGATGGTCCCGGGGGTAGGCGCCAGGACCATGCCCTCCCACATATGTTTCTGCTGCTCGATTGGCGGCGGCGTCCAGGTGGAGAGAATCCGCCCGCGCGCAGGAACTTTCATGCCGATGATTCCCATTTGTTTTTCAACAGCCACTGGCAGCAACTGCTCGGAAAAGCTGAAGTGATGCGGATCGGCGGCATTCACGGCCATCAGAATGGTGTCGAACGGATACCGATGGATCGCCTCGATCAGCGCGTCCGGCCGATAGTGGCCCGTGATCCCGAGATAGCGCACGATCTTCTGATCGCGCGCCGCGAGCAGCGCTTCCATGGCTCCGCCCTTCGCGAAAATCTCGTTGATGTCCGTCATGGTACCGATGTCATGCAGCTGCCAGAGATCAACATGATCGGTCTGGAGCAGCTTCAGCGAAGTCTCGATCATGCGCATCGATCCCTCGCGCGTGCGCTCTTTGGTTTTCGTCGCCAGAAATGTCTCGTTGCGGCGGCGCTTCATCACCTTGCCCACATACTGCTCACTCCAGCGCTCCGGGCCACCGTAGATCGATGACGTATCGATGTAGTTCACGCCCAGATCGAGCGCGCGCTCGATGATCGGCACCGCGATGCCTTCATTGTGCGGTTTCTCAAGTGAGGCCTGTCCGCCGAGGCTGAAGATGCCGACCTTATATCCGGTTTTGCCCAGATTGCGCGTGGGCATAGCCGGGGATTTCGTCTGCGTCTCATGCGGAGATGCCGCGGCCGAAGCGATGTTCGGAAGTGCGGTGGAACTGAATGCCACTGTCGCGATCGCACCGCCGGATTTGAGAAAGCTTCGCCTAGTCTGCGATGAGTTCACCAGCTTCTTGCGCATGATTCCTCCGGCCTCGAGAAGTTTTCGAATCCATGTGACTCCACCCGGAGAACGTTGTCAATGCCGTTGCGGCATGGCAGCTGTCCCCGGCCTCCTTTGACGTGGAGCTTTGATCGAGCTCGCTGCTTTTCCGCATTAAGCTGCGAAAGATAACCCACGCGGCACATCTTCCCAGCATGTCACCTCACGAACTGAACTCAAGCCCAGTCTGAAACTTGAGCACCGGTGTCTTCCGAATTCTTCTCCTCTCCCATAGGCTCGTGTCGAGCGAGAGGGTTCGGCTTGGTTCCACGCTTGGGATGTTTCTGTGATTCCTCTTGCTCCATCGCTTCCATAACACTCAGATCGCCGCGGTCGGATTCCCCCGCCAGCTCCGAGGCAGACTCAAGGAGTTCCTTGCGAACCCGCTCCGCTTCCCTTCTCATCGCAGCACGTTGCGCTGATCGATGAGCGTCCAGCTGCGCGTAAGGATTGGGTTGAGTTGCATGAACGTGCATAGAATTCCGTCTGCCCTTCTGTCGCTCCTGATCTTTCTCCCACACACAGAAAAACAGCCTCAGGCGTAGTGTTAGCACGTTCTCTGCCAGGTGGTGAGATCGCGAGCGCCTGTCCAAACCCTGCGTCGAGCAAGCAGATGAAGATAAAGATCAAGCCGAAATCACTCTCTGATCGCAGAATAGGCAGAGAATGCCCAGTTTAGGACCAACATTACCGGTTGAAAGGCCGCTAAGCTCAACCATCCCCTCGCCCGTCGCTCATCGTATAATGCGCAAGCATTCCTGAGGACACGTGTGAGAACGAATCTCCCGCGCCTGGCCCGTTTCCTTGTTGTGGCTTTCGCTTTCAGTTTGGTGCCTTGTTCCGCCCAAACGAGCGCCCAGGATACTCCATCGGCGCAGACCAACGCGCCCGCGCCATCCAGCATCGAGATAGAAAATTGGACCAAGCCCCAACCCGGCTGGTTGTACGTCCTCGATCCCAAACCCGAAGCGGGCTGGGCCGGTGGGCGCATCTGGCTAGTCGATCCGAACACTGGCAAAGTGATGGGAAGCATTCGCACCGGCGACAATGCCGACTTTGCGCTGTCGCCGGATGGCCTCCGCCTCTATGTTGCGTCGGTCACCGAGGGCGATTCCAGCGAAATGGCAGTCATCGACACCGTTGCGGGTGCCATCCTCAAGAGTGGAGCCGTGAATAGCCGCGCAGTGACCGATGCTCTGTTGCCGCCGTTTTCGATGATGGCGGTTTCTGGCGATGGATTGGCATTGCGAATTCTGATCGACACGCCCGAACAGCCCGACAGAGATGCGTATTTGCTGGCTACATTTGATGCGAACGCTGGCGAGTTTTTGCCCGGCATCGTGCGCTTGGGAAACTGCGGTCCCGGCCGCTTCATCTCGTTCCCTGCCGCGGATCATTTCGATATTTTCTGTCCAAGAACGAATCGCATCCGCCTGATTCAAGTAAATCCTGATTCAAGCGAAATCAGAAATGTGGACGTCGTACTTCCATGGGAACGGCGAGACGGCGTGGGCGAGGTGATTGCGATTCCCGCGTCGCAAGATATAGCAATCGTGCGGGGCGATGGCGGTGTTGTCATGATGAACTCTAAGACACACGATTTCTGGAAAACCGCTGCCAATCCAGGCCTTCCAAACAGAGTTCCTCCCGCCGCATGGCCGATTTCCCCTGACGGTACCAGGCTCTATCTGGGTCACCGCAGCGATTACGATCGCCACAACGACAACAGATTCTATCTGGATTACGGCAGGCCTCCGAATATCCGTCCCACGAACGCGATGGCGGACGAATTTCGCGTCTTCGACACGGCCACCTGGAAGCAGATCGGAAAGATCCGGACCAAGTTGAGGTTCTGGAGCGCCGCGATTGGAAACGACGGCAAGATGCTCTATGCGATGGCTCCCCAGAAGCACAGCATTTTGGTGATCGACACTGCGAAGATGCGCCAGGTTCGAGTGTTCAAGATCGGCGGAACGCCTGCCCTTGCCCTAGTCGCCCCGTAAGCTCTCGTCACAACTTGCACTCTCGTCCGCACCTGGAAGATTTCCGTATCGAGCGACGTCCGAGAGCACCAAAGATTCATTAATAAGAGACTAATCAACGAATCCACCTCGCGTAATAGATTCGCAACGATCAAATCACGATCGTAAAAGTGCGTAAAACCAGTAAGTGCAGATCAACGCTCGATGCTATGCTTTGGGTTGCCGAGGAACAGCCTATGGATCGAACGCGGCTGTTGCCAGTTCTAATTCTCTCCTTAATCGCCCTGCGTTTAACCGTTGCGCAAAATCAGAATCCGGGCGCTGCGAATCAAACTCCAACCTTCAAGGCGAATGTGCGCGTCGTGTTGGTCGACGTGGTGGTGACCAAAGGAAATGATGAGCCGGTAACCGGTCTGAAAAGAGAACAATTTCAAGTCTTCGAAGATGGTAGGCCGCAGACGCTGACGTCGTTCGACGAGCACGCCGGAGTGCCCGATGTGCCCGAGCTCTCCCGAATGGCCAAACTTCCGCCCAACGTGTTTTCCAACGCTCCGCTCGCCAAGGCCGGGGAAGCGGCCAACGTACTCCTGCTCGATTCGCTGAATACAGAGCTGGCGGACCAGAGCTACGTTCGCAGCCAGATGATCAAGTACATCCAAGGAATTCGCCCCGGAACGCGCTTGGCGATCTTCACGCTGGGTGATCGGTTGCGGTTTGTCCAGGGATTCACCGAGGATCCTGCACTGCTGATGGCGGCGATGAACGGGAAGAACGGCGCGGGGAATCCGGAACGGTCGTCTCTGCTGCAAACGGCCGCCGAACAGAACGCTAACCAGCAACTCGTCAGTCAGATGCAGGCAATGGCGGCTACAACGGGGTCGGCGGATATACAGGCCGCGGCGAGTTCGCTGGCCCAATTTCTGGTGGAAAACACGAGCTCGCAGATCGGTGTAAGAGTGAGCCGTACGCTGGAAGCGATCGAGCAACTGGCGATGTACCTACGCGCGATCCCAGGGCGAAAGAACGTGATCTGGTTCAGTGGATCGTTTCCTTTAAATACTTTGCCGAACGATCCGAACATGATGCGGGATTATGGCCCGGAAGTCGGCAGGACAGCAAACCTGCTCGCCGCGGCCCGAATTGCGATCTATCCGATCGGCGTGGGTGCGATGGGGCTTGCGCCGAACCGAATGTACGATTTCAGCGCGACGCAGATGCCCAACGAGACGACCGATAAGCCAGAGCAGCAGATGACGCAAATTCAGTCGCAATCGCTGGACCAGGAATCTACCGAGCGCGTTCAAAACAATGCCAGCCTGGAGGAGCTGGCAGACAATACGGGCGGGCAATTCTTCATCAACACAAACGGATTCAATGATGTGCTGGATCACGTCATCAAAACCGGGACGTATTACTACACACTGACCTATTCGCCGACAAATCAGAAGATGAATGGGGAGTTGCGGCGCATCCAGATCAAGCTCACGGACGGGAAATATAAGCTGGCCTATCGTCGGGGATACTACGCCACGAACGACGTCATGGCACCGGTAGTGAGGCCTGAGACGAACGGAGACCCGCTGCGGCCGTTGATGGACCACGGAACTCCGGATTCGACCGGAATTCTCTACACGATGAAGGTCGTTCCCGCAGCTCAGCCTCAGACACTAAAGGCGGGAAGGGTTTCGGATCGAGCCGGCGATAATGACAAGCTAACCGGCACTGTGACCCGCTACACCGTGACATTCACCGTTTCGCCAGAGCATCTCGCGCTCGAGACGTCGGCGGATGGTCTGCATCACGGCAGCGTGGAAGTAACCTTGCTTGCCTACAACGCGGACGGAACTCCGGTGAACTGGATGGTGCGCATGCTGCAGGTGCGCGTGCCGCCAGAGAGGTACGCGCAGGCGCAGGCCAATGGCGTTGGATTTAATCTTGAGCTTGATGTGCCGGCATCGGGCGTGTATTTGCGCTCAGGGCTGTACGACATGGGATCAAACAAAGCGGGGACGATGGAGATTCCGCTGGCGGCCGTGGTCGTTTCCGTTGCCCACGATCCTGCGCGTTCCTCGCCTGCCCATGCGCCAGCGGCTGCGGCAAGCGCGAATATCCCGGCTCTAGCGGGTAGCGTCTCTCCTACGGAGTCGGACTTGTCGGTAGCCGCAACCCTTGAGGCCGCTAAACAAGGCGCCGTTGAAGCGGCGCAGGAATCAGAAGAGATAGATATTCCCAGCTACTGCTCAGACATCGGCGGGAAAGAGGAACATTCGTCTTCCTTAGCGGCGGTTTGTGAGTTCGTTCTCAACCTGCGAAAGAAGTTGTCGGATGTAATTTGCGACCGCGAAACCAAGCGCTATTGGATGACAGAGAGTGTCGCATTCATTGGCCCCGGTGCTGTGACGGATGTTGCGCAGCACTCAGACGTAGTTAAAGTCCACGTGACTTATCATGATGGCCAGGAGTATTACAGCGACTTTCGTCTCGATGGACAGCCGGTGTCTGCCACCGCACCCGGCCTTGCAGCAGCTTGGTCGCATGGTGAATTTGCAACTCTGCTGGCAAGTATCTTTGCACCTTCCAGTAAAACGCAGTTCCATTACTCGAGGGAGAGAAAGCTGCACTCGGCTCCGGCATTGGTGTTCGAGTTTAAAGTCGCTGCGCAGGACAACCACCTCTATTTTCTCGAGTCCCGCAACAAGGTTTGGTTTCCCGAATATGCGGGCACGATTTGGATTGATGCACGGACTTCATCTTTGCTTCGACTGCAACTGGAAACCGCGTACATGCCAAGTTATCCAATTCGGCACGCAAAAGCCGAGATCGAATATGCAACCCTCCTTCTGGGAGACGGCACCAGCATGGTTCTGCCGACAAATTCCAACGATCAGATCTGCGACGTGCCCCCGTACGATTGCACACGCAGCGTCATTCGTTTCACGAATTGGCACAAGTTTCATGCCACGGCGCACATTGTGGGTAGTCCCACACATTAATCGCGAAGAAGGTCTCGAGGCTACCCGCACGAGAGATCGAAAATGATCGAGGCAGTCTTTCGAATCAGTGGCGGAAGTGACGCACGCCAGTAAACAGCATGGCAAGTCCCAGCCGATCGGCGGCTGCAATGACTTCCGCATCGCGCTGCGACCCTCCCGGTTGAATGATCGCCGTCGCGCCAGCCTTCGCAATTTCTTCCACTCCGTCGGGAAACGGAAAGAACGCATCTGAAGCGGCAACAGTACCCTTGAGTGGCAACTGGGCTTTCATCGCGCCGAATTTCGCGGCATCGACGCGGCTCATCTGCCCGGCTCCAACGCCAACAGTCTGACCATCGCGGGCGTAAACAATCGCATTGGATTTCACGTGCTTGCAGATTTTCCACGCAAACAACAGAGCGCGGGTTTCCTCCGGCGTGGGAGCGCGCTTGCTGACGGCCTTTAGATCGGCGCCCTCGAGAGGGCGAATGTCGGCATCCTGCATCAGCATCCCCCCGGAAACGTTCTTCAAAATCCATTTCTGATTGGCGGAAGCAACTTCGACCAGGCGCAGATTTTTCTTGGATGCAAACTTCGCTATGGCCGCATCGTCGAATGCCGGCGCGGCGATCACTTCCAGAAATAGCTTGTGCATTTCCTCGGCCGCGGCTAGATCAATCGTACAATTCACGCCGATCACCCCGCCGAACGCCGCGACCGGATCGCACTCCAAGGCACGCTGATAGGCCTCGGCGAGTGTCTTGCCGCTGGCCGCGCCGCATGGATTCGTGTGCTTGATAATGGCGCAGAATGGTCCCTCATCTTTGAAATCCTGCGCCAGATCCCACGCTGCCTGCAGGTCGACGATGTTGTTGTAGGAAAGCTCTTTGCCCTGGAGCTGCCGCGCATTGGCGACTCCCACGCCGGAGCCATCGGAATACATTGCTGCTTTCTGGTGCGGATTCTCACCGTAGCGCAGATCGAGCACTTTCTGAAAAGACAGGCGAAGCGTTGGCGGAAACGACTGCGGCTGCGCTTGTTGGAGAGAGTCGGGGCTGACGCGTTCCAACGTCGAAGCGATGGTGGAATCGTAAGCCGCAGTCAGCGCAAACGCTTTTTGCGCCAGACGCCATCTCGTGGCCGACGAGAGAGAACCGTTTTCCCGTGCGAGTTCTTCGGCAATCGAGTCGTAATCAGCGGGCGAAGTCACGACGGCGACATCGTGAAAATTCTTCGCGGCCGAACGGATCATCGACGGCCCGCCGATGTCGATATTCTCAATCAGTTCTTCGAACTTTATCTCCGGCCTGGCAGCGGTTTTTTCGAATGCGTACAGATTCACCACCACCATATCGATGGGAGCGATGCCATGCTCAGCAACGGCCGCCACGTGTTTGGGGTCATCGCGACGATGCAGAATGCCGCCGTGAACTTTCGGATGCAGCGTTTTGACTCGGCCATCGAGCATTTCTGGAAAGCCAGTGAGTTCGGAAATATCTTTGACCGCGACGCCGGAGTCACGTAGCAGCTTGGCCGTTCCTCCGGTCGAGATCAACTCGATGCCAAGTGCGGCCAGTTTTCGGGCGAAGTCGAGAAGCTCGGTTTTATCAGTGACGGAGAGGATGGCGCGATGAACTCTGTGATGGCTTGGCATCGGATTTCTTGGGCTAAGAATTTCTGCCCCACGAATGCACGCGGATTAAGACCGATTTCAGAATACTCAGCTTAACCCAACCAGCAATCGAAACCAGGGGTGTCTCGGTGAATCGTGACTAGGAATTTTATCAGTTGATGGAGGGGCCTGCGCGCAAGCCGCAGCAACATCAGACTTGGCGATTGAAGGATACAAATCGAAACGGAGAACCCCAAGAAAACAGGACACGCAAGGAAAGCCTACGGTTTCGCTTTGGCTTTCAGCTTGACGTGGCCTTTGGCAATTTCGACGGAATACTCGACAGCCTCGCAGTGGTATTGCTTGCGAATCTCATTCGTCTTCTTTTGTACGAACACGGCGAAGGAATCGAGATTGCCGCTTACGCTCTCGCCTGCCTTCTTCTTTGCCGCCACGAGCGTGTTATAGAGGCGTTCGACTTGTTCGCGCTCGGCTCTGTCGACGCTGTGGAGCGTGAAATGGGGCGATGATTCCGCACCAGCACCTGCCGCAGCGGCAGCCGCTTTGCTCACTCCATACGCTTTGGGATGCTGCGGCTTGTGATCGTCCTCGGTCGTTCGAACTCCCTGGACGGAAAGCAGAGCGTCCTGCGGCCGGCGGTAGCCCTCTTCGCGGATGCGAGACTTCTTGCGCCACAGATCGCTATAGATCGCATAACGCTGCGCCATTTCGTTGTAGCGGAAGCGCTGGGAGAAGTTCATGCGGCCGCCGTCGGAGAACTTCCGCAGCAAAGCCATCACCTTCCACTCGATATCGGTAGGAGGCTTTTTGGTCGGATTGCTGAAGTAGATTTCGTACTCGATTTTTAACCGGCGCAGTTGGGTATCGAGTACATTCAGTTCCTCGTCGATAGTCACTCAAGTCTCCAGCCACAGTTTATTGAGCGGAAGCGGCCGAGGCGAGGTGTCCAATGGTCACGAAAGGGAGGTGTACGAAAGTAAGCCTTCAGCTATCGGCCTTCAGCGATCGTGCACAGCTCTCGGACATTGGAGTGAGAACGGATTGTGTGAATGGGTTGAGCGCCGAAAGTTGGAGATTATTTCGCGGAATTGGAAGCCATCTTCTTGACCATGGCCAGCACCAGCTTGCGGTCGCTATCATTCAGATTCGTGGAATAACGACGGATCTGGCTAAGGAATCGGACTTCGTCATCGGAGAGCTGCGGCAATCCCTTGGAGCCGTTGTTGTGGCCGGGTTCGGCAAAGAACTGCGAAAGCGGAAGCTCCATCGCTCCGGCGATTTTCGACAGCGTATCAAGGGAGGGGATGGTGTGCCCATTTTCGACGCGAGACAGGTAGCAGCGTAAAAGGCCGGTGCGTTTTTCGATATCGCCTTGGGACATCCCTTTTTGAAGCCGGTAGTTGCGGATCGTCTCGCCGATGTTCATGGTAGGGAGCATTACAGGAAGGCTCATAGTAACCACAGCGGCACGGTCTGGCAAGTGGGAAATTTGTGCCATGTAATGTACCTTCGTGCCATCCGCGAAAGTTGCCGAGCGATAAACAAAATACCTCGCCTTGAAGATAAGTTAAACAACGTATAAGTAAAGTCTGCGTGCCGCACGGGATCAAAGCGTGTGACCGCGATCGCTTGCAACACAAGCACTGAACGAAACTCCGAACGATCTAAACAGACTTCTGCAATCTGACCGTTCGATATCGCAACCCGAGCACCCGAAATCGACATGGTCCGGAGCCCCAGTAAAAATAGTCCCCGGCGGCACAATACGGCCACGCAAACCACGGATACTTTATGCAGAAGTTTCGCTATGGCCGGTTCGCGGAACCAGACAGAGGCGTTTGAGCAGTGTTGTTCTCACAGTCGCAGCATGGAGAGCGTCGAGTTTGTTCAGTGAGTGTGCGTGCCTTTTGCTTGGTATTGTAAGCAGGCTGGTTGCTTCGCGAGATCAAATATTAATTGTGAATTGTTCTATCTTAAGGTCTTCCGATCAGAGGAGTGTCTGCCGGCATTCTTAGTGGTACGTGGCCCGGAATCAGACGGATGAGGCTCTGGCGATGAACCGGGGTTGCGTAGGTTCATAGGTTACAGGGGATTCGCGCAGTTCGTGCCACCGCTCCACGATTGCCAGGCGATCGTTAGCGCCTACTTTGCGGAGCATCCTGTGGACATGATTTTTCACGGTCTGCTGGGACAGTCCCAGCCGCATCGCGATTTCCTTGTTCGTCATTCCTTCGCTGATCATGTGAATCAACTGCTGCTCGCGACGGCTCAAGCCAAGCTTCCGCTGCACGCGCGCCGTGGGGAACGACGCCTGCCACTGCGCCACCGAGTTAAACAAAATGGACACCAGGCTGGGTGGGCATACTGCTTCATGGTTGATGACTGCCCGGACGGCTCCAGCAACTTCTGCGGCTGAAGCGTCTTTTAGCACGTATCCCTGGGCACCTTCACGCACGGCGTGCAAAAACAAGTCCCGATCGGTGTCCATCCCGATCATGATGACTTTTAAATCGGGCAGAAACTTTCGCAGGTTGGGAATGATGGCGGAATAAGCAAGGACTGTCGCATCGGCCAGCAGAATATCGGGTTTGAGTTCCGCAATGCGCGGTTCGCTGTTGGAATCGGGTGAGGCTTCGCCGACCATGCGAATGTCGGCCATTTTACTTAAAATGCGGGTCAGAGCTTCGCGGAAGAGCCGATTCTCGGCTAGTAGATAGACCTCAAAGCTAACATCGTACACCTGTAAAATCTCACGCCACTTGCGCGCAGCCAGCAAGCAAAATGTTGAGATCTCTGTTCAGAGAAGCGGTTGCATCATGCTTCCCTGCTCGACACAGCGAACACCCCATTTGTTCTTGAACAACGGCGAAGCAACTATAGCATATTGCAAAAAGAAGCGAAGATATTAATGGGATACTGGGGTTGTGGATTTCCGCTAGACGGTTGCGTTTACGAAAAACGGAATCGAGCCCAGACTTCCGAGCGGCATTCTCCGGTTATCCTCCTGATTCTTTGTCGCGTTAGCCCAGGTTGCGGCGCGGACAATACCGCCTGCCGGAAATACACTAAAGCCTGTCATGCAGGCAAAATGTCCGGATTTTGTAAAATCTCGTCGTCTGCCCCAAGGATCGGGCACTCGCGCAAGGATAGAACGGACCTGAATATTCAAGAAGCGCGTAGCCGGAACGCAATTGTGCGTGGATGAGCATAGCAAGAGGGGGATGGCGCCGTCATCCGACTCAATGATCACCGCTTGCGTCTTCGCTGCAGCCGGCCGGTCTTTACGAATGGGCTATTCCTTCCCTGCATCCGGCGCATCGAAATAATTCTTGCATCATCCCTGACAAGAATGAGCGGATAGTTCAGGTTCCGGGCGCCTGAAGCGTTTTGACCAGCCAGGGGATAATGACTTCTTTGAAAATGCGCGGGTCGGGCCAGACGCCGACTTGCCGGCCGAGATGACCGCCCTCGGGATTGATCCAGGCTTCTTTCGGAACATCGCCTTTGCTCAGCAGTAGATATTCGTCCGCGATTGGGACCTGCGTGTCGCGCACGCCAGCGATCACAAGCATGGGAGCCATGGGCTTGCCTAGTAATCCCTGCTGCACCAGAGACATCTTCGGCAGATATTCCGCCATTTCATCGAGCGTGTGGACGCCATCGAGAATGTTCATCAGCGCCGGGACCTGGTCGAAGAGATATTCGCGATTGCCAAGCAGAGAATTCATCAGAAAATCTTTCTGGAAGAATTCGTCGATGGGCGGAGATTGTGCGCTTGCGCCTCGCAGGCGCCCGCGCTCGACGATGGCCATTTTTGTGGCCCAGTACGCGCCCCAGCTCACGCCATGGATGGCAATGCGAGTTTTGTCGACCTCCGGTCGAGACTGCGCGTAATCGATGACTCGCGACAGCATGCGCTCGGAATTCTCGCTGGCTTTGATGGGGGCCTGTCCGGTGCCAGGACCGTCGACCGCGAGAAATCCGATGCCGTAGGGGAGAATGGCGCCGAAGCTTTCGGTCAAATCTTCTTTGCGGCTGTCGAGGCCGTTGACTGCAATGACTAGGGGCCCCGGGACTTTCGCGTTTTTCGGCAAACGCAGATATCCGATGATCTCTTTGCCTTCGAAAGGAATGTGTACGACTTCGAGCGGCGGATCGTAAAACCTGGCGTGATCGAGGAATGCTTCAATCGCCTTTTCATAGGATCGCTCTTTCCCCGGCGAAGCAGGGATCGGCCAGCGGCCGAACGAATAGAGCCGCCAGGCGCGGATATAGTCGGCATTGGCTTTCTGCGGATCGGTTTTCTCCACCGACTTCGCCTCATTGAAATAACGATCGCCGACGTGCATGAACGCGGCGGCCCATTCGTCTTTATCCAAGGTGTGAATGCTTTGGAACGCTTCTATCACATCGGCCGGGTCAAGGCCGATGAGCGGATACTGGCCGACTTCGGCGCGATGAATCGCCTCGGTCTTGATCTCTTCGATCGTGCGCTCGCGGCGCTGCTGCGGATTGGCTGGTAACGCGGTCATGAGAAGGCCTGTGAACAGTACGAAGCTGACGAATTCAGATTTGATATTCATGATGGCATTCTGGCCTTTGGCATAAGCTCGGTAAATCCCGACTTCTCCCAAAAACGGCGAGAAGTGGCGCGCCGGAATTAAGTCACAATAGCAGCAGAAGCGAGTCCGATCGCGGCGTTCGCGAAGCCCCGATGCACTAGAAGACGAATTTCGCGGCCAGCTGCACCGAGCGCGGCCCTCCGGAGCCGATGGCTGGATTGGCGGCGGCGATGTCCGGCGTCGCACATCCGCAGCCAAACGACGCCGCCGACGGGTCGTTGAGCCCGAATCCGTTTTGCCCACCGTACGGATTCGCGAAATTCGGATGGTTCAAAATGTTGAAGAATTCGGCGCGCAGTTGAAGTCGATACTGCTCCCCAAAAGTAAAATTCTTGGCAATGGAGAAGTCGAAGTTCTTGAATCCGGTGTCGGGAAACATGTTGCGGCTCATATTGCCGAACTGGCCGAGCGGCGGTGCCATCATCACCGAGTTTCCGCCTGCATAACAGCCGAACAGATTCAAGGCGGCCGTTTCCGCGCCAGGCGTGCCTCCATCCTCAGCTAGTGCCGAACCCGCGCAACTGCCGGGGAAATTGGCATTTCCCACCTTGTACAAAGTAAAGGCCGTTCCTTTGCCAGATTTGAAATCCGACGGATTGCCGCGGCTTGCGGTTCCCGCGCGATAGAAACTCCAGCGAATGGGAGTATTCGCGGGTGGGCTCACGGGTAATGGGCCAATGCCCGCCGCGTCCGTGCCTTCGTCCATCGGGCCCCAATATTGCGGGCTCTGGATGGTTGTAATGGTATTGATCTCCCAGCCCTGCAGCATCTGTCCATAACCGCTACGGCCGGGGATCGCATAAGTGAGCGAAAGAGTAAAGCGGTGCCGAATATCGAAATCGCTATTGGCATATTCGGCGGCGACGTTGTGAGCATTCTGCGGCAGGCCAGAGCCGTAGCCGAAGTCCCAGTTCGCGGCAACATCATCGAGGGCGTGCGAATAAGTGTAGCCAGCGACCATATTCAATCCGTGGTAGTTGCGCGCGTTGAGTGTGACTTGAAGACCTTCGTAGTTCGAGAGATAGACATTCCCCATTTGAAAGATGTTGCTCAGGTACGGGAACTTAGAGAAGAAAGGAGCATTGGTCTGCTCGCCGCCATTGTTGTCGACAACGCAGTTGTTATAAGCGGGAGCGCTGGCCAGACATAAGGTAAGTTCGCCGGTCGGTCCTGTTCCCCACCCCGATCCCACCGGCGGCTGATTGATATCGCGAATGCCGACCAGGTTCGAGCCGTGATTGCCCACGTATGCCGCTTCCAAGGACAGGTTCGACGTGAACGCGTGTTGCACATTCAAAGTCCAAGTGGCGACATAAGGTGTGGTCAGATTGTGATCGACTGTCATGATGGGGCACGGACTTTTGAAACAGTTGACGGTGTCGCCACCATAGACTGGGCCGTTCACAGCGTCCCACGTGGTGGGAGGGTAGTTCAGAAAATTCTTGACCGTCACGTTTCCTGTAGTGATCGTGCCGCCGGAAGTGTCCCCCGCGCTGTCGATCGGCGCGGCAGTGGGGACGCTGCCCGGACCCCATGCATTGTTGAAGGCGACAAAAGATTGCCAGTTGACAGTTTCGTACAGCAGACTTCCGCCGCCGCGCAGAACGGTTCGGTTATTGCCGAAAATGTCCCAGGCAAAGCCGGCGCGCGGGCCGAAGTTCGTGTGATCAGGGTTATAGTAGCTGCTAATCTGATGCCCCACCTGCACCATGCCCACGTTCGGATCGAAGTTCCCTAAACGGTTCTCAGCTTCCTGGGGAACGCTGCTGTACTCGTAACGAATTCCGAAATTCAGTGTCACGTTGCGCTTGACTCGCCAGTCATCCTGAAAGAATCCAGCATAAGCCCAGTTATGTAGTTGCAGCGTCGGATTGCCGACTTCCACGGTCGATTTGAATGGCGCGCCAGCGAAGAAGTCTTCAAGCTGGCTGGAGGTTGCGCTAACAACTCCGCCAAGAAAATTGATGCTGCCGCGAGCATTGCCGTAAGCGGCGTTGGTGACGTGGTTGTAGTGGAGTTCGCCACCGAACTTCAGGGCGTGGCGGCCTTTCACGTAAGAAATATGATCGACGAACTGATTGATCCAATCAGGACCCTGAAATTTGGGCCACTTGAATCCGCCGAGACCGGGAAAGAAATAACCGCCAAAGCCGATGCGCGGCAGGCCGCCGGTATAAGGGCCGGTGACGCCTGTATCCAATCCGTACGTCGAGGCTGGCGTATTGATGTCGCCCGGAAGCGTGGGCTGATACAGGCGGTTATAGCCCACCCGAGCCTCGTTCACCCAATACGCGTTCGGAGTGAAAATCCAGCTGCCGCCGACGACTTGCGCGCGAGTGTGAATATTCGAGAGCCACCGCTGCTGCAATTCGGGAAAATCTTCGACGGTCCCGGAGTTGTTTCCGAAGAAATACGTTCCACTCACCGTGTGGCGATCAGTGAGGTGAACATCGATCTTGCTCACGCCATTATCGACATGAACATTGTTGCTAAATCCGTTAGGGATGGTGATCGCGTCGGCAGGGGCCAAGCTCGTGCCAATGTCGGTCTGATCGTTGGTCGGAAAGCCGCTGCCACTGCAAGTCACCGCGCCACCAGAGATGATGCATCCGGAGATGAGCAAGCTTGCAGGGCTGACAATCGCTTCAGCGGCAGCCGCGGCAGGCTGCAGAAGGTCCGCGATTGCATCCGGAATGCTATTCACGCAGTCACCTGCAAACCCGAAAGAACAGGTTCCATTCGACGCCATGTGCATCATGGATGGGCTGGTGACACCTCCAAACGAATTGCCGACGTTATATCGTTGGCCTTCATAGGCTCCGAAGAAGAATGCTTTACCTTTGACGATTGGGCCGCCGAGGCTGCCTCCGAATTGCTCGAGAGTGCGCTGCAGCTTGGCCGCCGGAGCGGCATTGAAGTAGTTGCGCGCGTCGAATATGTTGCCATCGCGTCCAAAACCGAAGGCGGTTCCATGCACGCTGTTGGTGCCGCTCTTTAAGCCGACATTGACGACTGCACCAGGCTTCCATCCGTACTCTGCCGGAGGGTTCTGCTGAACATTGAATTCCTGGATCGCGTCAATGGGCAGGATAGTGGCGGAATCACCAGCGATCCCGGCGCCATTCACGATCGCTTGTCCGGAGTAAGGTTCACTGTTGAACAAACCCTCGATGAAATAGGCGTTATCTTCGGCGCGTAAGCCATTCGAACTGGTGGTGGAGAATCCGCCACCCGGATAGCGCATTACTCCCGGACGGAGTTGCAGGAGGTTTTCGTAATTGCGCCCGCTCAGCGGGAGGTCATTGATTTCCTCATTACTGAGGGTGCCACCGAGAGTCGCCGACGTGGTGTTAACCAGAGGGACGTCTTCCTGAACGACGACCGTCTCGGAGACTTGGCCGGGTTGTAGCGTGAAGTCGGTGCGAACGTCAGTCGCGACCTCAACCGAGATGCCTGGCCGTTCCACCGCCTTGAAGCCTTTTGCTTCGACGCGGACGCGGTAAATGCCCGGTTGCAGGTCGGCCGCAACATAGGAACCCGATTCGTCGGTCATGAGTGTGCGCGACATGCCGCGCTGGACGTCGGTGATGATGACCTGCGCTCCCGCGATTGCCGCTCCACTGGCATCGCTCAAGGTGCCAAGAATCCGGCCGGTCGTCGACTGCGCCGAGGTGAGGATGGGACCGGCAAGGATTCCAAGGACCGCGAGGAGAGAAGCGAAAGGAATTCTTGCGGAGCGCCAGGGTAAGGCCCACGGTTCGTGCGATGGCATCGGAACCCCTCCGGGTGGTCCGACAGCCATACCACCGCGCGCTAGAAGCTGTCAAGGAAATTCCAAATTTCTCAATCTTGGTCGCGGAAATCAGAGGACTATAGCCCAGTGTGCCTCGATGTTTCAGGCACTTTCATGTTTCGGGCCGACCGACCAAGTGCGACTTGACAGCCCGACGAAATGTGCTTATATTGGTCTGACCACCGTACCACTTTCAGAATCGACGTGGTGACTATCCCCAAGGAAATTGCTTCTTTGAACAATTGGCTCGAGCACTTGCGGATATGCGGTATAGTAATCGGACCATCGCTGGGGTCACGCTCGAACCGGCGCCACACCGCTCGGGGGAAATCGCCCGTGTACAAGCTCGTTCGAACGTCTCGGCTCTACGAACAAATCGTTCAACAAATTGAAGAATCCATCGTCAAGGGCGCTCTAAAGCCGGGAGATCAACTGCCTCCGGAACGGGAACTGGCGCAGCGCTTCGGTGTCAGTCGCACCGCAGTGCGTGAAGCGGTTAAGGCGTTGCGGGAAAAAGGTCTGGTCGAGGCCTTTTCCGGTCGCGGCACATTCATCACGGACGGCACAACGCACGCAGTACGGCAATCGCTCGATCTCATGGTGAAAATTGGGCAGCCAGAGGGCTCCAATCACTTGGCCGAAGTCCGCGCCATTCTCGAACCCGAGATTGCGGCCCTTGCTGCCACGCGCATTCAAGAATCTGAGTTAGCCACCATGCGCGAGGCGGTTGCGGTGATGGACCGATCCGGTCAGGATCCCGATGCCTACATCGAAGCAGATCTTGATTTTCATCTCGCGCTCGCGGAAGCCGCCGACAATCCGCTGATTCTTTCGCTGCTCGACTCGATCGTCGGATTGCTGCGAGAGCAGCGCTTGCGCATCTTCAATGTTCCCGGTGGACCAGCGCGCGGTCAGGTTTATCACAAGCGGATTCTAGAGGCGGTTGAGCGGCGCGACGCAGACTCGGCCCGCGATGCGATGCGCCAGCATCTTGAACAGGTGCGGCAAGACAGCAAAGCGGACGGCGTCAAAGTTCCGGCCGTAAAGCTGACTACGCGTTAAACGGCAACCCTTATCGGGAAAGAAGGCTGATGATGGCGAAAGTCGGATTCGTCGGTCTGGGAGTGATGGGTGGCCACATGGTGGAGCGCCTGTTGACTAAGGGGCACGCTGTGACCGGCTACAACCGCACGCGCTTGAAGGCGCAATGGCTGCTGGAAAAAGGCATGCAGTGGGCGGATACGCCGAAAGCCGCAGCGTCAGCTTCAGACTACACGTTCGCCATGGTCACCAATTCTGCCGCGCTTCAGGCGATCACCGAGGGTCCCGATGGATTACTCGCCGGCCTGAATGCGGGGAAAATCTTCATCGACATGAGCACCGTGAGCCCGAACACAAGCCGCGCTCTTGCGGTGAAAGTTCGCGAGCGCGGTGCGGACATGGTGGACTCTCCAGTTTCCGGCAGTGTCATTACATTGCAGCAGGGTAAGTTGTCGGTCATGGTGGGTGGGCGGAAAGAAACATTCGAAGAGATCAAACCGCTCCTGCTCGATATCGGCCCGAAAGTCACGCATGTCGGCGATAACGGTCTGGCGCTTGCGATGAAGATCGCGACGAATCTGAGTCTGGCTGTGCAGATGCTCGCGTTTTCTGAAGGCGTGCTGATTGCCGAGAAAAGCGGCATCGACCGCGAGGTTGCGGTCGACGTGCTCACGCATAGCGCGATCGCATCGCCAATGATTCAGTATCGCGGGCCATTCGTGTTGCAGCAGCCCCAAGAGGCGTGGTTTGACGTGAACATGATGCAGAAAGACATGGGGCTGGCTATGGAACTTGGGCGGCAGTTGGATGTTCCTCTGCCGACGACCGCGCTGAGCAACGAATTTCTGACTGCGGCGCGGGGCATGGGATGGGCGAAATATGATTTCGCGTGCATGTTCGACGTGCTGGCAGCCATGTCGGGAGTTGCGACTCCAGTTACGGCTGGAGGCAGAAAGTGAGCACGGTTGTCTCAAAGCCGAAACCGGAGGCCGAGCCCTCCGGGGAAAAGGATCTCTGGCTGCGCGCCTATCGCCAGATGGTGCGCATCCGGCTCTTCGAAGAACAAGTCAATGAACTCTACACCCGCGCGCTGATGCCGGGCCTGGCTCATCTTTACAGCGGAGAAGAAGCAGTTGCAGTCGGCATTTGCGAAACTCTGCGCATCGACGATTACATCACCAGTACGCATCGTGGCCATGGACATTGCCTGGCGAAGGGCGCGTCCCCGGACCGCATGTTCGCCGAGTTGTTGGGCAAAGAAACCGGGTATTGCCGCGGTAAGGGCGGATCTATGCACATTGCTGATCCAGCGACCGGCAACCTCGGCGCGAACGCGATCGTAGGCGGCAGCG
>Ga0335072_10002845_pt1 | contig 26517 bp, 22 predicted proteins | sample Lox_Sample_21_FD_206725 | JGI IMG/M metagenome (GOLD analysis project Ga0335072, IMG submission 206725) | Soil microbial communities from Loxahatchee National Wildlife Refuge, Florida, United States - Lox_Sample_2.1 | ecosystem: Environmental > Terrestrial > Soil > Wetlands | place: USA...
TTGCGTCCGTTCTGCCGCCGCGCGGTATCGGAACCATGTGGCCAGCGGGACTCGAGAGGCGTGCTCCGGGGCGATGCTCGCCATGTCGAGCACAATGGCGCTGAACCCCCCAGCTTGCAAAAGCAGACCTGTGACACGGAGAGCCTGCTCAATGCGCGCCCACGGTTTGGTGGGGCTGATACGCACATTCGAGCGTGTTGCAGTGGACAGTGGCTGCGGCGTAAAGATTTCCCGATCTGCTCGTATTCTGCGTTGTGGCTCCGCGCAGCGGGGCGCGATAGCCTCCGGCCGAAGCAGGCCGCTCACGGCATCGGCGAGTCCTTTGACTTCATTGCGTGGATGTCCGCCGCAGCCACCACCGTGCAAACCTTTCTTGATGGGTGATCGAACGAAGTATTTCTCGGGAAGAGTGAAGGCAGGATGCGATGGCCTTCTCTCTGGTGTAGCTTGCATTCCGCAACGCACCCAAAGAAGCCGCGCCAGATCCACCCCAGATGCGGCTGCGGATTCAGGATGAAATGTGCTCGATACATCGACCCAGGCGCAGACCTTTCCCGCCTTCATCATCTGCGCGATGAAAGAGAATGCCACTGAAGTACGCCCGGAAGATTCCGGGCCAACCATCTCGGTGATCGCGCCGAGCGGCAATCCGCCTTCTAGCAACGCATCGATTTCCGGCACACCCGTAGCGGTAACCGGCCGTATGGGTCGTGGTGGTGGAGTCAGCGCAGAGGGAATTCGGTCGGCTAGTCCGGCCTCGATCCGGGTACGCAATAATAAGGATGCAGACGACATGCAAATGTATTCGCCTTATATTCGCCTATCGTGCTCCGGTATTGTCAACGTAATGTCTGCATCAATTTTTGTGCATACATGTCAGATATCTTTGAAACTATTACGTTTATCTTCCTTCTAATTCTCTAAATATTTTTGTTTTTTGTTCGCTAAATGGTTTCCTAGACTCGACGCCGCGAACACGGCACCGATCCGCATCTGTATCTGACACAGTTACTCATCAATCTTCGTACGGAGCCTAGAGCGAACTTCCTCCCTAGTTGTTTGAAACTCTGCCCACGCTGCTCGCGTGACAAATCTCTAGCGCTCTCCAGCCTTCATACAATGCTTTTTTGATAGTGTTCATGTTTCCTTCACAACTTCGCAAGCATCCTTGTCGCTTCGAAGTCCAACAAATGACGCGCCCCGCAACTGCTCATTCTCGGTCCATTCGACAAATTCAACTTGCGCGACAGATTCAGGGCGTAACCAATGGCATTGGTTCATTTTTTCGGCAGTTAAACCTATGCTCCAACGGCCAGCACTAGCTTGAGGCAAATTCGTAAAAGGACACTCTTTGGTTTCGAGGTGCTTGATCCGTTCAAAAACAGTTCGTCGCGTCCGCGGTGTAAGTCCCGCGCGCACACGTCCCGCATAGAGCAAGTTCTTGCCTCGGTAGAACCCAATGACCAGCGCGTCAACTCCTAAATGGCTGGGAGTGTATCCTCCAATGACAAACTCCTGGGCCTGGTGATTGTGTGTTTTTATCCATGCCCCGCTTCGCTTTCCAGGTTCGTATTTGCTATCTGCCTTCTTTGCCACAATGCCTTCCAACTGCTGGGCCTTTACAAATTCCAACATTTGGTGAGCGGAAGCACTGAACTCGGAAATCGAGACATGATCATTCGGAACGATAACAGACTGCAGCAGAACGCGCCGCTCCAGCAGCGGCTTCTTCATCACATTGACACCGTTGTGCATGAGAATGTCGAATGCGAAATAGACGATGTGCGGTTTCCCTGTCTGCCGGTTCTGCATCAAGGTGAAACTTGGACGTCCGTTGGAATCGAGCGCTGCTATCTCGCCATCGATAACGGTGCCGGAGGAAAGAAATTGAAGAGATTTCACGACATCCGGGAAGTCGCTGTTCAATTGATTGCCCCGGCGGGAACACAAGAGCACGCGCTCTGCCTCTCGCACAACTTCCGCACGGTAGCCGTCAAACTTGATCTCGTAGACCCATTGTGGCCCGGTGGGTAGCGCCTTCGCGGGCTCTGCCTCCATGGGTTGAATGAAGCTGATAGAGATCGGCATTTCGTTGCCAGATAAGAGAGATTTCGGGGGAGGGTTAATTGTATGGGCTCAAAAGCCGGATGAAAATGGACTATATCGGGAAAGGGGAGGGTGATCCCAGCGACACGCACTGGCCGCATTGCAACGAAGATTAGGGGAACGCGACATTACACCAAAGCAAAAGGGCGAATCCCTTTCGAGACATCGCCCTCAGCCATTCCGATTTTTCGAAGACCTGGCTCGGAAACCAGATCACGACATAGTCATCTCGAGATGTATCGGGACCTGTAGGCTTGCACCTACTTTCCCGTGCCGCCCCGTAATTTCTCTGTCGTAAGAGCTTTCTCAGGTTTCGTCTGTAGACATCCAGTTTCCTGATTGCTACGCGAGCCCCGTTTCCGGTTCTCCTGACGATCCATCGTCCGCTCTCTTCGTTGGGAAGATATCTCTTCCGTTGCTATGAATATTACTCACTATTCTTCGGAAAGGAAGGCCCTTTCCAACGTTTTTTGATGTGGAAATGGCATACGAATTGTGGAAAGACAGGCCCCAACTACAGGCTTATGCGAAGTGCGGCCGGATGCCATTAACGGCGAAACAGGCGGTGGCCCCGAATGAAGAGTCCAGCATCTTCAAGAACGCGTTCCCATTCCTGTTTGTGGCCGATGTCAGTTCTGCTCAGGAGAGACTTCTTCTCCTCTTGCTTCGTCAAGGCGGCAAACTTCTGATGCAATGGGTAGGTTTCGTCGACGAGGGCATCCTTGCGATGAAGGATTGGAGGATTTTCCGAATTACTAAAATTCCTGTAGCTGTAGTCTGCCTTTGGCAGGTAAACCGACAGCGAGTGGGCGAGCGCCGGATGTGCGTCTGTGTCAAAGCGCGGATAACGCAGGAATGATACGCGACGCCCATCGGCGGACAGCTTAACAAGGTCATATTCGACCTCGCCGACGATTCGGCAAGCGCCGATGATTTGCAACCTGCTCAAGGATGGCAATTGCTCAACGATGGACCGATGAGCATAAAGGGATTCACCGACAATTTTTCCGACAGGCGAGCGGTAGGTTGATGATTGAACCCGTTCCGAATTCCCGAGCGAGAAAAGAAAGGCTTCCCCCTCCTCCCTTGCCGATTTGAAGGACGGCCATAGTGACAGAATGTCGGCCTTTGTCTCTTCGAGAAGGAGGTTGAACGGCGGCAGCCGCAAGCCCTGCAACCTGGTCGCAGCGTAATAGATAAGGAAGCTTTCGCGTCGATGACGCCGAAGATTCTCAAGGTAACCGGGGTCCAATATTGCCGTGGCTAGGCGGGCAATCCGATGCGGCGATCCGAATTGCTGGCACAGGGCGGCGAAGGCCGAAAATTCGCGCGGTCTGGGAAGCCGGGCTAACGTCCGGGCGAGACTGAGGAACGCTGTACCAAGCTCCGACGACTGAAACGCATCGATTGCGAATTGTCGGCCAAGTGTGGATCGATAGACAGTGGAGCGCGCCAGATGCCGACTTTGCCAAGTATCATCTTTGAAAATATAGGCTACGCCGAGTCCGGCCATAACCGGCTGATGGCTGAGTGTGGATTCGATGTAGGCACGGAGTTCCGCTTGCGTGAACAGCTTTTGAAAGCCCTTGCGAGTGGTGATCAGTCCGTCGTTGAATGCTTCGCCTGACTGGGGACCTTGGTCCACCCGTACCGCGACGATGAGGAGACGCTGCGCGAGCTGCAAGGCCTTTCTGAGAACTTGAGCGCGCTCCAAGGGGTTCTCGATGACGTTCAGGACGTATCCGAGGTTCACGACTTCAGCCGCCTGTAGCTCGTAATTCGGGCGATAATATGGGTCCCACCCGGCGGCCGGAATGCCTTTTGTGCGGAGGTAGTCGACGTCATCACCGCGGCCGCACCCATAGTCAAGCACAGTTACTCCGGGGCCTATGAGGTGGTGATCTAGAGCAAGTGCGATAGGGCGGGACGGCTGAAATCTCCGGATCGCAGTCTTATGTCGGAGAATCGAAGGCGGGCGATTCTCGACTACAGGATTGGGGATCGCTGAATGCTCCACCGACAGAGTCCGAGACTCGTTTTTCTAACAATCAAGTGGTTATCCGCAAATACGAAGAGCAGTATCATCGTGCCGACAAGTGCCAAGAACGGCAACCGAATTGTGTGCGTTTAGGGAGAAGCGGGTCGAAATCTTGCTGGGCCGATCGAACAGGTTGACAACAATATAGCCGCAATTGGCAGAGCTCTCAATTCTTCTAGGCAGGAGGGCTTCGGAAGAGATGCCCAGACCTCGCTCGGGATTTCTTTCACTTAGTTCTTCGACCATCCTACGTCGATTTCTCATAATGTTGAGAAAACACCGTGCCCCCCTAATTCCGTACAGGTGAGTCTGAAGATTTAGCCCGCTGAAGCGCCCCTTCGGCAGGGGCCACGAATCGCTACGGGGACCCCATTCCAGGTGACACCCATTGCCATGATTAGCCGTGTCGTGTTACTCTTTTTCCTGTCGATTCTGATTCTCGTCATCGACGAGCGTCGTTAAGGGATCGATCGGCGGCGGGCATTGTCCTTTCGCCAAGGAGAAAAAATGAATACGCTACACCTTCGTCTACCTGTAGACGAGTTTCGCTCCCTTCCAATTCCTGGAAACCCCGAAAGCTCCAACGACTCTAAATCTCCCAAACCCAAGCTCGCGACCTTCTTCGTCCCTGCTAATGCCGTTCCACCTGAACTCGCCGAGTGGATGAAGGTTAATCCACGGATTCCAAAGCTTAATCAGAAAGAGAAGCTAAGTGGCCCGGTAGCGAAACGGATCATCGAGACGCTCACCGACGAACCTCATCTATTCGCCCTTAAGAACCTGGGAATCTACCTTCTGGCCGATCGATTCGAGCACCGTAAAGAACAGGGTGGTCGTGGCGAGTTGTTGATTTCGCTTACCGATCCAAAACGTCATGGAATCGTGAATGGCGGGCACACCTTTAAAGCGATTCGGGAGGTCGCTGACGATCCAGACGGACCAGAACTGGTCGATGCGTGGGTGCGGATTCATGTCATCGAAGGACTGACCGATGAAAAGCTGATAACGGAAATTGCCGAAGGAATGAATCGATCTCTGCAGGTGACCGATCAGGCCCTGGCGAATCTGGCCGGAGCTTTCGAGGAGATCAAATCTGCGCTAAAGGGGAAACGCGGGGCAGATCAGATTTCCTACACCAGTGGAGAGAGCGGAGAGGTGGATATCCAGGACATCCTGTCCATAATGGCGTTACTCGATCTGAAGGCGTATCCGAACGAAGACGACCATCCGCACAAAGTTTTTGGTCAACCCCGGGCTGTGCTCGATGCCTTCAAGGACGATATCAAAGAATCGGATTCGGCCTTTAAGAGGATGTATCCACGCCTTCATGACATTCTCGTCCTCTGGGACCGCATCCAGGAGGAGACCGCCAAACCCGATAGTCTCGGTTTGTTGGGGAAAAAGAGGGGCAAGGAGGCGCGCAAGAGGAACCCGAAGAAAGGAATTTTCTCCGGCCGAATGATTGATCGGCCCGCTTTTGCTGGCCTGATCTACCCGATCATCGCTGCGTTTCGGGCCAACATTTCCAAAGAGGCATGGGCCGCGGGCAGATTCGAGTGGATTGTAGACCCGGAGGTGCTTCTGAAAGAAGCAATGCCCACCTTCACGAAAGTTGTGAAGAGTGAGTACGACGATAACAACAACAAACCTGCAGAAGTCGGAAAGAAAGAAGCAGCGTATCGTGGTTGTTATGCGGACATCATGATCAAGCTGGCGCGCATGGGTAAGCTCACCTAATCAGTAACGCAGGGGCAGCCATCCATGCCCCTGCTCCCCTTCGCTGGCCATGCACCCGAGTGGCATAGGGTCCCCGCGCATGTAATCCATAATCAGCTAGAGCAGTGTCGCCATCACTGGTACCTTACGGTAGCGGTGTTAGAATCATGGCGCACAATGACAGCCGAAACAGCGGACCGACTCTTGAAGAAAGTGAACTTCGGCACTGAGTATCGATCGGATTCGAGCGATCTGGTTACCGATTTTTATCTGCCCTGCCTTGAGCGTTCCGTCCTCTATCGAAGGGCGGTCGGGTATTTCACCAGCCATGGCTTATCGGTTGCGGCACGAGGCTTGGCGACGCTAGTGACTTCTGGAGGGAGGATGCGCCTTGTCGCTAGCCCATTGCTCGCCCCCGAGGACCTCGAGGCGATCCGGACTGGATACCTTGCCCGGGAAGATGCGATTACGCGGGCCCTTATCAGGAGCATAGACAACGTCGCGGAAGACCTCGTAAAAGACAGGTTGAGTGTCCTCGCCTGGCTGGTTGCAGAGGAACGACTGGAAGTGCGTATCGCGATTCCGTTCGACGCCAACGCGGTCAAGCAGGGGATTTATCACGAGAAACTCGGCATTTTTTCTGATGCGGCAGACAACGTTGTGGTGTTCACGGGGTCGCCCAATGAGACCGCCGGTGGCCTCGTCGAAAACTTCGAAGCCATCGATGTGTTTTGCTCCTGGGACGATCCGCAGTCCCGCGTCGGCCGAAAGGTGGAGAACTTCGAACGCTTATGGTCGAATACGACCTCAGGTCTGACGGTACTTGATTTCCCGGAGGCTGCGCGTGAGAAGTTGCTCAGCTATCGACGGCCCGGGAGAACACGTCAGGGTGAGCAAGAGAACCCCGTACCCAATCGCTGGCGGCATCAGGACGAGGCGGTTACAAAATTCTTGGACAAGGAGCGCGGCGTGCTCCATATGGCAACCGGCACTGGAAAGACGCGCACAGCGCTGAAGATTGTGGAGACGTTGGTGAGCGCAAATACGATCGACACTATCATCGTAAGCGCCGACGGAACGGACCTGCTGCAGCAGTGGCATGCGGAACTTCTGAAGCTGGTCCCGGAGTTGCAACAACGCTTTCCGGTCTACCGGCATTACGATGAATACCGCGATCGAGACCGATTCACTCTGAATCCACATAAGGCAGTCCTGCTAGCAAGCCGACCTGTATTGCCACCTGTTCTGCGCGCATTGGGTCCGCGAGTTGGTGCACGAACGCTGTTGATCCATGATGAGGTTCACCGCTTGGGTAGCCCGGCGAACCGTACGGGCTTGGCGAGCCTGTCGGACAACATACGATTTCGGCTTGGACTGAGTGCAACTCCAGAGCGGGAGTACGACGCTGAGGGAACACAGTTCATAGAGTCGCATGTCGGGCCGGTCATCTTCTCGTTTGAACTCGGAGACGCAATCCGTCGCGGAATTCTCTCCCCATTCAATTACTATCCGCTCGAATATGTGCCCGACGACAATGACCGCAGAAGACTTCAGGACGTCTACCGCAGGGCGGAAGCACGAGAACGTGCCGGCGATCCGATGAGCGAAGAGGAGAAGTGGATTGAACTCGCAAAGGTCCACAAAACATCGCTGGCCAAACTCCCGGTGTTTGCGGCATTCCTCGAAGACCATCCTGACATCCTTGCCCGCTGCATTATCTTTGTCGAAACACAGGAGTACGGGGAGGCTGTACTGCGTATCATCCATAGATACCGGCATGATTTTCACACGTACTACACGGGCGAGGCGTCGGATACCTTGCGGCGCTTTGCCGCCGGCGAGCTCGAGTGCCTTATTACCTGTCACCGCTTGTCAGAGGGCATCGATATTCGCAGTATCAACACGGTCGTACTCTTCTCCTCGGCAAGGGCGCCGCTAGAAACGGTGCAACGGATTGGGCGTTGCCTCAGAACGAACCCGTCCGAGCCCGCCAAGCGAGCGAACGTAATTGACTTCATCAAGGTTGATCCCGACTCCGAGGACGAACCCGACGATGATGACGCTGACAATGCGCGACGGCTATGGCTGGAAGGACTTTCTAGAATCGAACAAGAGGTAGATCAGTGAATCTCGATTCACGGGTAATAGCGGCAATCAAAGAGGCGGTTGGGGAGGCCGGCGAGACAGCCGCCCTCTCGCAAAAAATCATTGTTTGGCTGGATAGCCTGGCCAGCGGAAATGCCCGACTTTCCGACAGGGATTTGACTGCACGCCATCTTGACCTGTTGTACGAAGCCGTCAGCGATGCTGACGACGACCAGTTGGAGTCTTAGATGGCAAACACGATCTTCCTTGCAGGGTGGGAAGTGGAAGGGCTCCGTTGCCCAGACCACAAGATCTCGCTAGAGAAGGCGCCGGAGCAAGTGCATGCGGTGTCGCTCATCCAGATGCCAAACGGCACGGGTAAAACGACAACCCTCCATCTGCTTCGAGCTGCATTGTCAGGCGCGGCAGAAAGCGATGCCTGGACGTCGGCACAGGTACGGGGACTTGCCAAACGCGGAAACGAAAACGGGACGGGCTTCTTCCGGGTAGTGCTCCTGGTCGACGGGCGCAGGGTGACCATCTCTCTCAATTTTGACTTCGACCAGGGAACGGTTAAATACACTACAACCTTAACCTCCGGAATGAAGGCGGGTTTTCGTCCCCCACAAAGCATCGAGAAATTCTTAATGCCGGATTTCGTCAATTTCTTCGTGTTCGACGGTGAATTGGCTGAACACCTGCTGAGCAGGCAGCATACGGATGCGCAGACAGTTATTGAAAACCTCTTTCAGCTTTCGCTCTTCACGGAGGTGGCAGGAGTCATTGGCAGATACTACGACGACCAGACCGATGGCCGCAGTGCCACGGAAGAAAAAGGGTTGTCTCGCCGCCGCAATCGTGTTGGATATCTTCGGAGCCGCCTGGCTCAGATGAAGCGTGAGAAGAGCGAGTGGAATACAAAATTTGAGACCACCAAACGAGCTCTTACCCGGAATCAGGCACAGTTTGAGGCCGCTCTCGAAAAACAGCGCGAGCATGGTGAACGTGTTGCGGCCGCACAGCTCCAACTCTCGACTGCGCATTCCGCAGTCGAGCGACTGGCTCAAGAGGTCTTGGGACGATTTAGAGATCCCTATGCTGTTGCGAGCGCTCTGGGCGCGGAGCTGATGTTCCTCAAAACATCACTCGACCGAGTGAAGCTACCCGAAAGCACAGCGCGGGAGTTTTTTGAGGAACTGGCTGAGGAAGAGCAATGCGTCTGTGGTCGCGAACTGACCGACGAATTCCGGCAGATGATCCGGGAACGTGCCAAGCATTACCTGGGTAGCGACGACGTTTCCCTGTTGAACGCTCTCAAGACGGACATTTCCAGTCTGATCGGGCCGGAGCCATCCCTTCACGAGAAGGACCTTGATGGACGTCTGGAACGCCTCCTCTCCGCCATTCGTCACGAGGACGAGTGCCAGACGGTCTATAACGGGCTCGAAACCGAAGCCGTCGCGGGCGATCCGCGTCTTCAGAAAGCCAAAGAGGAGATCGAGCGGCTTCAGGCAGCACTGAACGAATTTGACTCCGAACGACAAAAGTACGACAGTGTGGACGATAGCGCCGGAGACGATCGCACCTTTGGGATTCGGATCCTTGACCGGAGGCTGGAAGACGCCGAAAGAAAGCTTGCCGAGATTACAGACACGATCAGTCTTCGCAGGCGGCGGGATGTGCTCATCAGAATCATGGCCAACGCCCGCGAGAAGGCACGCCTGGGGATCAGTGAGGAACTCTGCAGAGAAGCCAACGAGCGAATTGGCGAAGTGATGCCAGATAACGCGATTCGCATTCAAAGCATTGATCGCTGCCTGGTGCTTGAAGGACAGGAAGGTGGCAGCGCCGGCGAAACCCTTTCCGTGGCTTACGCATTCTTGGCTACCTTATTCAACCGGGTCGAGCATCAGTTGCCCTTTGTTGTCGATAGTCCGGCCAACCCTATCGACCTTCGTGTCAGGGCTAAAGTTGCCGAGCTAATTCCGAAGCTGACGGAGCAGTTTGTCGCCTTCACGATTTCAAGCGAGCGGATGTATTTCATAGAGCCTCTCGAGGAATCGGCAACACCACCCGTACAGTTCTTCACCCTCTTTCGTAAGGGATCAGCTGATCTCGACCGAGACGCAAATCGAGAGCCGGTCGTTGAAGAATCATTTGATGGAATTCTGGTTTCTGGCCGCGATTTCTTCTGCAGGTTCCATATCGAGAAAGAGGAGTACAACCATGCCGTTTCGGCTTCGTAAGGATGCGCGGGACTGGTTCCGCGGAATCCAGAGTACGCTGGGGCTGGACTTCGACATTTATTACTTCTGCCTGATGGCTGGGCTCGCCACCGGGCGAAGGACGTCGCCGCCGGCGAGTGAGGCAACGGACCTCGCCCAGGATTTTCCCGGTGACTATAGATCCCGCGGGCGAACTCTCGTGGCGCTCCTAATCGCGCGCGAACTGAAGACTTTGGGAGTTGGCTACAAGGAGCGGGTCACATTGCACAAGGAGATATCGAAGCTGATCGATCCGCAGTCAGCAGCCCATTTGAGTTCCATTGGCATGGACGCCATGAACCAATACTCCTTTGGTGGATTCGATGTCCTGACGGAATGGTTCGAAGACCGGCCCAGGCACCTTGAGACATTTCTGCCTCAGCTGAGGGCTCGGCTGCATGAAGCAGTGTCAAACGACACAGCATCACCCGGATAAGGCAGTCCCTTTCGATCTTAGCCACTGACAGAGCGAAGAGGTTCGTCCGGCGTCCCTGTGGAACTCGGCGCTGGCCCTAGAAGTGACGCCAAATCGGATAGTCCTCGAACTCGCTTCTGCAACAACACCACCCCGCGGTTCATGTGAGCTCGGAACGCACCGGGCAGAGCCTCCGAGGGAAGCCCGTCTCTGTGGCACCGCTCTCGTAGAAGTGCGATAAATAGCGGGTCGAATTCGCCAAGCAACGTATAGCGATTGAATTCCCTATCCTCTTCCGGAAAATCCTCGGGATTTGGATTGGATGGCTCCGCAAGGGAGAGGCAGAAGCCCATCCTACAGAGGATATTCGGGGTCAGCCCGGTTCGGCCTGCGAGAAACCGAAGCCGATTTGATGCGTCTTTAGTGAGCCTTAGCTTCGTGAGCTTCATTTCTCTCCTCGAAAAAGTATCCACGCCGAATGCGCGTGAAGTGGTCTGCCATGTCGTAGTCGAGCCTATACGCGGTTGCGACGAAGGGACGCAGGGCATCGAAGTATTCCTTGTCAACCTCCGTGTCCGTCGAGAGAACGATCACTTGGTGGCTAGCAAACGGAAAATAGGAATTCACCAAAAGTTTCCTATGATCGCTATCCAGACGGCCCAGCGGGGTGTCGATAATCACAGGCAACGGGCGGCCAGAAGTACGAGCCAGAGCCCACAGCATTGCAATCGCATAAATCTGCTTCTCGCCGGCGGAAAGCCGTTCCTTGGGAATTGCATTTCCATCGCGGTCGTGCAGTACCACTGCGAAATCCTTCGAACTAATGCTGACCCGCTTCACGGCATCCGTTTTCCTAGCAAGCTGGTTGAAGCAGGCCGTCACACATTGTTCCAGATCACGAATCTTGCGCTCCAGCATTCGGTTGCGAAACCTGTCTAGCGCTGACTGAACCCGCGAGATCATATGTGCGCGCTCAATCTGGTTTGCTCCCTGGTGCAGATGGTCAACACTTTGTGCGAGCTTGCGCCGCAGATCCGCCAAGCGATTCTCCTCTGACCGAATTCGCTCCGATTCTGTTAGGATTCGATTGGTCAGCTCGCCGTACTGACGGTTGAGTTCCTGAATATCTGAAATCATTGGCGCCAAGATGTCATCTGCCGGAACGCGCTTTAGCAGCGACTCGGACTTGTGGAGACTGCCATGCGCCTCGTCAAGTTCAGCAGAAAGCGATTTGAGTCGCTCGGGAATCTCTTCGAGGGACTGCTGTAACCAATGGAGGATCTGGCGGGACTCGGTAGCAGAGAGTTCATGGACGGCCGCGCGTCCGTTTTTAGCGGCAGGGAGTTCCAACTGGCGGAAGGATGACTCAATCAGTTGCTTGATATTCGCTGCAACGAGGGCAGCTGTCTTGTGCGATAGCCGGCTCTCGCTGGGCACCCAGCCGAACGCATCGAGCCCTTGGATCGTCACACTCTTGGCCTGTTCGAGCAATTCACGACCCGACGCCACGCGCTTCAACTCTTCTTCATGCACGATTGTGTCGCGCAGTAGTGCACACAAATCTGGGGCAAAGGCAAACGGCAAAATACCCTGACAAAGATGGCGGATCGACTGTTCGAGGGTGCTGACTTTTGCTTTCGCTTCCTCACGCCGTGAGATTATCGAATCACGGTTCTTCGAGAAAGCTCCTCCCTCAGAGGCAATACGCTGCTCCACTTGGCTAATACGGCCGCGGACGTCGTCGATAGACGATTGCGTGGTGTCGCGCTCTGCCCTTAGCTGCTCGATATTCCGCTCAGCTTCATTAATAGCCTGAGAAAGCTCTTCAAGCTTTGAGTTCTGCCCGGATTGCGTGGCCTTCGCAATTCTCGACTTATAGATGTTGAGATCGGCGTGCAATCGCTCAACAATGTCGGTCCCAAGTAGGGACTTCACGGATAGCGCTAGTTCGCTGTGATCGGCAGAGTCTTCGGCGAGATGCTGGATCTTCTCGCCGTCGAAGAAGAACAGACTCGAAACGCCGGGAGGGACAAGGTCCCGAACAAAGTCCTGCCATTGCTCGGCTGTGAGATCGGAGAGCTCCTCGCCATCCCTCAGAACACGCAACGTCTCGATTACGCGCCCGCTTGTCGCGCGTTCCCAAGAGCGGATCACTTCATAGAGGCGCACCCTTCCCACATCAGCGTAGTCAAATGTGAGCGATACCGATGCGAAGGAAGGTTGAATCACGAGTGTCGGACTGCAATGAATACGTTCTGCCAGCAACGCTGTGTAAACATCGTAAGAAAGCCGATCTCCCAGCGCCGCCGGTCCGTAGAGACATAACCGGAGCGCCTCTAACAGGGTCGTCTTACCGGCACCGTTCTTCCCCCCGAACAAGAGGATCGGCTTTCGTGGGCGAACGCTCAGGTCGATTACATGCTCGCCGCGAAAAAGCCCATAATTCTGCAACTTGATACTACGAAGGTTCATCCGCGCTATTCTCGCTCTGTCGAAGTGGTTCCGAGAACCTGATTCGCCGTTCGCCAGTCTTCATCAAAAGCGGCGGCGATCTTCTGGTGAATTGTGGACCTGCGACTCATCCCATGCATTTCACGCTCAATCTCTATGAGCTTTGAAAGCAATCCTACCGGCAGTTGCTCGTCGTCGCAGATCTCGCTCAAAAGAGATTTGTCACCAGCCGCGAACACGGGTTGCTCATCGCGAAGCCAATCAAGATCTTCGCCGCAGACCTCCCGAAAGATGCCAGGGAGGCTGTCTTCCCAGTCCTGCAACTCTGAACGCCAGATTCGGCGTATTTCGTGCAATTCATCCACAGTAATCAAGGTTTCCCCAGGATTCGGTCCCGTTGAGCGAACCAGTTTCTGGACCTCAAGCAACCGACGGAGCAGCTGCTTCCGTACCGCAAAAGTATAGGGTCCGAAGACGATGCCACTACCATCGCTCTTCTGCATAATCCGTCCATTGCGTCGCTTGTGATCTCTCACCTGGGCTTTCACGGAGGGATCCTGAGTGGATGCCAGCAAATCCCGGAAATCCAGTAACGGTTCGAGCCACGTCTCACCATTTTCGACGAGGGCCTCCATTGACTTGTCCTTTGTGACAACTGTGCAGACCCAGCAACCGAATCGGCTGTTTCCGCAGGAAGGCGTTGTCGAATCGACGACCAGAGGGCACTCCCCAGCCTGCGCGTTGCGATACATGGTTACCAGATCACGATTGTTATTTCCCCAGGGAGACGGGGTCTGCAGCAAATAAGTCCACACATCATCCACGGAGAAATCTTCTATCGGGGTGTAGACGTAAGCGTTCGGAAGCGATGAGTGTCTAGAAAGAGTACTGCCCTGAATCCGATGTAGGCTCATCACCTGAGCACGTGTTGCACTTTCTGCCTTTCTGACGCCGAGAACCATCACCACTTCGCCATACTTGGTGACTTTGTCCAAAATGAATCGGTTGGCAGGGTAGATTTTCATTCGATCCGTGCACCAGCGGAACCGCTTGGACGGTGCCGGATAACCGCGGCCAATCAGATTCACCCAAAACGTGTCTTCAAGGGTAGGACGAACCTTGTGCGCGGTGAAGGGCAGATCCTGAGCTTCCGCGGCTCTATTCATTCGCTCTAGGGTGGTATCAATGTAATCAATGATCTTTGGTGTCTCCACCAATGTGTCGGAGGAAATGATGAAGACGGGCTTCGTTCTCGACTCCTGCGGCAACTTGGACAAGGCGATCCAAATCATCTGAAGGGCCGTCGTGGAGTCTTTGCCTCCGCTGTAGCCGATCACCCATGGCTTGCTATCACCCAGATAGATTCGCTGGATTTCCTCATATCGTGTCCGGAGAAGGTCGCCGGTCAGGTTTGTGGTTGATATCAAGCTCATAGTTACCTCCGCCGTCGCCCAAACGCGTTTTCAGCCTTCATCTCTTCGGGTGAAAGTGCAACACCACAGGCACCTTTCAGAACGGCCGTAGTCAAAAGTACGTTGTTGTGAGCCTTGCTGACGCGTCCCCCAATTGTGGCCCGGCCCTCCCAAAGATTCGCGTTGGTTCGCGACCAGTCGACTTTATTGAGCCGGCGCAATCGCTCTTTCCACCGTTTGGGCTCTGCAGCGATCAGCGCGGCGCCGAGCCTCCCGAGAGCGTGCAGGGCAAGTCCGTGAGTGTGAAGATAATCCCGGCGCATTTCTGCAGCGCTCGCCTTGCGCTCGTGAACCATAGTCCAATCTGGAATGTACCGTGCCACCTCGTTCCAATAGGCGATGGCCAGCTTCTCTTCTGCTGGTTCGACGGGAGACCGTTTCTGTTTATTGAGGAGGGCACGCGTCGCGAGATAAATGCTGCTCAGCGTGAAGAGCTTGGTCGAGCGATTGGAAATAGTTGTCTTCTCAGTTTCAGTGAGACCGTTGAAAACGACGACCGACGTCATCAAGGAGCGGGCCAGTTGAGACTGCGGGTCGCGTAAGTCGTAAAGAATACCAAGAGACTTGGTGGGGCGTACTGCGTGCTTGTTGAGGTCAGCGAACATCTGTTGGCAGCGTTTGAGCCCTTGGTCCAGAAAAAAGACAACAGAGATAGTCTCGTCGCCCAGTTCAGGGCGGTTCTTCAAGGCCTCCTCAATCCCAGCCCTTCGATGCTGCCCATCATTAATGACGAATCGTGCAGACATCGGGACTGTGAGGCGCCCCACATTGCCCTCGGCCCCTGGTGTTCCCAGAGGTTCGAATTTGACTTGGCCGTCAATAGACACGGTGAGCGAAGAAAATACATACTCAGTCGGATTCTCAGTAATGTATCTGGCAATCTCCGGGACGCGAGCGCGGTTCAACTGACGCTGCGCCCGCATTTCCCCTGGAATTTCTTCTTCGTCGAAAAGGAAAAGCCGCGGGATGAGTTTAAGCGGGCACATCGCAACGTAATAATCGCGATTCGCCTGAGTACCGCGTAAGGCGAGAAGCCCGTAGGAAAAAGCATCAGAGGAAACGTTGCTTTTCCCTGGAGGATTGACGGCCGTCATGACTCCAATGTAATCGTCCGGAGTGTTGGAAGTCAACTTTAACTTCCACGCAAGAAAAATTCACTTCCAAACGGGCCAAGCTAAGCGAATTCAGCGCCGATTGCGGCATTCCCGCGAGCTGGAAGTTAATCGATTCCGCAGCTGAGTGCAGGATTTTCCACAATTCGCAGCTTTCAGCATAACGCCAGCGAGCGTTTTCGAGGAGGCGAAGGGGCCCTTTGCTGTTCAGAGACCCTTGCTTTTTCGATTGTGATGCGGAGCTGAGGGACGCGGTGTGAAGAGAGACCACATGAAGGAGCATGGCAATGAAAGAATTTGTTTGGACAGTATGCCTCGACGGCTATCGACTACTCGATGGGGCTCGTGCGCCGTTAGGGCAGAGGAAGCCTGCGGCTATCGGTCCTAACGGTGACCTGGGCTGCCGACGGGTACGATTTTACACCCCACTCTCTCACAATTCTGGTTTGCATCGAACCTTTGCGAGATTGAAGCCGGACCCTTCTGCCGTGATTACGTTTGCAAACAGATTTGGTCTCCTGGGAGTTCGGTCGGCAAAGCATTCTCCCGCGCTGGACAACTCATTGGTCGGGACAGGTAGTGGGATAGAAGTTGAGCCCTTTTCCGACTGGGAGGCCGAGTCGGAGAAGTTGAGGCGCGCACTTGAGCTGTGGGACACCACAATCATTGGTAATTGCGAAATGTTCCCGAGAGGTCACGACGGAAACGCCTCATGCGCCTTAACGGGGCCAGAACCGTGCTCGTGCGCAGATACGAAAGATGCACGAGAGGCTCTTGACGCGCTCTTGACCGACGTCAATCAGCAACTGGAGACCCTGGATGTCGAGTCTGGGCTAGTGTGGGATGCCAGTGGTGCCGGAATCAAGATGGCGCTGGTTCCCCACAACCTGCTCGGAGCGATCTGGGCTGACTTCGCCTTGGCCGTCGGCGCCAACAAACATTTCGATAGATACAAGCTTTGTCCAGCGTGCGGAATCTATTTTGAAAAACATCTCCTCAAGAGGAAGGATGCGATCTATTGCTCGGACGCATGTAAATCTCGTGCGTATAGAAACAGGTCGGTAAAATGAAAACGCAGGGCCATAAGCTTGTGCAGGAGTTGGCGGCCAGGCGGGCTGTCAGTCAAAGTCAGCGCTTGGGGCTCCCTCCGGTCGGCATTCTTCTCTTGTAGCTACCGGAGCGGGAAGGTGCATATTAATCGCGCGGTTCACCCCGAAATACTTGTGCTCTGTGCCACAACACGAAGTTGCCGGCCGGGTGTGCCGATTTTCTCGACGGGAGAGTCATGGCTTGTCCATGGAAGCGAAAGAAATATTGCTCCATCGAAGGGCCACCGTGAAGTCGTGACGACACGATAATCTTTAGGTTGTTGCTTAGGCCGATGGCACCTCTGTCAAGTGCCTGGTGATGGATTGAACAGCAGGAGATTCCATTTGCGAGCGTATCTGGTCCGCCCGCTTGCACCCACTGAATGTGCGCTGCTTCAAGGCCGAGGTCGGCGTTATCGAGCTTTGCATCGAAGCCGCAAAATCCGCAGCGATGTCCCCATGCGGAAATAACTTCATTTCGGAATTGGGTATCGCGGGCACGATTGCGGTCGGCGTTTTCCAAATCTAATCCAACTGAAAGGGCGACGGTCGAATGGAGCGACTCAGGGAAGTGCGAACGAAGCATCTGCCAAGCCAACGCTCGGACAAGCTCCGGATGGAGCTGCAAGTTTTCAAAAACGTCTTGCGGAAATCCGGCTCTAACTTTGGACTTCAACAGCTCACTCTTGAGAGGGTCGGAATTGCCTTGTCGCCTCTTGAGGTCTTGTGAAACAGAAACCTCCCATACTCGATCTCGCTGTAGCCTCCAGAAGGGGTATTCCGGATGAACAGAGCGTCGTGGGGGACCGAATTCAGTCAAAAGGCGCGCGAGCTCTTTCTCTATCGCACTGAACGGTGCTAATCTTTCGTGCCCGTGCTGTAATCGACCAAGTGCAAGAAGGACAAGTAGTGGTTTATGAGGTGCCCGCTGACCGCCCTTTTTCCATATCAATAATCGAGAGAATCTATCGATGAGGTTATCACCGAGGGTCGCGTTTGCCCTTTGATCAGTTGTGGTTTGTGTCATCTTGTGGTTTCTCCATCTTTGCAAAGAGACACAGTTGAACGCCGGCTCTCGTCTCGGTTTCAGAGAACCCCATATGGATTCTGCCAGTATCTCTGGCCTACTTTGTTGTCGCGCTCAACACGCGTTCGTTCCTTCGTTTGGACTTTGCAAACTCATCGAATTCATGCCAGTAAACTACGTGTGGTTTTGCCTTTTTTGAACCGCTGGGGCTCCAGTCAATGGAGCCTTGGCTGATCTTGAGGGTGCCAAACAGTTGCCCGTCTCTGTGGACTTTTATAAGCAGGTCTTTTCGCTGTATCTCGACCCACTGCCGGATTTTGAACTCCAATGCGTGTTCCGCCATTCTCTTCCCTCTTCACCGTGATTTGATTGACATCCTTGAAAAACTTCATGCGACCCTGGGGCTTTGCTTAGAGCGGAGGGTTGGCGTAATCAGCCGACAAGCCGCATAAAGCGCGACTCCTTTAGGAACGCGATATGGTGATCGCGCTCTCGCTCAAGATCTATGTCGAGGAGCTTCTGCCCTTTTTTGTCTGCTTTCCAGAACGGAGAGTCTTGACCGACAACGATGACGTCTGTCGAGTGACGAACATCTTTTTGAACAATACCGCCTGCCTCCCTTACCATCCGGGCAGCCTCAGCACGAGAAATGCGAAGCCGTCCTGTGAATACAACTCGTTTGTTCTGAAGAGAACGAACGAGGACCCTACGCGATGGTTCCTGATTCTCCAAAGCAGCAAGCATCGCTGCGGCAGTGGCGAATCGTTTCTTCCTGACTCCGATACAACGCTGAATTGCGGATTTGGTTTCGGCGCTGCAGGACAGGCTCTTTATGTCACGGGTGGTCAGTCTTGATTGCGCAGATCCCAAGAGCAGCATCGCAAACAATTGGCCGAGATGGTAAACATCATCAGCGGGGCGCCAGCCCGACACCTTACCCTCTGCCAATTCAGGCGGTGCGAGCCAACGCGCAAAGACATCGGCTGCGACACCATGTTTGTCGAAGGGATGAGCTGCGATTCCAAAGTCCCCAACCTTCAACGATGTTTTTGCGGTTACGAATACATTCCGGGGAGTCATGTCACGGTGAACGGCGCCGCGCTCATGGAGGCATCCAATGGTGCGAAGTAACTTGATGATCTCGCGGCGAGCTCGTCTTTCTTTCCACGCCTCAGAATTCCTTTCCAACCATGAAGCTAAATCGCCGCCATCTGCGAGCTCCGAAATGAGACAGTAGAGAGGCATTTGATTGCCTGGGTCGGGCACCCAAGCGAATGATTCGTAAACCTGAAGCACGCCAGCGACATTCCTGAGTAGGTCTCCGAAGTATGCCTCTCGGCACCAACTTTCCGGATTAGCAGTCACTTTCAAACAGTAGCTTCTTGGTCCGTCGGGTAGCAGCCTTCCCAGTTCGAAAACTTCATAGGCAGCGCCAAAGCCTCCGCTCCCAAGGAACTTCCCAATACGATAGCGTCGACCGTTCACGTGATTTCTGACAACGCTGCCGGGATCTAGCAAGAGGTGCGGATTGTGTATCGGGAGCGTCCCGACTCGCATCTGTTATTCCTCGTTTAACATGCGCAGCCGGACGGCTGGTTTTGGCGCGTGCCTGCGTTCGAGTTCATCGCGTCAAATGAATAAGCGGATCCAATTATGTCTAGCTTAGTAATCCAAAATTGCGGCATTTCTGCAATTCTCTCTGTCGGAGTCGTCGTTGTCGGCGAGGTCGATGACGCCCAACGCTCTCGCGACACTAGGGCGATTCTCAGCGAATCGGATTCGCTTGTTTTGTCAGTGCTCATTGTTTGCAATAGGATACGGCATGGCGTGAGACCTTGGCTTGGAACGTTGCGGGTGGTTCCTTATATGCAGGCCTGAACTGCCTCGCAACGCTGCAAATTGGCCCTGTACATCCCAACCTGCGCAGTGATCTAAGGGACGCGCTAGACAGCACAGGAAGACGAGTCCGTCCGGTGTTCTAGAAGAGATCCGATTGATCCGCGAATCAATTCGCCCGCCGCTCAGCAATAAGGAGCTCGCTTTTCTAGGTAAGAATATTTTCGTATGGCACGAAAATATTCGTAGTATCCTCATAGAGAGGGCAATCAACATGGCGACTGCCAGCCAGGATCTATTTGTCTGGGCGGAAAGGAAACTGCTTCCCGAAGCTACCAGTGTTTTTACCGAATTGGGTGCGCGCGTGCGGGGAGTGCCGCTGGAGAGGCCAGGCTCCGTGCCGCAATCGAAGTTCATTGTTATCTATCTTCAGGGGCAGGAATCAGAGTCCGAACTGCATTCCGCCTTGCGGTCTTTGAAAGAACGCCGAAAGTACGAACTGCTTTTGTTCTATACGCCGCATCATGTCCCGGCGCGCGTTTTCCGGCTGGGCACTCTTGTTGGGCGCGAGCTCGGCAGGGATGCGGACCTTGCCTTTGATCTGCGTCATGTTCGCCAGGTACTTAAGTCAAGAAATCTCCTGACGGAAAAGAAGTCGAATTCCGAGTTTGATCTGGGCGAGGCGAGAAAGCGGCTTGGACTCACGCAGGAACAGATGGCAACCGCTCTGAATGTGACCACTCGGACTGTACAGAACTGGGAGCGCGGATCTGGAACCGGCCAGCTGTTGCGCAAGACGAGAGATTTGCGCGAATTGTTGGAATTCATGGAAGATTACGTTGTAGCCAGCGAAGAAGCCGCGTGGCTGACAACGCCCTTGCCTGTGCTTCGCGGACAAACCCCGAAGGAGGCAATAGCTTTGGGGAGGATTCGTGATCTGGCCGTCGAGTTCGAGCGATTGCGTGAAGGACAACCGGTTTGAGCTTAAGCAGAGCGCAGCAGTCCGTCATTGATTCTTGGGTAAAGAATGCTGCTCCTCTTGCCGGAAATTACTTTCGCAGCGTCGAATACCGCTTCATGGATCCAGCCGAGGTACTGAGTGGTGCTGGAGCGAAAAAATATGGTGGCCGCTTCGCACCGGTGGGTACTCGGGCTGTCTACCTATCCGAGTCGGATGCCGGTGCAAGCGGCGAGGTGCTGGCCCGTAAGCTCAGGCTTGGGGGTCAGGCCCAGATCTCCCTTGAGAAATATCCTCGGATCGTGTTCGCAGTTACGGTATCCCTGAGCGGTGTAGTCGATCTCAGAAGAAGTCCGCGTTTAAAGGTGGCGGCATCGCTGCGACAATTTTGTCTCGCGCTCGATAATCTTTCTGTTTCTGTGGAAGTGGGCTCTATTCTGGCAGAGCGCCGTATCCAAGGTGTTCTGTTTCCAAGCGTAGTTGGAACGGACGCAAACCTGGTCGTCTACGTGCAGAACTGTCCGCGATCGTCGCTGGCGATCTTGAATGCGGATGAACTCAAGGAGAAGGTCAGAAAGATGGCTCGCCTGTCACGAGGTGCCTCATAAGGGGCGGTGATCATTCGGAAGAGGATTCAGGGCTAAGGCGGAACAAAGCGAGCAGCCAGTTCGTCAAACTTTGCGTTCACCGCTCGCGGATCATTGATCATTACTCCTTGTTCATCGCGAAATGCGCGGTTAGGATCGCCTTTGAATGACAGCCAATTGAAACTCGTGAGGGCAGCAAATTCGGCATCCTTGATCAGTACCTTTGCATGCGTATTTCCGAGGCGCTTCAGAACAAGATTTGTATGTTTCGACGACAGATTTATCAGTTGCTTCAGCCCCGGATTCTGTTCGATGGGTTTGGTATGCTCATCACCTCCCGAAATGCCGTATCCCACCAGTACACGGACACCTCGTCGGAGCGTACTCTCGAGGTTTCTGATGAACCCACCATTGACCACAGCGGAGGAAATCCAGGGCGAGATTATCAATACGCGTTGCTTGGCACTCTTAAGTGCGTCCGCCAGCAGAGGGGGATGGTCTAGTACAGATAGATACCGAAATGGGGCAGCACTCGCATTTGCTTCCAACTCTGTGAGTCTCTTCTCGGCATCCTGCAATTTGAGCTGTAATCCTTCCACTTGCTCTTCACTTGCGCGTAACAGTTCGGTCTTGCTCTCTGCTACCTCAGCTCGCGCCAAGCGCACGGCGGAATCGGAGGGTACGTTCCGTTGAATATCAGCCGGGGTCAGGTTCGCACTCTCAATTGCTTCCATTGCCTCTGACTGAAATTCGCGAGCCTTCTTTCTGAAGTTGCCGATAAGTTCGTCAAAACCTTGTGTTGCCGCGAACGCACTCGCGTGTTCATCACTTAGCTGGTTCCCGATAACGAACCCTAATTGAATCTCTTCCCCATCTACAGATACAAACAGCAGTGCTACTGCCTCAATAAATCTCTTCTTGATGCTCTGCGGATCGAGTCCACGTATACACAATATGTCGCGTCGATTTTCTCCACCGCCTAACGAACTAAACAACCTCTCTATATGAACTGGTGAAATTTCTTCCAACTTGGGACGCTTAGGCGGATGGATCTGAATCTCGATTCTGCCCTCCTCCTTGAGTTCTTTAAACTGCAGAAGAGTCTCGGTTTTTAGAGATGTGACGCGCCTGAGAAGTGCATCGAAGACAACGGAAATCGTTCTCTCTTCTGCGACGACAAGCCGCGCCTTCTCCAAGGCAACCTTCCCGTTATCTGTCAATACCCACCCGTTGCGGGAGCCCCGCGCAGCAAGAGCGATTTGATCCCCTTGGGCCAAGCTAGCTAACGCAGGGCGCACGACTTCGATCGGGAGTCCTAGGAAGGACATAAGTTCCTCCTGTGTAGCCATACCAATAGCAATCGAACGAAGAACAAATTCTTCGATTGGAGAAATACGTTTATGCGCTAAGGTGAGGGCATTCAGGTTTAGGCTATACACAGGCAATGCGACTTCAACGACATCCGCCAACCTGAAACCCGAGCGATTCTCAAATCTTCTAATGCCGTCGAACTCGTTCATGCTTGTCCTTTGAAGTCTTTGATGAGGCAGTCACCTGCATTCTTTTCAATGTATTCAATGACGTCGGCAAATGGGCTCTCCGATCCGAGCTTTCGAGCGAACACATGGTCGCCGACGATAACGAGGTACTGCTTCGCGCGCGATAAAGCGACGTTTAGACGCCGCGTTTCTCCGAGAAATCCCAACTTTCCTGAGTCGTTCGATCGCGTCAAGGAATAAATCGTAATAAATGCTTCTCGACCCTGAACTGCGTCTACTGTGTTGCACTCGATCTCTAGATTTTTAAATTTGTGCGTAGCTAAACTCCGCGCTAAGAGATGCCGTTGCCCCAAGTAGCCGGCCAAGACCGCGACCGTGAGTGGGCGCTGTCGACCAACTGCCAAATCTTCAAGCCGGACCAATAGCTCAGTAATCATCCTGGCCTCAAACGCATTGTTGTAGGTGAGACCAGACTTGACCTCACTGCGGTTCGAGTATGATGAAGTCGTTAGCCACACAACGGGTTTACCAAGAAGCTTGGAAAACACCGGATCCCAGACTTTCTCGGCACTCTTGAGGCGCCCTTTATAGAAGCAATGACTAATCAGCGAACCGATCGCCGGAACCATACGATGCTGAATGTCCAATGAGGCACGGTTATCCCCGGGAAGAAGAGTTTCGAATCGACCAAACAATGTCTCACTCAAACCCTGCTTTTCTATTGAAAACTCAGAAAGAATCTCCGCTTCGTCCAACTGGTCATCCACAAACGGGGGCAATTGTCGACTATCTCCGACAAGCACCCAACGACGCGCCCGGGTCATCGGGACGAGCGTTTCTGTAGGAGTAGCTTTCGATGCTTCGTCGACAATGCAGAGATCGAAGTCGATTTCTCGTAATCCCTTAATTCCGGCCACGCCTACGCATGTTCCCGCAACTACTTGACTCGATGCGATCAACGCACTGCTAAAGTCGCCGGATCTTCCCAAGCGAGTTTCCCAATCCGCGTGCGTTTCGACAAGTTCTTTGAAGGTCGCATAATGCTTCGTCTTCGGAAGAAAAGTGTCCGCCCATTCATCGAGTTCGGTTGGGTTCGCGTGATCTAGCTCGCTTAGGTCTGGTTCTAGTGTGACGAGCGAATTCCAAATCTCCTCTTGCCGCTTTGCATCACCTTTTATTTCCGCGGTGATTTTCTTGAGCTCATCGGCGAGCAACTCGCGATCTTCTTCGCTTTGATCTCGCTCGGAACCCGCTTGCTTCAGTCTCGCCGCTAGGTCGTTGACCTGCTCCTGTTTGAGAACGCTCTGGCGCACTAACGAACTCAAAGACCGAAGCTGAGTTGATACATTAAAGTGATGTCGAGATATGCCATGCTCGCCCGCCCAATTCTCTAGATACGTCCTACCCTTTTCAATTACACTCTGCCGCCACGACTCGATTTGATTTTCAATTAGAAGATCTTGAACTGATTGCGCGATTCGATTGTTTTCGCTGCTCCCGAGCCGGACAAGCCTCAGATCAGGTGATAGCTGACGTAGGCGTTCCACTGCATTATCGAGCGCAACATGAGTTTGGGAAGTCAAAAGTACCCGCGAACTCTTAGAGCGAATTAACTCCTGAACGATTAATTCCGAAATGAAAGTCGTTTTGCCTGTTCCAGGAGGGCCCTCAACGACCAGCACGTCCTCCGATCCGAGCGCTCTGCATACTGCTCCCTTCTTCGCTTCATCCAACTCCGTTTGAACAAAGGCCACATTCTCGACTACATTCGGAGCCCTAGCGGCCTCGGGATGGGCAAGCAATAAGCGAAGTTCGGGACGGAGAGAGCGATCATACCTAACATCATCCAGAGCGGTCTTCTGCCGCTGGAGTGCTTCTCGCGCCGCAGCAATGTCAATCGTGAGTGCTCCGCGTCGGGGAATTTCATCCAGTGCTCCTCGTGTCAAGCAGAGGGAAAGTGTCTTTCCATCGATATCGTCTACTTCACCTGCAGCGATTAGCGCGCGCTCAGAATTGATCACGCGAGGTTGCCCAATGATGTCACTCGGGGCAGGCTCATTCAACTGGAATCTCACGAGGTTCTTTGCTTCATCAGCATTGAACCCCGTATAGGCAAGAGGGCGTTCTTTCCTTTTTTCGACTTCTGTCTTCGCGCCCAAAATTGCGCTCCAATTCCTAAAAAGCTCGGTCTCTTTTCGTTGGGCCTCCTGCTCGGCACGTTCCGTTTCGAATCGATCTAAAGCCGCTCGAAGATCTAGCAATGTAGCACTTGCCGTACGTTCGTCGATAGGACTCTCAATCTTGAATCTGCAGTGAAGCTCCATGGCGCGCTCGCGCTTCGCCTCGATTATGGTCGATGACAGCCGCAATGCATTGATGATGATTAGTTGTGGTCGAACAGAGTCGCTCGTCGCAACGTGCAATGAGAGGCTGGCACCAAAAAGCGCAAAGTGTTCGCCTGACGCCGGATTGCCAACCTGCTTTCGTTCAATTGCGGCTCCTGCGTTCAAATCTTCAGAGACGCGACGCTTCAATGTCTCAATGTCATGCTCATCGAATTCCGATCGAAGTGCCTGAGTGGCGGTATAGGTGAGTTCCAAGAAAATGTCCTCTTTCTTGATCCATTCCTTGGATCGTTCTCTATGAATTAGATCCAATTCTGAAAGGAGGACCACCGCGTTGTACTGTCTTTTTAATGGTTGTGTGGAGAGCGCCTTCTCAAGTACCGGAAAGACTTCCGCAGGAAGATCGCAGTTTTCAAGTGCCTGAAGGAGATCAGAATGCGTTGTCAGTCGCTCGGTCGTTAGACTTTGTAGGGCCAGTGCAGCGAATCCGAAAACATCACGCGTGTATGTGAAATTGCCATCATCCATTTCCGGAGGAGCGAAAGGCATAGATGCGAACGCGTTCAACGTCACACCTGGCGTAAGCCACGTCTTAATCTTCGAAATTCCGAAATCCGCCAGTTTCGGAACACCGAAACAATCGATCAAGATATTCGCAGGCTTTAAATCGCGATGAATTACTTGCCTGCGATGCGCGAACTCAAGCGCTTTCAGAACCGGTAGTCCCAATTCCTCGAAAAACGAATCCCAACCCGCGAAAGCACCCTTCTTCCATTTTTCTGATAGATTGCTCTCGACCCACTCCAATACAAGATATTCTGATCCCGCAGAGTCATCTTTCCCGAAATCGAGGAGTTCCACTATGTTTGGGTGCTTGAGGTCTTTCAGTGCCCGAATCTCTCGATCGTAGGCTTCGTGGAGGATGTCGTCTTCGAATTTTCCGCGCGCGAAGACCTTAACGGCAACCTTTTCCCCGTTCTGTTTCGTGTCAATCCCCGGGTAGACGTCGGACATGCCGCCCTCCCGAGGGGAGCCAACAACGACGTAGCGGTCCCCAAAAACCTTCATCCCATGCCCCAAAAATTACGAGTGATGAACGCAGTATAGCTGTTGGGGCCAATCACGCCTGGAACTCAGATAACGAATCACGCGGAGGCTCCCGAACTCCGAAGCTTCGCTACGTTGAGCGGCCTTATCCTCTCCATGACGCCGAGCCTGGCAATCAGTGTTTAAGTCGAAAATTGTAATCCGTGGCCTGATTCCGGAGCGAGCGCTTGCGGGGTCAGCCTCCATTCAAGACTGATTTTTCCACCGATTCTCGCTCATTTTTCAGGGATACGACGGATACGAAAATTCCGGGGACTTTCGTCCCTTGTGTAGACTAGGGAGAAGGCAGGGACGGTATAGACAACCGGTAAGTTCATACTCTCCTCTGCTTTGCACCTAAATCACAGAAAATGCGAGTTTTCGTGGGTAGGGCTAAAACGGGTTCGAATCCCTCCGCCCCGACCATCTCTA
>Ga0335072_10002846_pt1 | contig 26516 bp, 20 predicted proteins | sample Lox_Sample_21_FD_206725 | JGI IMG/M metagenome (GOLD analysis project Ga0335072, IMG submission 206725) | Soil microbial communities from Loxahatchee National Wildlife Refuge, Florida, United States - Lox_Sample_2.1 | ecosystem: Environmental > Terrestrial > Soil > Wetlands | place: USA...
GGTCAACAATCTCGGCATGCTGTATGCCAGACAAGGCAAGATGACGGAGGCGGAGGCGATGTGTCTGCGGGCTCTGCAAGGGAAGGAGAAGGTGTGGGGAGCGGAGCACACGTCGACACTGGACACGGTCAACAATCTCGGCACCCTGTACGCCGACCAGGGCAAGATGGCGGAGGCGGAGGCGATGTACCTGCGGGCGCTGCAAGGATACGAAAATGTAATGGGAGCAGATCATCCGAGGACCCGAGTAATCGCTCGCAATTTGAACGCATTAAGAACCCCGTCATAAGGCAGATGAATATGGCGAGGAAAAGAAAACAGAAAAGCAAGTCGTCTACGGTTATCTCATGGAGAGATATATTTCGGAAAGCCAGGCCCCGAGAGAGGCAGAGAGAGAGCTATATTTACAGTAGATTTACCTCGTCGTCGTGGGAGCCCAAATCGGCCGCGCTAGCCAAGAGCCAGAAATATCCTAGAAGAGTGACTCGATTGGGCGAGCGGACAGAGATGAATGAGGGTGAGTGAGGGTAAGTGAGGGTAGGTGAGCAAGGGTAATGGCTAACCTGGCTCGCACAAGGCTGACGGTGAGGGCGGCGAGGACTTTCATGTCTCCCAAAGCAGCAGGCGCGCCATCGAATCTCAGTCTCCAATTGACGGGCATTAATGCCCTAGATCGTAGGATGTCGATTAGTCGAAGCGATAGAAGGGAAGAAATAACTCTAATCTCCACCGCCACAGCTGCTACAGTTGTTGCCGCAGGTGTTGCAGCTGCCGCCGCCGCCGCCGCTGCTGCATTTTTTGCTGCATTTGCTGATATAGCTGTTGTATTGGCTGTTATAGTCGGATGGAGATGATTGCCAACAAACACACTCACACTCTGCTAATTCCATCATCACCGGAAGGCTCAATGTCCTCCTGCGTTCTCTCGCGCGTTCGATCAACAAATCCAACATAGCGAAATCGCTCTTTGAAAGGGCGACGTTAGGATCAAGCCGACCTGCCTCGCAGTACCAGCTGTGGCACAGCAAATAATCGTCAGAAAACTGTTCTCGATAGAGTTTCTGCACCTCCTGGAACCCAATTTGCAGGTCCTCCTTCTCCACTCTATCATTGTGATCTACAAAGCGTCCGTTCGCCATGGCCTTAGAGAAAGCCATGTACCGGACAGGTGAGAGCTGGTGCGTATGCCAGACCAGATCCACATCGAGCGTCGGCACCATCATGCCAGGATAGTTCGCGATCAAGAAGAAGAACCTCCCATAACGGTTGATGGCGTAGTGGAGAGTGGAGGCAACCGTTGGGCTCTGTAGCCAATTGAACTGGGACATCTTCTCAGCGAATGCAGTCTGGCGGTGCACGGCGGCAACGGGGTCGAAGTCAAGAGAGTAGCTCCTATAAGTGAAGTTGGCGCTTGCCATCTCACGATATTCCTGCATCAGACGCTGCTCTTTCGCATTTTGCTGGCCAAGGTCCTGGCATTGGAGTTCTAGACTCAATTTGTCCAAACCTATAGGTTGAGCGTCGTTTGGTTTTGATTGAACGAACACGAGTTCATTTGCCAGTAGTTCAAGAGTAACTTTATCATTTTCCAGGAACTCCAGAAGGTCCGAGTGCAGATCAAGCGATTCGGCTTTGGCCTTGTCAACTGGTGAGAGATTGAAAGAGCCAGACTGTTCATCGACAGAGTCATGCTGCACGCTTGATTGTTAGCCGAAAATGAAATTGAACGGCTAGAGAGTGTTCAGATACATACCACACGGACCCAGGGAATCCCATCGAGGCCCGAGCGATGACGAAGAACAAGTTTACAGAACTTGACGTAAAAGCTGGGGTTGAGCATGAATGAGTGCCAAACCATCAAAATGTCTATACTCGTGAGCGCTATGAGCTTCCCTTCCACTAAAACGTCTCTACATACCAAGTGGCGGAAGTGAATTCCGTATCTCGGAGGGGTCTACGGAACGAATCCAAGTCGTGAAACGCACTACAGCCAACTTGACGAACGTTTGCCATGAGGATTCAGCGTTAGAGCCGCGGGACTCGCCCCAGCGCATTACTCTGGCCTTGAGAATCACAAAGGCGTCGAGTAGCTCGAGGTGGGTAGCGCACTGGGCAGCGCTAGGCAACTGGACTTCTGTCTCTTCCCGGTCGAGCGATAAGAAGACTGTACTATAGTTCGTGACCAGAGAGTCCTGTTTCCCTTTCGGGGTAGAGGAAATATTAGTGGTGAGAGCCATCTTCGCAAAGAGGCTAGTCGGAGCCTCCTCGACGGATTGAGGTCTGCTTGAAAAATTACCAGGCGTTGCTTAATAACTCTGCAAACGTACATTGTGAGAGTGCCCGGCATGTTTGCAAAATCGCAGGTATTTGATTGTTGGGTTTGCAGTCTGAGAAGGGAAGCTGGAACTTGACACAGCAGTTAGGTAGATTATGTGGGCATTGGAAAATAGGGCTTATAAGTCAGCCCAAGTAACCCTTTCCAGAGTCTTGAGAATGATAAGAGAATGAGGCTTCTGTAAAGATAACGCGGACAGCGTGGGGCTGCTGGAAAGTCATCACGCGTCCAGCAATCATTGGCCGGCACGATGTTAAACCTGCAGAGGCATGAAATGGAGGAAAGCTACAGTAACTAGAATGACCCCGAAGGTCTAAGTCGGTCTTGGCCATCCTTGCACCTGCCTGATGAGGCGACCATGGGCTGCGTGGGCGTGGGGTTACCAACGAGCTTCAAGAATAATTCAAACCTGCACGAAGACTTTACCCAAGCTCAAGCACATTAGTAGTAGGCGCTGAGGCAGGGAGAGAGATTTCCCTTCAGCGTGCAGTCTCTATACAGCGTAGAACTGAAGTCATCATTACGTAGGCGCCTGGCACGCTATACAGATGCGAGACGCATAACCTTCACTTCGTAGAGAATTCTATGGCCCGCCTATCCTTCAGCTCTGCTAACATTTTGTTGTAAGTTGAGGTGGGAAGTGGCCGGAATGTCGACAGCCATAACCTTGTGGTCTCTACACAGGAAGAAGCATTCTCGTCATGCCCCAAACTCATTTGCGTTATGTTATGTGACAGGCGTTCTCTGGGTAGCCCTTCCTCGGTGAGCTCCACTTTGAATATCTAAGATCAAGCAATGGTTACCTGATATCAGAAGCCCGGCTTCTCTTTATGCGTCGGTTTGATTGAAAGTCTCTTTCATTTTACTCTCACTAAGGGAGGAAACCTAGGCGAGTCTATCTCGCCTGCGACGGCTGTGGCTTCGTCGCGGTTCGTTCATTGGCGAAGGAGACGGCTGATCCTCCACCACAGGCACGCCTATTGTCCCGCTGCTGCAAGCCAGCTCGGCGGCTTCATCCAGGTTCCCTTCTGTTGCACGAAGGAGGCCCTCTGCTTGAGCTCGGGGAATGCCCAACTGATACAGCGCATTGATTTTGGCTTCTTCCGCTGCGTTGCTGGCTCCGTCTACGAGGGACGAATAGGTAGGCAAAGACCCGACTGTAGATGCACTGGGGTTGGAGGCGGTATGCTGGTATCCCCGTGAGCTTTGCGGCCGGCCTCTGTTGGTAAAGTCTTCGGGATTGCCACCGCTGATGCTCGCCCGATTTGTAGTAGAAGCAGGACTTGTCGGGTTGGTCATGGAAGTTGGAGTAGGGGGCTGGCGGATATTTGCGTGCCGCGGGGTCCTCGGAGTATTCGCAGCTGGAGACTGCGCGGGGAGAGGATTGCTTGAGAGGTTGGTGAAGTCCCTCGCTCTTGAGTCGTCATCGTTCCGCCCTCTGCGCTCTGTGGTTGTAGCTGTGTGAGATGGAGTGGACTTTGGTAATGACGAGGCTAGTGGTTCGCTTCGGTCTGCAGAGGCCGGGGAGGGCGCCGGTGGTGCAGGTCGACGCGGAAGTGCAGGCGTGTTTTGATTAGGCACATATACTCCATCACGCTCGTTAGGCTGAGGGCTTGCTGCGAGCTTTGTAGTATCGGAAGGCCGTGAAGTGTGTTGTGTGTAAAGAGATGTCGAAGTGTCACGGGCCCGTGTCCCTGATGGTAACGGAGGAGGATAAGTCGTTTGTTCTGATTTCTCAACTGCCGGTGACTGATACGCCCTCGCCTTGCCTAGGGTCTTCTTGCCTAAGTTCTTCTTGCCTTGTGCGTTCCGTATCTTCCTAAATTCGCATGCATCAAGATGCGCTCGAATTGCCGCAGCGGACGGTTCGATTACATCGTAGCCACGTGCAAAGCAAGCAAAACATCGATATGCAGCACGTCGATCTTTCAAAGACGAACAAGCGAGAACGTGACAGCTTGCCAGCAGTGACCAGTCGTCAGCCTCGTAGTTGGAGGCGTTGGACTGGAAGTCGCTGATCTCCAGATAGCAGTGCGTGCAAATAAAGTGTTGGTCACTGCTCTGCCTTTTCAAAACGCCGTAAATATCTGCTTTAGATTCTTGAAGAAGTAGCGCACTCTTACAGTAGGCTACGTCTCCTGCACCGAAGGAGCTCCGAGGCAGCTTGGAGACTAGTGGATCTCGATTGGTAGAAGGTACATAACCTAGGCGGGCGGCTAAGTCCTGTAGGGCTTTCAACGTCTTGTCTGACGCAGACCGTGCTAATCCATCCGCTTCTTCTCTCCAATTTTTTGACTCAGTATTCGGCGCGGCGAAGTCGCCGGGTGTAGATCGAAAATTGGCAGGTGCTTGTGCGAAAGGATTCCGACTATTTTCGTCGTGGGTTTGGGCAGAAGATGTCGCGGTCTTGCTGCGAATCAAGTCGTGCAGTTTGACAAGATCGCCGTCTGCGATAGCCTGTAGATCCCGTTCGAAGAGGCCTATTGTCCCATAGAGTAAGCGTAACTCTTCAATTGCGGCACTGGTATGAAAGACTCGATGGACTCTACTTACCGTCTCCGTTGGCGAAGCGCCTTCCCAACCGGTCCGCGAGCGCATCATGCTCAGCGACAATTAGTTCTATAGGATTATGGAGCTCCTTTGCATCGGAATATTGTAGTCGGGTAGTAAGGTACGGCTCCCAGATATGGTAAATGTTGGAGATTACACTGGTGGCTCCTCTGGGCAGCATCTCATGGACGATAACAAGCCCCGGCACTTTGGGGTGAAGGAGGCAGAAACTAGACTCGGGGCAACTTCAATGCGATTTCAATGGTGCCGCCGATACCCTGTCTTGTAACTGGGAATTCTCGGAGGGGGTTTTCAATGGACTGAATGAGAATGGAAGCATTAAGAGGAAGAAAGAAGAAGCAGGGATGCGTTATACGAAAGTAAACGCAACATAGTCATTGGGAGTGACACAAACGGTAACGGCCTTGTCAAAGAAGCGCCACGTTAAGGTAAGGCTTTTAGCATGGCTTCGCTTGCAATTACATAGAGCGAATGACTTGTTTCACGGCAAATGAATCCCGGGAGCCTGGTCGTGGAACAGCATCACAGAGAGAAGGCTGAGACGGGGGTTTGTGAAAAAAGGGTGACGCAAGGGGACAACAAAGATCTACGCTAAATGCAACGGGAAGCTCCGATCACACGAGGCTCGCGTCGCCTCCCACATTTCAAGGAAACAACACCACTAATGCACAGGGAATTCCCATTGCCTACTGTACGCCACCACTTTCGGTCGCAGCCTTTCGTCTACACTGTGACTTGAATGCGCCCTTAGCCATCAGATGATGACAAGGTATGGGATGTGGAAAACTTGTACGCGTGTTAACCGTGATCAAGCATCATCACGGACATACGTGGCGCGCACCTAGGCAACAGTAGGTACTGTGAGTAGGCATTGCACAGCCTTGCCTCCCCAGTCGCCACGCGAGCTGAGTGGACCAATGTCGCGCAAATGCTCTCTGCAGCTATTCACGCCATCTTCTTCAGGCCGTACTTTGACGAGGCCTTCAGCCACTATCTCAGCTCTTATGCAGATTGGCAAGCCTAGACTGGCGGTGCACAGGACTCGTTTGGTGCCTTGCCACGTTGTGCCTCATCCGAGCTCTGTCTCGTTGTTGCCTGTTCACCAACCTCCTGTTCTTTCTTTGACAAATCTCGTAACTCATCCAGCAGATTTCGGTAGCTCAAGTATCTAGCGCAGCAAGTGCTAATATTCATGGAATAATCTAATTATCTTCGAGCAGAACCAGGGTCTTTGAAACCTGAATCCAAATCCTTTACGCGAATCTTAGTACCGTTTCCTTGTCTCTAGCATCTCTAGTCGTTGGGTAAACAAATATGGCGTTTTCTGGCTCATATGCAGAGATGCCTGTCAATGGCATTCATGCCCCTGCGATCAACGGAAATGTCCAGGAAGGCGGAACGATCACTGCAGGTCTCAGATCACTGCAAAGCGTCGAGGAAAAGCGGCTGTTCGACATCGTCGACAAGCTTCGATTACTTGACATCAACCACGAACTAGACTTGCCACAGTTGGTCGTCTGCGGTAGCCAGTCTTCCGGGAAAAGTTCTGTGCTTGAGGCAATCAGTGAGCTGCCATTCCCTAGGGCGGACATGACATGCACAAGATTCGTTACCGAGTGAGTTCCCCATGTAACATCTATCGCTGGACTAGGCTGACAAAGAGAAATAGGATCCAGTACCGAAGGGGTGATGCGAGGCTCCTTAAGGTTGAAATCGCTCCATACAAAATGCGGGATCCCAGTGATCAAAGGCTACTCAGGGATACAAAATTTGTAACCCGAGACTTGAACCAATTACCGGTCATTATCAAAGAGGCCGAGAAGAAATTAGGCCTGAGCGGTAACCAAGGCTTTGCAAGGGATGTGCTCAGAGTGCAAATTACGGGTCCAGATTACCCGCCTCTTACTCTTGTTGATCTTCCTGGTTTGATCGAATCACACTCTCAGGGAAGAGAGTACATCAAACTCGTTAAGGAAATCGTCGATGAATGGATTACCGAGAAGCGATCCATCATCTTGGCTGTTGTGGACGCAAGTAGGGATCCACAAACCCAAGGGATTTTGACGAGAGCAAAGGAAGTGGATCCGTCCGGAGAGCGCACCTTTGGTATCATCACTAAGCCAGATGTTCCGGAGCATGGTTCACAACTTGAGAGGTTTTGGATCAATCACGCCCGAAACGTTTCGAATGGAAGAGCCGAATTCAGTTTCAAGAAAGGATGGCACGTGTTGCGCAACCGGAACTACTCTGAAAGGCAGACATCAACGACCAACCGTAATGAAACAGAAGCACAATTTTTCCTCGATTCCAAACGAAATTGGCATGTCGTTGACCAGCAATATTGGGGCATCGATTCCCTAAGAAAACGGTTAAGTACCCTTCTTTATGAACATACCAAGAAGCATCTCCCGCAAGTTCGCCTAGATATTGCGGCCAAGCTTGAACGGTACACCAAAGACCTTAGGGGTCTAGAGGCTAGACTTCAGAAGCCGGATCAGCTGTGGGCTGACTACCACCGAGAATGCAAGGAGTTGGCGGTGCGCGTCAGGATCGGAGTTGACGGAAAATACAACGATGCCTTCTTTGCCGATTGGGACGGAGAACCCTCACGACATCTTCGCTCGCGGATTGAAGAGGCGAACGACGCGTTTTTCGAGGAGATGACAACGAACGGTCACGGCCTCCGCTCGCCAGGGGCTCAGAACCCGCTGTCCGATGACGCCGAAAGCTATCTTGAAGAAGTCAAGAAAATGTTGGGCAAAACGAGAGGGGAGGAGCTACCTGGCCATTACGATCCGCAAAGGTTGGATCTCCTATTTCGGAAGCATTCGGCACCCTGGCACGGCATTGCACAAGCGCACGTCGACCGAGCTTACGCCCATTGTCAAGCTTTTGTTGAGCAAATGATTAGTGGGTACTTTCATGATCGTCTGCCCGGCTTACCAACATTGATATGCCATAAGATGGTTGAATATGTTGAGGCATCATTAGAAGAGAAAAAGGAACTAGCCAGGAAGGAGCTGGATGCCCTTGAAGCGGACAGAAATCGCTCTGTCAAGACGCGTAACCCGGCCTTCCAGCAACGTTCGGAACGGAAGAGAGCTGAGAAATTCTATACCTCTGCAATGCACACTCTGAACTCCGAAGACAACATGACCAACAATGACGGCAGAACGCCTCGCATAACACCCACGTACCTTCAAGAATCATTCGGCCAGGGAGATGGTGGTTCAGCCGCCGAAAATTTGGCAGACGACATGGTAATTTACTACGATGTGAGAAGACACCCCATCTCGTTCATGTGATATACTAACAAATTGCTCTAGATCGCTCGCGACGTCTTTGTAGACAACGTCATTGTGCAAGTCATTGAACGTCATCTCCTCGCACCCCTTCACACTTTATTCAACGGCGACTTTGATGTCAAGCAGGCCGCTTTCACTGACATGCTCAACAACGAGGATAACCGGGCTTTGGCGGCCGAGAAACAGGACTTAGAGGGAAAGATAGACAGGCTTAGAGGGTTTTATGCCAGACTGATGTAATCACCTTCCCACGCAATGTTTGAGCGCACGGATAGTTGTAATGGATCTTGCTTTGGCGGGTGACTTCAGAATGGGATGGAATTCTCTGAACTTTGCACGCCGGGTCGGGATGCGTGTGGACGGGACGACAGCCTGTACGGTGGAGAGGATAGGGCGCATACTCTTCAGTGTTTTTGCTTCCTCAGTCCGGCACTGACAAAACCTGTGCATAAATGCAAAGTGGATAAGTCTCCATACATGTTGACATGCATTACAGCAACTCTGCCAGGGATGTACACGAACGAGGCTATGAGATGGGATTCTGCATATAGTAGAGCATGTTCATACCTACGTATCGGACACGCTGCAATCGGAAAGTACTAGTAATCAACTTGGGAGCAAGGACTGAGACGAGAATCAGCTGACATAGACTCTGACAAATGCTCTGCGGATTCTCTTGCACAAGGTACTCTAGATGCGGGATCAGTTTTAGCTTTTGCACGAGTCCACAGCCTAACCAATGCAAGGAGAACGCCATCTGATCGTTGTACATTACTGCATCTGGCACTTCCTCAGCATGCGCCACGGCCTGGAGCAAGGAATTCATTCAGAACATGCATGACTCTCGCATTGATTATTAGACAGTCAGAATAGGTAGGATTTCACAATTAGACTCGTCCAGACAGACCGCGGTCCTACCCAGGTTCTTGTCGATGGGCCCAGTTGGCCCGGACGAGTATTTTGCTTCTCCGAAGATCTCGATCTGGCCGGGAGTGTTGGCTGGGAGCTGCTCGTCGCCCCACTGTCCAAGAAAGTACAGCCAATTCGGTGACACAGACCCGGCGTATGGTGTAAAGACCTTCGTCGCGTTGTCGTAGCTATAGGCGTATGCGGCTAGAGTGGGATCCCACAGCGTGCCCTGGTCACAGTGGTCTTCTAGCGGACCTCCGGGAAGGTTGAGGCCGGGGATCGTGTGGTCGTGCGCGCCGGATGTGCCGTAATTGGCGTGCGTGCCGTTTGCTGAATACGACACCGGCCGGACGCCTTGCTTCTCGACTGCGGCATAAGTGAACGCTTCGCCGTTGGCTAAATGAATAGTAAGCGCTTAATTTTCTCTCTACCAGACAAAAGGAGGGATACTTACAATGCTGTGAGTACCAGACGGCTTGGGGCACGCCGTCCTGGAATCGGACCATGTTGTGCTCCCAGTCCCCCACGTGGTCGCCAAATTCTAGCGCCTGAAGGTTAAGCACCCAATCACCTCGGTTGTAGGCGTAAAAGTAGAAGAAGAAAGCGTCAAGCAGTCCATTGCCCTTGTCGACCGTGACTATTGCGCAGCTCGTGGCTCCGACTGTTTCGTGAGATGCACTATTAGGTGTGACGCCACCGAACCACGCAGGTAGCGCCTCGATGCCCTCCTTTGACGTCAGGTAGACATTGACACCTCCATTCCCTACCTCGTTGAGGTCATTTAAATTTCCAAGCGTGACTGGATTTGGTGCGGTACTGTCGACGGTCTCGTTGATTTCAGGGATGGTATGGGTCAATTGCCCGGCAAGATCAGAGGGCATGTATCCCTCTTCTGAAAAAAGCCAGACTACGGGAGCTTGGACATGTTAGACGAAAGTAGGCAATTGAGACTCAATCATAGTTGCGCTCTCACCATATTCAAGAACATAAGAAGGCAGACTTGACTGGCGGCGTTGCAGATCATGTTCGCTCGAGACTGAGTAGCTGTCACTCGGTGCAGCCCAATTTCTGAGTGGCGGTGGGGCCGCTGTAGAAAGATGAAAGAGACAAATAAGCAATAAACCACGCGACCCAGAAATGAAGGAATTAAACATGGCTCTCAGCTTTCAAAGGAGAATGGAAGGAACCTTAACTTGCGAGCATGAACAGTAATCCATCGCTGAGAATCAGGCATGTCGCCCTTATATGAGGCTCCAAGGATAAGTGCCCCATGTGATGCATCAACCAAAGGAGTCATACTCCCCCGGAGTTATTTGTGTGGGTGCTGGAGAATGGTGATCACGCCCTGGCCAAATAATCTAAAGTGCAGAAAGCGTGACAGCTTGTCCAGGGTCTGATGAGGGGGGGGCATGGGGAGCACGATGCGACACTGCACATTTTCATTCGACAAGCCGCTTGTGTAGAAAATGTTTTGCTTGCTTGAGATTGAGCAACTCGGAAATGACAGAAGATGGAATGGTGATAAACGAGACCTTCTGTGGAACTTCATCTCCGATCGACATTGCCTTTCAACCAATAGTGGCCAAGAAGTACCTCCAAACACCACCGCCGCAAAAACCCAAATGCACGATAGCGCATCGGGGCTTCCAGATCAAGCATGAGATTGAAGAAGCAGAATCGAGGTCCTCCTTACGATATTAAGAATGATGGCGTGGTAGAAAGCTCGGCACCATTTGTCCCGTGTGAGAATCTGTTGCAAGTCGGCATGGTTGTCGACCTAACTGGAACAGGGAGAGAAAAAAAATCTTATGTCCTACCATACAGGTATAGCCCTGGTTTACCTGCAGCACGAACCCCGCAGCATGAACTGACCTACTAGAGTGACGGATCCCAATCTCAAGCATCCAGAGGGAAAGTTTCGCGTTCAATAAAGTCCCGTTTCAATTTGTGGGAAAATCTTTGCAGTACCGTTGCTCTAGCGATATAGTCATGGCTCATGATCCGTCATCCAACTTCCAGTGGGAGCTATTGAGATAGTCACGACAAAATTCAACCTCTCCTGCAATCACGTGTGAGCAGTAGTCAGGAGTCTCCCAGCAATGGAACAGGATCTACTTCTACAAATACCAACCACTAGAGATGTTAAACACACGGGAGGCTACAAGGGTCACACCCAATGCACCTTTGATTTTTGCGAACATTCGTGACTCGACTTCACGGCGGCACAGCTCCACGAGCCTTGCACAAGTTGTCCATGCAACCCCAACGTGGGTTTGAAACAGCTAAATTAGAGAGGCTGCGAACACTGGAAAGCCGACGGCGTGGACGTTGGACGGAGAGTCCATGATCGTGGCGATCTCACACGTCTGTTCAGACGGAACCGGAGCTGGAGCTTTGGCCACCAAGGGGAGGTCAATGAATGCCCTGTATGATTTCAAAAGGATTGCGGAACAATTCCAGTGCGAGGGAATCTGGTGAGATACTCTCTGTATCCTCAAAGAGAAAAGCCGCTTGCAGCAAGGCTGTCGTTTACATATGGCGCAACTACGAGGATGTTCGGATCACATTGGTCCACGATTGCTTCCTCCGAAACTGGGAATGGGTAAATTTGGAGGTTGCGCGCTTTGCTATCATTATATCGCCGTGGTTCAGTCGAGGCTGGACCTCGTTGGAATTAGCAAAGTCCCGTAAGGCCAAGGTGTTGTTCCTGGTCCTAGTAAGTGCGGACCGTGCAGATGGTTGTTAGTCGTCTGGCAACTTGGTGGCCGGGGTGGCAGTGGTAGCCGGTAATGAGCGCGTTAGAGGCCGCGGAAAAGCGCTTCAAAAGGACGTGCTAATACCTCAGCTTATAGACCTGGTCTACCTTAGGCCATAGGTACTTGGCTTCGAGCATGTTCTAACAATACTGGACAATTGTCATTGGTTTGATGTTTGAACCCGTCGAATTGCGCCGTCTTCTAATCCATATCGAATAAACGAGCACCGGTAGCATCGGGGGTAAGGTTGGAAAGAGAGGTGTAGCTAATTAGCAAAGGCCTCCTAGCGACAGAGGAACGATGGTCGGTAGGAAGCATTTTTAAGCCTTGGCTAAGATGGTTGACAGTCCCAATAACCCATTAGCTCGGTGCTTTGAGCTTAATGAACGGGGAGCTCGAAGGTGGTATTGTGTAATGAATGATCGGTAAAGAGAATAGTTGCTCGCATTCTATGACTATTTCCTCTGCTTTGCGCTCCGTTTCTTCCCACTCCTCGTTGCACGCCTTTCATCCGACTTGATGTCCTCATTACCGTCGTCCTTCCCATCTTCAGATCGAACGTCCTCGTCCTCAGCATCGTCCTCAGCACCGTCTTCGCTGTCGTGTATTTCCCTTGCAGGCTTTTCCACATCGTTAGCTTCGTGAATGTTGTGTTCAGTACCACCATCAACTTGCGGTGGCATCACTTCTTCCTTGCGGCCTTTGCCAATACCCTCCTCTCCTTCAACTTGCTCGTTCTGCACATTTTGTCTCATCTCCTGCATGAGATTGGTGGCTTCACTCTCGACGTCATTCCAGGCGCCACATCCTCCACACCTCCATCTGCCAACCTCTTTCAAGCTTTTCACTCCTGGCGGAGCCTGGCCGTTCACCAAGCGACAGTTCGTACAGATAAGTACGATCCTGTTCTTTGCCAAAGTTTCATCCTCGCCAAGTAGTACGTCCAAGATTCGATCGTACCATTTCGATGGCTGTTCATAGGCTGGTCTTGCTTGTTGGGGAGGATTTGGGAAAGCATTTGGTGCGAAGACTGGTTCATCAGGTGTGGCGGTTGCCGGGGAATCAATGAGTGCCGACGCCAACAGCGGTGATCTTGCTTTAGCAGATATGGGGGACATAGTATCAACGTTCTGCCTTAGTGGTGTCGACGGAGCAGATCCTATTGTCCTTCCAGGGATATTCGCTGTTGGTGGTGGGGGTAGGCCTGTTCTCTGAGGTTCACTTGTTGGTGTGATCTTCCTCTTTGTTCCTTGCTGTGTCTGTTGGTGTGGCTGCTGATGTGATTTTGACGGTACTGGCTTTCCTCCGCCGCCATACTTTTGCAAAAGCTCTTGCGTGCTATCGTATCTCGTTGCCTTCTTAAGATCTGCGATCTTCGCATCTCTCTGCTTCTGCAAAGCCTCGATATATGCTTGCTGTTGTGATATCCTCCAGTCAAAAAACACTTGCATTGCACTTCTTACACCGTAGATGACAAGAGGGGCACCAGCCAGACCAGCGTAGTGTGGAATAGCCCATTTCTGAGGTCCTAGGACAAGCGTGATGATCAAAGTGTACAAGAGGTAGGTCACGGTAGTGTAGAGCGTCCATAGTGCTTTTATGCGGCGGGCACGAGACCTAGTTGTTTCGAGGGACTGTGTCGCAGTCGTTATCTGGGACGACAATTTTGATAGAGCTTTCTCAAAGGACGCGGGCGAGGAGTTATCGGCCTACATTAGTCAGTTATAACTGCAATTTGGAGCTCAGCGCCCGCGTTGTGGAAGCTTTGTGAAGCTATCAGACCTTCCACGGCCAGAGTGAAACCATTCTGGTGATTGGTCACATATGCCAAGTGCGATGTGCAGGGGCCCGAAAGACCGATAATCTGGTCAGGTCGAAGCTTGAGACAACCGATTACATGCATGCATCAAACCTTTTCAAGCTATAAAGGAGAGAGTTAATGCCTGTTGAAGCACGCTCCAAAACCGGAGAGCTACTTGAGATCTGCGCAACGCACAAAGCCACCAACGGTGCACGGACCAAGACCCTTTTCCGGAGGACAGGCCACATTTTTTGTCCCAAGCTAAGCTGGCATTCGGCTGCAGTTCACTAAGTATTGACTGGAAACCTGAAGACAAGAACCGTCAGCAGTACTTATGATCTTGACCTAAACATCGTGCCAGACACCGATGCCCAGCATGTGGCTCTCAGACATGCAGAGTACGTTACCCTCGAACCCAATTGCGCCGGTACACATCGAGGGCTACACTGCCATAAAAGCTCCTAACTGATACTTTGACCTGACAGAGATTGGGGTGGCTTTCTGCTCCGGCGGTATGTACAGCCCCAAGCGGAGCAGATAGGCATGCATTGACATGATGAAGGAGGGCTATTCTTGTTCGGCGGAGTACTCATGTTCTTTGATCGGGCAATGTGAGATCTAAACTTGAGGACGCTTGTATTCATACTAATTTGTGCCGCAGGCTAGCTATGGGAAATGTCAGTCGGCTTGCATTGGTCTCCCCACCCACCGACTAACTCTCAATCCAGATCCTCTTTATCATCGGCCTCACACTCATAATTGGGCTACAAAAGACGTTCATCTTCTTCGCACGGCGGCAGAAATGGAAAGGCACAGCCGCATTCTTGGGTGGCATAACCCTCATCCTATTACGGTGGCCGTTGACAGGATTTCTGGTTGAGCTTTACGGCATCTTCGTGTTGTTCGGTGACTTTTTTGCGACGATCGGTTCGTTTGCGGGAAACATACCAATTGTTGGACCCTACATACAAATGTTCTTGGAAAGGATATCAGGCGGACGCAGAAACGCTGAATTGCCAGTATGATCGTATGAAGATTGATTTTGTAACATGCTGGTCATGGAGTTGGCGGAACACTCGAGACACTCGAGTTGAGATTTGGGTCTGCAAGTGTACATTACCACAAAGGGTCGACATGCAACAGGCGTTCTTCTCCTGGCAATTGGGACAGCGACTCTGGAAATGGCCTCCGGTGCCATGTCCTCCAGAAGAGTAGGGCATCTTGTTTGGTAATAAAGCGGATAACCCAGTTTTTCTGATCAGTAGCAGATAGAAATGCTGCATCCTCCTTGCTGATCTGGTTGCCTTCACCATCAAGTGGATCCCCTTTACTGTTGAAAGTAGTATAGACCATTGGCTCAATCCTCTTGACACCTTTGAGCAGCTTCCATCTGCTTCCGCGTTCTTTGCCATCTTCGAAAAGGAACCGCTCTATAAGAGCAGCGCTGAGGTCATATTCATCCACCCAGATTCTAAGTGGCCAGGATGCGTGCATTCTCCAAAGCCTATAGTTCTCCAAATGCGTGTGGATGGTATCTGGAAATGGTTCCAGCATTGCAGTAACGTTGAACTCTTGTGTAGGAAGCAGGACGGAAAATTCGTGCAACCGCTTCCAAGTATCCTCGCCGCTCAGTGGATCGATATAGCCTTCTGGAGGGGTGATTTCGCGTTTCTCCGTGGTAGCAGCCTTATAGGAGTTGACTGGCAGGTTGAGGGTCGAATTCGCATGATACCAGTGTAAACGATGTTGGAAGGACGCGGCATTGTAGGGAGAATCGAACAGAAGGATCCAGTAGGGGAGGCGATCGAAATCCGTGTCTCGGCCACGAATGGCTATGTGGTGTCAGTGCTCTTAGAAAGATGTTGAAAAGTGACGTGGCCAAGCTTACCTCTCATCAAACCGCTTGGGCGCTTTTCATGGTCAGGCGTATGCGCAAGCAATCGCAAAAAATCACTCTTCAACATATTTCTAGATATAGAGCTGACGACCAGGGCAGTGGGACGTTCCTTAAGAGCTTCCGCAGTAGATTCAATTTGAAGCCGTCCCTGGCCATCAATGGTAACGCCAGTAAGGTCCGAGGATGAGGTTGATAAAGACTCGGGGGGCAGCTTATTGCTGTTAGACGCCACGGTATGCCTAACAGGCTGAATGGTTGGATCTTTGGCGATGGTTTTGCTGTAAGAGACGTTCGGATACTCCGCGACTTTCTGGTGGCCAGCGAATCTAGCAAGATCAAGGGGAGCGGGCGCAGGCGCAGGCCCAGCGTTCTTCACGAACTCTGTTGCCTTCGTAAACTGAGCGATGTCGCCATACTTAGCAGTTTGTATTGGCCCACCAGTTTTCGTAGGCTTTGGGACGTCTCTTTTTTCGAGGGCGTCTGCATCTTTCAGTTCGTCCAGGTGCTCGTCAACTTGTGGATATTCAAGTGTGTTCAACGGAGGCTTGCCTTGTTCGGCCACGACTCGGTCTTCGAGGAGGTGGGGTCGAGGACGAGGTGATAGATTTCGCACACCCGAGAACCTTGATCCGGGCTGCTTCTCGGTTGCGAGGTATCGTCGGCAAGGGTTCCGCAGCTTGGGATCCACGCCATTGAGTCGCTGTAACCGCGCACAAGTGTTGGGCAACAGGTGTTGTTTGTTGAGGCTGATCCTCACATGTCGCGAATATGGCCACACCCATCGCATTAGTCAAATGCAGACAAGATTTTACATCGGCTGCTGCGATGACCACATGTGATTGTCCCTGGTTCACATTCGAGGAAGCCAGTTCGTGCCAAGGACGAAGCTTGCGCTCGAAGTCAGGATGGCGATATCCCCGATTTTCGCCTTATCAGTCCTCCAACCAAGCACTTACGCAAACTGTAATCAACAGCTTGACATCAGGTATAAAGAGGAATCTCTACGCCCTCCCTTAGAGGCAATTGCAATATCAGAAGCATGCATCCGCCCGATTCTATACTGGCGTCCTTGAATTCGTGTGACTACTTGTTACAGCCTCCACTCCAACGACTGATCGAGCTCCACAAATTTCGTTTTCCTTGGAGGCTGGACTGAAGCAGCCGCAGCGTCATTTCTACTCGTCCAATAATTGCTCAAAGGTTCTGCAGATGCAGTACTACGCAAGTGTAAATCCATTCTAGAAATTCATTCTTTCGACTTACCTCAGGACCGCGAAACCAGTCTGCAAGCACCATACAAAGCCACAAAGCCACACCATGTCAGACAAGAACATGCAGTTTACGGTTCGGCCTTTCGAAGGGCCAGGAAAGTCCGACTACAAAGGCGCCTTTCGCGTCTATCTTTCTAGCCCATCTCTGTTATCATTGAAGCTTCGTGTCGGTGACCTCTGTCAGTTGAAGCTTGATGGCTCGTCTGCTAAGACGGCTATTGCTTGGAACGCCGCTCAGAAGATAAATGATTCAATTGTGCAGACGTCAAAGACCCTGCAGGAGCTCTATGGCTTGAAGTTAGGAGATAAGGTCTCCATTGAGAGGGTCCAGAGGCCGCTAGTTACGCCGAAGCATGTAAAGCTTTGGGAAGTAACTGATGGCGTTTCCGCACTGTCTGAAGACAGTAGGCCGCATTGGGAAAAGTATTTGCAGAAGGAGTTGGCAGAAATTGAGGTTCGCAAATTCTCATTCTTGATTACAATCATCTAACGTCTGCTTGCTTCAGATCTTGACATCTTCCATGCCTCTCAGGATCAGTTGGCAGGGGCAAAGAAGAGTGTTTCGAGTGGACAGGACTTCGGCTTCGAGTCCGCAGCTTTTCAAAGTATTGCCCGGCACCAAAATCATTATTGGCAAACCTGGAACTGAGCATCCCATTCACAATTGCTTCGAAATAGAGAGCAGTGGACTTGAAGCGCTATCAGAGCAGATCATGGAGGTCAATAGGGTTTTGAGAGACTATGGACCGCAGTCTTCCCCCATCGAACTTCCGACGTGGCATCGACCTGTTCAAGGGATTCTTATATACGGACCAAAAGGGACAGGGAAATCAGTTCTGGCTGCGAAAATAGCCGATTGCGCATGGGCGCGAATAATTCATCTGACATCTGAAGACCTGCGCTCGACCGCGCCCGCGGATATGTTCGATGCTGCAGGAGTACCATGTCTGTTCATTGTGTCCGACATTGAGAACATTGCTCCTCCTTCCGGAAGCGCCTCTACCCAGTCAGCTAGGATTCGTCAACTGTTCGACACAATTCGTGATTCGCAAACGCTCATTGTGGCAGAAGCACGCCATCCCAACAATGTAGACGAGAGTTTGCGCTCGGTAAGCCGCTTCGCTTCTGAGATAGAGATATCTGTACCGAACGCCATCGAGCGCTATCAGATCTTGCGCAATATTCGAGATACATCAGATCAGCCAGCCGACGATCTGCTGAATTATATAGCAAGCAGGACACATGGCTACGTTGGAGCCGACCTTTTTGCGCTATTACAGGTCACATTGAGGATTGCACGAGATCGGCAGGAAAAGCTCATGGACATCATCCAGAGTCTGAATGATGTCGAGATTAGGGATGACGAATTTGATGAGAAACGAGCTATGCTCCAGGCAGAGAGATCCAATGCCGTCCTCCCAGCCACGCCCTCGGGTACAACTTCCCCGAAGTCCCTCGAACCATTGATCATCATTGAAGAGGATATCACGATAGCTCTTTCAAAAGTTCGGCCATCGGCCATGCAAGAAATATTCCTCGAAACGCCCAATGTCCGCTGGTCCGATATCGGTGGCCAACACGACATCAAAGAGCGATTGCGATTGGCAATCGAAGAGCCGTTGAGGATGGCAGACGCCATGGCCCGTCTAAACCTCAAACCAGAGAAAGGCGTCCTCCTCTACGGCCCACCTGGCTGTTCGAAAACCATGCTCGTCAAGGCCCTTGCCGCAGAAGCTGGATTGAACTTCCTCGCTGTCAAGGGCGCCGAAATCGTGTCCATGTATGTCGGTGAAAGTGAGCGATCTATCAGAGAAATCTTCAGAAAGGCTAGAGCAGCGAGCCCGAGCATTATCTTCTTTGACGAATTTGATGCAATTGCATCGAATCGAAAGAGCGAGCTGAAAGTATTGGAGACGTTGCTGAATGAAATGGACGGCTTCGAAGAGCTGCGGAACGTGTTCATTGTCGCTGCAACAAATAAGCCAGAAGCTATTGATCCTGCATTGCTACGTCCGGGTAGATTCGACAATGTCGTCTACGTCGGACTTCCGGACCTTGAAGCGAGGCGGGGTATTATACAGCTATTCTTTGACAAGTCGGTGGTTGTGGCGAGTGATTGGGATCTAGTGAACGCCGATGACGCAACGCCCGCAGGTGCGCTCGCAGGAATGACTCAAGGGTACTCGGGGGCTGAGATTGTCAATATTTGTCAAAATGCTGGCAGACTTGCGATGCGTGGGAAGAGGGATCACATTACTTGGGCAGATCTTATGAAGGCATTGCAGGCACAACCGCACGGCGTTAGCAAGCAAATGCTGGAAGGGTATGAAACTTGGGGAAAGGATAGGAGGTGAGCTTTCAGTGTTTTGACGTCATGAACAGCACAGGGGCGTCATTTCAGGTCGACATTCTCAATGGACGGAAGTCGCTGATACCGTTCCAACATGGTACGTGCGGTTCGATGTAGGAGGGCTATCAAAAGCCTTCAGACTTGCTGTAGTCGAACCGGTAGCGTATCGAACCAAGGGGAAAGGCTTAGACGAAGGTCATTGAAAGCTGCAAGACACGTCTGAATGCTACTAAGACCTGAAGTGAAAGCTAGATAGGCGTAGGACTCGACGAATTTTAGCCAAGAACAACTTTCTCCTAAACTCGCCGCGGCTGGGGTTCTGTCATTCCTCATCCTCGAGTTGACGGCAAGTCTTTTCATGCACATTGGATTTACAAGGCACGTACCTACTGTCCTGCTTATAAGCCATGTACTCCCATCGGAACGGTTGCTTCGACTCTTGCCACACAAAGGCTGGCAATCGTGTATCTCGTTGCAGATTTGACCTTGAATCTCGCTGATCACTGCCCACCTTCCGGCCGAGCGTTACCTGCTTGTTTCTGGGTGATGAAGTAATGAATAGTTCGTAGTGCTAGGGGTCGTGTCGGAATCACGACGCAAGTCACATCAGTAGAGAAACGGGTCAGGGAGCGAAGCAAGGGTGTAATAGGACAAGATCAGGATTCGAGCAGCAATGAGCAAACCTGGGGACTCCCTTCCATGAACCTCCATTACCATTCTCGTTGCCTTGTTTGTAGAAACCGTGCCGAACCCAGGCATTATCCAAATTAAGCTTTCCGAAATGCGTAATGTCCTAGGCAATTTGCCAATTCGCATGTGCTCTAACAAATGGGTATCATTTCGTGTTGAAAAGAAACTGGACGAGGCATCCCACCCAAAGATAGTGCAGTGCAAAGCGCTCAAAGATGTTGAAATCATCATACATGCAAATCATAGGCTGGTTCGACATGTCCTTAGGTAGGTATCGGCGCAGCAGCACCTGTCATGCCGTCTTCTTTCTCTCCAGTCATGTCCTCCATACCTTCCACTGGTGAACAGGTGCAGAAGAGGTTCAAGTCACCATAGACTATTATATTTAGTCAGCTCGAGATCATCAGCATCAGTGTCTTTGTACTTACCATCATCGACTCGCGTTACCGATGGCCAGAACTTCTTCTCCCTTAGCCACGGCAATGGGTACGCGGCTTGTTGTCTGGTGTAACATCGGTCCCAATCGTCTCTCAAGAGATCACCCTGGGTATGTGGAGCCATCTTCAGTACATTGCCTTCACGAGGCATGACGCCATCTTCGATGGCTTTGATCTCCTTTCGGATCTCAATCAATGCATCGCAGAATCGATCCAGTTCTTCCTTTGACTCCGATTCTGTTGGTTCGATCATCAGTGTGTTGGCAACGGGCCAGCTCATTGTCGGCGCATGAAATCCGTAATCTTGCAGTCGCTTGGCAATGTCAATTGCTTCGATCCCGGAGCTTTCCTTGAATTTGCGAGCATCAAGGATGAACTCATGTGCACAACGACCACTTGAGTTGGTGTAAAGGATCGGATAGTGAGGTATGAGGCGGGACATGATGTAATTGGCATTGAGAAGCGTTATCTTGGTCGCGTACGTCAAGCCAGCGCCGCCCATCATGCGAATGTACGCAGCGCTGATTGGAAGAATGGAAGCGCTGCCCCATGGAGCAGCACTGACAGGAGAGATAGCGTTCTGTGCCCTGTTGAGGTTTTCTCGTTTGTCATCCTTCCCAGAAGGATCAAAAAAGGGGTGCGAGGGCAAATGCTTCTTCAAGTGGCCTTTAACCGCAATTGGGCCGACACCAGGGCCACCTCCGCCATGAGGTATGCAGAATGTCTTGTGAAGGTTCAGGTGGCATACGTCCGCGCCGATGAATCCAGGGTTGGTGAGACCCATCTGCGCGTTCAAGTTTGCCCCATCCATATAGACTTGACCACCATGTTCATGGACGATGTTACAAACATCTTTGATCTCGGGTTCGAAGACTCCGAATGTGCTGGGGTATGTCACCATGATTGCCGCAAGCTCGTCCTTATACTTTTTGCACTTTTCCTTCAGGTCCTTGATGTCGAGATTGCCTGTCTTCGTATCGCATTTAAGAGCAACCACTTTCATACCAGCCATAGCAGCACTTGCAGGATTTGTTCCATGCGCCGAGACAGGAATGAGGCAGATGTTCCGAGTCCGTCCATCAGACTTACTATCATGATACTTCTTGATAATACGGAGACCGGCAAACTCGCCTTGAGCGCCAGAATTTGGCTGGAGACTGATATTATCCATGCCTGTTATATTGATCAGGAACTTTTCAAGCGTGTTGATTAGGGACAGGTATCCCTGAGTCTGGTCGAGTGGCGCAAAGGGATGTAGCGACGAGAACTCGGGCCATGTGATAGGTGCCATTTCGGTCGTTGCATTGAGCTTCATGGTGCAAGAACCTAGTGGTATCATAGAGTGTACCAATGACAAGTCCTTCGACTGCAAGTGATGGATGTATCTCAACAATTGTGTTTCCGAGTGATGTTCGTTAAAGACAGCTTGCGATAGGAAAGGCGTTTTCCGTGCGAGTTCGGTTGGCAGCGAAGTATCCTCGATGACGACGCCGCTGTTGGTGCCAGTCTGCCTTTCTGAGGATAGTTTCTCCAGCTCCACTCCAAAAGCGTTCAGGATGTCGGTGAGCTCTCTCCGCGAACAGGTCTCGTCAAGTGATAAACCGATTCTTGTGCTGCTGATTGGTCGAAGATTGATTCCCGACGCTGTTGCTTTTTGTAATACTTCTTGAGCTTGAGCCTCATCCATATCTACGACAAGTGTATCGAAAAGCACGGCACCGTCGTCGCGCACGCCCTTGGTGGAGATCTTGAAGCCCTGTTGAATGAGATGACTTTGAACAAATCTTGTCATGCTTCTGACCTTCTCTGCTATTGCTTTAAGGCCGTGTGGACCATGGTAGATGGCATAAAATGCGCTCATATTAGCGAGAAGAGCTTGGGCAGTGCAGATGTTACTTGTCGCCTTTTCACGCCGAATGTGTTGCTCTCTAGTCTGCAAAGCCAGTCTCAAAGCGCGGTTTCCCAGGCGATCTTTTGAGACGCCAACCAATCTGCCTGGGATTTTGCGCTTGAACTTTTCGGCACAAACAAAGAAAGCTGCGTGCGGCCCTCCGTACCCCATCGGAACACCAAAACGTTGAGCACTTCCAAAAGCAATGTCGGCTCCAAACTCTCCTGGTGGTTTCAGGACTGTCAAGGCTAGCAGATCCGTAGCGACCGAGAAAGTTGAATCAAGATCATGTACAACATCTGCAAGGCCTTTGAAATCAAAAGCACCACCTTCCGTGTCCGGATACTGGGCAAGCACTCCAATCAATTTGTCTCCTTGCTCTTTGACTATTTTGTAATCGTCTTGAAGAATGTCGCCTACGAGGATATTAATCCCAAAGCCGGTACCACGAGATTCAAGAACGCCAATCGTCTGAGGATGGCAAAGATGTGAGACAACAAACGTCCTCCCAGGTTTCTTTTGTCTGGCAACGGGCAACGCGTTTATTGAGAGTGTCATTGCTTCTCCTGCCGCAGTTGCCTCATCAAGAACAGATGCATTTGCAATCTCGAGCCCCGTCAACTCCGCGGCTACTGTCTGGAAGTTGAGTAAGGACTCTAGTCTCCCTTGACTGATTTCGGCCTGATATGGGGTATAACTTGTGTACCACGCAGGGCTCTCTAGGACATTGCGTTTAATGACCTCAGGTAGCAGTGTTCCATAATATCCGCAGCCAATGTAAGACTTGTTGACTTTGATATCCTTCGCAAGTCTTCGAAACCATTCAATTGTGTGACTCTCCGTCTCTTCCAACTTATCCAACTTGGCTTGCGAAAGTGAGACATCATGGTAAAGCTCGAGCTGACCTGGCGATTTGATAGCGGCCGGTATCGTTTGCTTGATGAAGTCTTCTAGATCTGACACGGGAGGCTCGAGCTGGCGCAGCATCTGGGAGGCATCTTCGGCCGATGGACCAATGTGGCGACTGGGAAAGCGGTCGAGCGGATATTGATACCATTGGGTGTCATCGCGTTCAGCTTCAGCACGGAGGCGTTGATGTATCGAAAAGCACTTTCTGCAAGTCGTGGAGCGGTTGATCGGTGCGGAAGCCGTTATCGCGCGTCGCTTGAAAGGCGTACTGGCTAATCGCCAGAATGGGAGAGGGGATGCCATACTGGAGACCGGAGTTACGTGTCGCCTTTGGAAACACTATCAACCTCGAAATGCATCCATTGCCGTCGAAAGAGGTCGCCCAGTGACTCCAAGTGCCGTTGCGGAATTTATATGCTAGATAAACTTGTCGGATCCTACCCCAATTTTTGGTGGGGAAAACTAAGACAATCGATAAACGTCAGAGGCTAGACTAGAAAGTCAAGCGGTTAGCCTCGGGAATTTGGCCGTCAATCTCGGGTGTCTCTCCGTTCATGTTACTAGTTTCTTCAGGCGTACAACGGCATGCTGAAAAGTGCTGTCTAGCGCCATCTTCATAAGACCAGTAATGCGACGCGGTCAGCGCCAGAATTGGTGACACAAAACCTAGCAACGACAGTAACGGAAGCTGTGATGAGGCGCTTAAACTGGTCGACTTATGACTAAGGCCGCTCCAGGATCCCTAGGATCTCACCATTGCTCTAGGGATTTCGTATTGTAAGAATTTGGATCAAAGCTTGTAAATAAGTCTACACTAGAGACTTCTTTTGGTGCACGCCGATGTATTGTCTTTACTACTTGGCTGCTATATGTGCTCAGCAGTTGTATTGCGCATTTACACTGAACTTGAGTGCGCGTGCCAATCCTCAGCGGACCATGTTGTGGTAGTTACTCACCATGGGTTGCTTTCAACCTTGCTAGCCGATAACTGTGATCCAACCATTGACGTTGGGGATCGCTGTACCATTTAATTCCCCCAACTCCACCCAGTGAACGACACGCCGCCCAATTTGACGTCTAACAGATCTGTGGTTAGGATTTCTTCTTTCATTGCCTTCAGCTCTTCCACATCCCTACCAAACGTCAGACAGAAGAATGAGATGAAAGTAAATCGGTCAAACTTACCAGTTGACCCACACGTATTTACTCTTCAGAAACGCTGCCTCTGGGCTGGTTAACCAGAGGCAGAAGTGACCAGGAAGGTCGGCTGCAAAAATCCTTTGTCAGCTGTGTTGCCCTTCGCAATAGTGCCATTGTATGGGGAAACAAAAGTAGAGCGGGCTCTTGACTTACTATGGTCCAGGCCAGGCAAACCACTCTTTCGATTCATATCACTTTCCACCACACCGGGATGCACGTTGACCACATGAATTCCGGGGTTCTCCAATGCAACATACTCAAATAGCTTGATAGCTGCGGCCTTACTGGCAGCATAGGCGGACATTCCCCCTGGAAGGGCTGGCATGTGGCCAATACCGGTGCTAATACTCAGCAAGTATGCATCCTTTGCGGCGTGGCGGAGAAAGGCGCGAGAAACCAAGAATGCGCCTTTGACATTTGTCTCCATTGACGTCCACCAATCGTCAAAGTCCGAGGACGCAATCGTACTTGGGGTAGAGAGGAAACCTGAATTACTGACAAAGACATCTATCTTGCCAAGTTTGCGGGCGATCTCGTCGAAAGCGGCGTCAACCTCTGTTGCATTGCTGACGTCCGCAGTCACGGTAGAGACTTTAGTAGACGAGTAATCTCTCTCGATCTCTGCTTTGGTGGTTTGAAGAACATTGTGCCTGCGTCCAAATATGGCTATCTGAGGTGCTCCAGCTGCAGCGAAGGCTTTGGCGATGGCAGCGCCGATGCCGGAACCTCCCCCAGAAATGACGACGGTTTTGCCTTTGGCGCTGAGCTCAGGGCGAGAAGGGTCGATGCCCGGGTAGGACTCGGAATGCCATATTTTGGTTCCCTTTAACAAAGGAAATGGGGCAGCCATTGGTTGCGCTGGAAATGTGAATGATCTGCGCAGTGCGGAATGAAAGAATAGTCAAAAGAGTACAGTGGTGGTTCGACTGGAGAGCATTGCCACAGACCCAATATCTGCAAGCCATCTTATAGATCTCAAAGGCCTCCAAGAAATTCTGATTGGAAATACCCGATTACTCACAGGACCAGACGGGGCAGAGTTGTATCGTCGCCGCCGCGCATATTGAACAATGTGACCACTATTACAAACCTCACGATTTTCAAGGAGAATCGCAATAACAGCATCAATAGATTGCGATGTAGGCTATGTGTAAGCTGGGGTGGAGGTGTTGGCGTAAACAGGGTTCTGTGACAATGTGGAAGTAAAATGGAAAGGAAAAAGGGTGCGCGGGCAGATGTCAATATCATGTCCGAGACTAGGCCAAATTTAGAGATCGCTCATTTTCCGATGACCAAGCTTCCAAACCCCTGTATAATCCGGGTGAACGGGACCGATTTAATTTCACGTCCTTTCTTTGACCTGTACATCCTCGCCCTGGCCGACGTTCTAATGCACCTCTGGTCGCCGGCTACCTTCGACAGCTACCCTTGTCGTTTCATCCCCTGTTCCTCGGCCTCTCCGGACTGCACTCTCAGGGTTGCCTTCCTAGCTTCCTGTTGTGCCACGGATTTTCAACTCGACCTGAATTCCTTCTCGTCGCTTTGCTGAATTGAGCTGACGCTGATTATGAAACTACTAACGATGACATTGACGATGCCTAGAACCGACCTAGCAGGCATCTTCACGCAGGGTACGCGAAGATATCTAGGACAGGCTCGCTGTCACTTGTACGCTAAATTCTGCCGTCGCCTGCGCGATCTGTAGAGCCTTCATCCGTCCGGACTTCGGGTCTTCAATCATGAAAACTCCGTAGCCGTCAGTGGTATGGGCCATCATGCCCTCTCGATCCTCAACGTGAATTGTCAGGCGGCGTGGGGTTCTGAGCGGCGTGACAATCTAACTAACCTAGCGCGAGCGAATCGCATACGTATAGCCTGTGGATGATGGTGGTAAGAGTGCACTCCCGACATTAATAGCTTCAACGATGGAAAAGAGGAAGACAGATCTGCTCCTCTGTTCCAGATTAGCACATGCGGCCAGCATGCATGCCCGTGTTTGCGGTGTAACCATAGGTAAAGCTTGGCGCGGAGTAACATGTGGTGCACTATGCAGAGTTCTTTTCCGTTGAATTACTCGGTATCGCTATCTCGATAGTTGCTATAGGGCTGTTGTTCTTGCTCTTGCCGTTCCCGAGTTGCTGCCATGCCCCCTGCCATTAATCATGATAGGTTTCAAACCGAAATCGCTTGGCGG
>Ga0335072_10002847_pt1 | contig 26503 bp, 30 predicted proteins | sample Lox_Sample_21_FD_206725 | JGI IMG/M metagenome (GOLD analysis project Ga0335072, IMG submission 206725) | Soil microbial communities from Loxahatchee National Wildlife Refuge, Florida, United States - Lox_Sample_2.1 | ecosystem: Environmental > Terrestrial > Soil > Wetlands | place: USA...
GCGTATACCCATAAATAGGGTGATCTACCGCGCAACGCTCCGGTAAACTTTAGGTCAACCCGGCCTGGGCGGGGGAGAGCCTTACGGGAGCGGGCTCTCCTACCCCCAGGCAGGGCGGTCGAGTCGGCTGACCGGCGAGTTCGCCATCGACATCAGCTAGCTCCTCGCCGTTAGCTACCCCCGCCGTTAGCTAGCCGCGGCTAGCTGCCATCAGGTCGGGCTCGGTGCGCGCGACGGTGGCGCAGTCGTCGGCGAATGTGATCAATACGTCCACGTGCTGTCCGGCGAGCACCAGCGGCAGCCAGTACTTGGCGTCATCCCACATCTTGCCGAGTGGCAGTTCGTCCTCTCCGAACCACCGGGGCGCCACCTCATCGGACTCCTGAGCCTCGCCCTGATAGACCGACGTGACAAAGACCTCGGCGGTCTGGTCCCACTCCGGCCGGACCGGGAACCGGAATTCGATGCTCGCCATGTGCTGCAGCGAGTCGGCGGGCACCAGCAGACCCGATTCCTCCTGCACCTCGCGCACGGCGGCCCGCTCGGGCTTCTCACCCTCCTCGACATGACCGCCGAGGCCGACCCATTTGCCGGCGCCGAATCCCGCCTTCTTGAGGCCCAGCAGCACCTCGGGTCCTGCCGCGGTTTGGCGCCTGATCAGACACAGGCAGGTCTGCGTTATGGTCGGCATCGGCACAGCCTAGCCGCACGGCGTGCGAGAGATGTCAGCACGTCGCTACAAACAGTCATCGGGCGTCGCCTGAATTCACGCGCAACCCCGGGCGAGCGCGATCAGCCGGTCGAGCACGGCACCATCGCTGACGCGCAGCCCGTCGTGCTCATACTCGCTGGTCACCCATGGCCGTAGCCCGCGGATCGCCGCCGCGGTCGGCAGCGACAGCTCGCGCGGCACGTACATGTCGTTGAAGTAGATTGCCGCTGCCGCGGGTACTTCGTTGCGGCTCAGCTCGGCGGGGTCATAGAGCTGCGGCCAGTCCTCGCGCTGCGCCAGCAGGTCGGCCGCATCGGCCAGCGGCCTGAGCACCGGGTCATCCGAGAACGCCCATGGGTACACCATCTCGCCGGTAAACAGCAGCGCGGCGTCGCCGTCAACAGCAGCCGAGGAGTTGAACTCGGCGAACTCCGCCCGGACCCGCTGCGCGGACCACCCGGTCGGTGCGCCCTGCGCATAGCAGGCCTCGTGAATGGCCGCGTACAGCGGCGCCGAGGCATAGGACAGCTGAGCCTGCACCCGGTGCAGGAAGTCGTCGCTCAGGTCCCGTCCAGCGAACGGATCCTCGAGCAGATAGTGCAGAGTGTGCGATCCGGTGCTCGAGCCGAGCAACTGGCCAAGCGACTGAAAACGCTCGACCGTAAGCTCACCGCCGCCGGGCAGCTCGACCGCGCGCCCTGTATCGGCGCAGCTGACCAGCGACCTCGCGACCCGGCGGGCGGCCTCGATGTCCTGCGGGTACCGCTCGTAATGCTCCCGGCACTTCGTCGCCACTTGCTGATAAGTGAGCCGATATACATCGTCTGCAGTGGCCGACAGGCCCGGCAGCCCGCCGGTGATGAATGCCTCGCTGATCCCGTCCGCCGACTTCGACAGGTAGGTCACCGTGCAGAAGCCGCCGAAGCTCTGGCCCAGCACGGCCCACGGCGCGCCTCCGGTCACCTGGAGCCTGATCAGCTCGGCATCCGCGACTATCGAGTCAGCGCGGAAATGCGACAGGTAATCAGCCTGGGCTGCGGCGTCAGGAAACCGGGCCAGAGTCTGCCTGGTCGCAGGCGTGGAGCGCCCAGTGCCGCGTTGGTCGAGCAGCAGGACCCGGAACTGGCCGAGCGCTCGGTCCAGCCACGCGTCACGCCCAACTGGCCGCGGCGCTCCAAAGCCCGGTCCGCCCTGCAGGAAGACCAGCCACGGTAGGTCACCGCCGCCGTCCGATGACTGCAGGTGGCCGGCAGCAACGACTTCGCGACCGAATATCTCGATCTGCTCGCCATCGGGCCGGTCGTGATCAAGCGGAACGGTGAACGTGCGCTCGGTCACTATGGTGCCGGGCTGGCGGTAACTGAGCATGATCAGCACACTAGCGCCCGCCGCGGCGGCGCCCGACTTACGATACGACGGAGCCTTCGCCCCGCCGAAGCCCGCAAACGACCCGCCTCGGCGGGTTTGACACCATCAAGCAGGAGCACATCATGCTGGGACTGCCGTCCGCTGAGGAGCAGCACCGCGACGTCCCGCGCGGGCCCGGTGCTGCCATGTTCGCCGCCGACCAGGCGTCCCGCGGCCTCGGCATGGAGTTGCTGCATGTCGGCCCTGGGACCGCTGTGGTCCAGATGCGGATCGCCTTGCAGATGCTCAACGGACACTCGATCGGCCACGGCGGCTACGTCTTCATGCTCGCCGACACGGCGTTCGCCTGCGCGTGCAACAGCGAGGGCCCGGTCACCGTGGCGGCCGGCGCCGACATCAGCTTCATCGCCCCGGTGCGCGAGGGCGACGTACTGATCGCCACCGCAGTGGAGCGGGCCCGCTATGGCCGCAGCGGCCTCTACGACGTTACGGTCCGGCGCGGTGATGAGATCGTGGCCGAATTCCGTGGCCGCAGCCACACGCTCGGGTAACACGGTCACCGGCTAGCCCGCGAAGCGATCTTGGCTGGACCCACCAGCTCGCACCGGCTAGATTCGGGCACGTGCTCCGCAAGCTGCGCATGCCGGTCCGCAAGCTGGCCTCCCGCATCTATCGTCGGCGCCTCCGGCGGCGGCTGGTCCGCGGCCCGCTACCACGCCATGTCGGCCTCATCATCGACGGCAACCGGCGCTGGGCGAAGCAGGCGGGGCTGGCGAGCCCGAGCGATGGTCACCGGCATGGGGCCGAGCACATCTGGGAGGTGCTGTCTTGGTGCCAGATGGCCGGGATTCGGCACGCCACCGTATTCCTGTGCTCGGCGGAGAACCTAGCCAGACGCGATGACGCCGAGGTCGCCACTCTGATGGACATCATCGAGAAGGTGGTGGTCGGCAGGATTGCGGCGGCCGTCCCCGCCTGGCGAGTGCATATCGCCGGGCTCGTGGACATGCTGCCAGCCAGCACCGCGGACGCATTGAAGGAGGCAGCGGACGCCACCCGCGGTTGCGATACCGACAGCCACCTCACTTTGTGCGTTGGCTACGGCGGCAGGCAGGAGATCACTGAGGCCGTCAGGGCACTGCTGCAGGAGGAGGCTGCTGCCGGGCACGGCCTGGCCGAGCTGGCCGGGAGGGTGTCGGAGGACGACATCGCGCGCCACCTGTCCGGTGACGGGCAGCCCGAGCCTGACCTGATCATCCGGACCAGCGGGGAGCAGCGCATGTCCAACTTCCTGCTGTGGCAGAGCACTGGCGCCTACCTGCATTTCTGCGACTGCTACTGGCCGGCCTTCGGCGAGGTCGACTTCCTGCGGGCGTTGCGGGACTTCGCCGCGCGATCGGCAGTGGCAGACATCTGAGTATGCGCGTCGCGGTCTTCCTCGGCAGCTCTGTCGGCAGCCGGCCCGAGTATGCCGAGGCTGCTGCCGCGTTTGGTTCCAGCCTGGCGCGAGCGGGCCTAGGAATCGTCTACGGCGGGGCGAGCGTCGGGCTAATGGGCATCATGGCCGACGCCGCGCTCGCGGCAGGCGGTGAGGTCATCGGCGTCATACCCGGCAGCTTGTTCGCCGCCGAGATCCCGCATCCGGGACTCACTCGGATGGAGGTCGTCAGCACGATGCACGAGCGCAAGGCGCTGATGGCCGGGCTTGCCGACGGTTTTGCCGCACTACCGGGCGGTCTCGGCACCCTCGACGAGCTGTTCGAGATCCTCACCTGGCGGCAGATCGGGTTGCACGCTAAGCCAGTCGCCCTTGTCGATGTCGGCGGATTCTGGGATCCGCTGGCTAGATTGCTCGACCAGCTTGCCGAGGCGGGGTTCATCTCGGGAGCGACCCGCAGTTCGGTGGTCCGCGTCCGGGATGCCGCAGAGTTCCTCAAACTGCTGAGCTAACCGGTAGCCTGCCGGTCCAGGCTAACTACTACCGCGCGGGCCGATGACAGAGCAGACCGAAGACAGCACCACCGGCGCCGATGAGGCGCGCGAGGCCGGCAGCGAAGGCAGCGAGCCGGATCTGGGCGAGATAGCCGCCGAGGCGGAGTTCATCAGCGCGGAGCGGCTGATCTTCTTTACCGACGCCGTCGTGGCCATCGCGATGACCTTGCTGGCTTTCGGCCTTACTACACATATCGCCGCCAAGGCAAGCGACCGCACGGCCCTCGACACACTGGGCGCAGACCATCTCGAGTACCTTGCCTTCCTGATCAGCTTCGTGGTGATCGGCAGCCACTGGCGAACGCATCACCGGATGTTCCGAGATGTGGCGAGGCTCGATGCTCGTATCATCACCCTGAACATGGTCTGGCTGCTGATGATCGTGATCATGCCGTTCGCCACCCGGCTGCTGTCCGGCCCCGGCGGCTTCGCGATCGTGTTCAGCCTGTACGCCGTCATCCAGGTTGTTACGATCACGACGACCCTGCTGATGAGCCGCCATCTCAGGGCAGGCCATCTGCTCCGGCCAGGCGCACCGGAGCCCGGCTCCGCGGATGACGATTCGACCGCGCTGACCTTTGCCGCCATGTTCGCCATCTCGATCCCGGTCGCCTTCGCTCCCGGTCAGGCGACCAGCCAGTGGGCCTTCGCGCTGTGGGTGGCGGCCGCCCCGGCGGCCAGACTGGTTCGGCGGCTCCGGCAGCGGGAGTTCGTGAGCTGGGTGGCCGCGGCGCCAGCGGCAAGGCTGATACGACGCCTCCGCCAGGGTGGTTAGCGCCTCGGCTGCAGCAGTAGCGCAAGGTCCGCCCGCACACCCGCAGTCAATGCGTCGGCTCGAGCTAGCAGACCCTCGACGCCCGCGGCAACCTCCATGTAGCGCGCTCGCGCGGTCCTGTCGCTGATGCCTGGCAGGTTCGCCTCGATGTTGATCCGCCCTGTCGCCGCGGCCGCTCGGATCGACGCGACCGCGGCGGCCAGGTCACCGATCACGCTGCGATTGGCGACTGGGCGCAGCGCTTCAGCCAGGCCGAGCAGCCGAGTACAGGCCGCGATGACCTCCGCCTGGGGACGGGTCGCCGGGATGAGCGCGGCCGCTATCGCGGCCGATCTGACGGCCTTGCGATCCGCGGTGTTCTTGGCTAGCTGGTAGGCGACGGCAACCGCCCCGAAGGCCTCGGCGTCTGCCGTGATCAGCCTGAAGCAGTCGGCGCGCAGCTGGTCAGCTTCGCCGAGCACGCTCGCAATCAGCTCGGCGTGCCCGGCGGCCCGCGGCCGGTCGGAGTAGCGGGCAACCATCGCCACGAGCGCGGCGGCCTGGGCTGCCTCCAGTGCCGCGCCGGCGCCGCCACCGGGAGCCGGGGTTCGTGCCGCCAGTTCGTCGAGGAACCCGCTGATTGTCTCGTCTGCCATCCGGCTCCCTCGGATCTCGCGGCGACTCAGATCTCGCGGCTGGGGAGCAGCGCGGTCACGCCCGGCCCCAGTTCCTGCGCACCCAGGCCGAGATGATGCCCAGCACCTCCGGGCTGATCGGCTGGCGCGCCTGACGACGATAGCCGCGCGGGCCGATCGAGCCTGGGTCCGGTCGCAGCATATGGCTCAGATCGCCCACCACGTGCCCCTCGAACGGCCCACGAACGAGGCCGCCGATCGCATCGACATCCGCGGGCGGAACCTGCAGGTCATGCGCCCCGGTGATGGCCAGCACCGGAACCGTGATGCGGGCCAGGGCGGGCGCGGGATCGTAGCCGACGAAGTCGCGGATCCACCGGGCGTTAACCGGCGTCCCCTGCACCCGGACGATGTCGGCTGACGAAGACATGATCTTGGCCAGGTTCCTGCGCTGGCTTCGCACCGCGTCGGTGCGCATGAGCCGCAAGATTAGCCTGGCGCCGGCCGGGAGCCGATCCGCTAGCTGCTCGGTCTGATACGTCAGAACCTCCCCGCCGGGGCGGACTGAGCCGGACAACAGCACTACTCCGGCGACACCGCTGTCCTCAGCGGCGAGCCGTGCCGCGTAGTAGGTGCCCTCGCTGTGCCCCAGCACGATCAGCGGCAGGCCAGGGCACCGCTCCGCCAGCCAGCCCAGCGCGGCCCGCGCGTCAGCCAGTCGCTGCGGCATCCCGACACTGAGATAGTCGCCGCCGCTAGCGCCGACTCCGCGCTTGTCGTACCGCAGCGACGACACCCCATCCGCTGCCAACACCTCGGCACAGGCTCGGGTGATTCTGCCGCGCAGCATCAGGCCGCCGGGAAGCCGGACATCCGAGTCGCGGTTGGTCTTGCCTGATCCGGTGATCAGCAGCGCCGCCGCGGCCGGGCGGGAAACGCCGGTGAACGTGCCCGCGAGCATGCAGCCGTCCGCGTCGAAAGCGACGGTCTCAGCGATCACTTCATTCTCTGCGGTCATTTCGGTCTCGCCGGTCATGTGCTGTCCTTCTTGCGGCCGCGTGCTGGTGGGGCAGCGGCAGGCTGCTCGCCGGGCAGCATCACCGAAGCAAGAAGCCGGCGTCGGCGGCCCGGTCTAGGTGCATTGGCGCGCCGCGGCTGCAGCACCCGGTACAGCGCCTGCATCAGCTCGGCAAACTCTGCGTCATCGAGCCATAGGCCCTCGATCCCGAAGGCGACCCCGTCCTTGAGCAGGTCTACCTCGGGACGCTGAAGGTAGCGGTCGAAGTCCGCGAGCAGCCCGGCGGCGTAAGCCATGAACATCTGCCGGTAGTCATCGGTGTTCATCGCCGCGATCTCGTCGAGGCCGACCCGTGCTGCGGCAAGGCGCAGCACGTAGGTGCGCTCCACGGCTCCGCGCACGCGCCGCTGTGCTACCACCTGGAGCACCCCCGCCGCGACCAGGCGGGCCACGTGCCGGTACAGGCTTGCGGCGGGAACGTCAGAAAGCTCGGCGCTCAGCTGCGTCGTGGTCAGCGCCCGGTCACCGAGGAAGGCCTGGACGATGCGCAGCCGGACAGGATGCAGCAGCAGGTCTGCCGAATCCGTCATGCAGCCGAGCATAGCTGATTAATCTCATCTTTGATAAGACTCTTAAAATCGAGATCGGCTCTCTCGGGGTTCACGCGGTGTCCACCGTGGCCATGTGCGCGTAGGTCTTTGGGGGGTTCACGCGGTGTCCACCGTGGCCATGTGCGCGTAGGTCTTTGGGGGGTTCACGGGGGGTGTCCCCCCGTGGGTAGGTATGATGATCGTGAAGGGGAGTAGTCCTGCTGCTGGCTGGCCGACAATCCCGGTGTGTTGAGCACCCGGCCGCCAGGCCACTCGGGTTTGTGGTGGGCGAGACCTTCGGCTGTCGAGTCTGTTCCGGCCGAAGATGCTCCTAAGCGGAATCTGCCGGACGAGTTCCGAGCGCAGAGGACGCCCGTACATGCCCGAGCTTGCAGTGATCGGCATCGCATTCGCCGTGAGCTTCCTCGCCGAGCTTCCGGATAAGTCGATGTTCGCCTCGCTGGTGCTGGCTACCAGGTACCGGTCTTCAGCTGTCTGGACCGGAGTTGCCGCCGCCTTTGCCGTTCACATGACGATTGCGGTGACGGCTGGCCAGCTGCTTGCCCTGCTGCCGCATCGAGTCGTGGACGCTGTCGCCGCGGGGTTGTTCGTCGCCGGTGCCGGTTACCTGTGGATGATCAGCTTCCGCCCGGCCCGCCGTGAGGGCGCAGATACCGCCAGGCAAGGTGGCCGCCCGCCGTCCTTCCTGCGCGTCGCCGCGACCAGCTTCACCGTGATCTTTCTGGCCGAGTGGGGCGACATCACTCAGCTGACAGCCGCGAACCTGGCGGCGCGGTATAACCCTGTGCTGGTTTTCACCGGCGCGACCTTGGGCCTGTGGGCTGCTGCGGCGATCGCCGTCACCATCGGTGCCAAGAGCGTGAACCTGATCCCGGTGGCCTGGATCAACCGGGTTACCGGGCTCATCCTGCTTGCCTTGGGCGGCTACGCTGCTGTCTCGGCGATAACGGGTTAGCAGGAATGCCAGCCTGCTGTAGTCGTCCCTGAAATTTCATCTCCTGGCGGGCGCACCGGACCTTATGATCGCGATGTTATCTGTGCGACTGCAGATAGCCCTTCATTGATCGGTGCAACTGGTCCTGGCCCGATGCCGGGCCAATAACTCAACTGTCCGGCGTCAGCGCACTAGGCGCCATCGCGGGCTGCAGGCCATGTTGCCTCAAGGGGCCTGCAAGCAGCCAGAACCCGCCCTGGAGGCTGCCCGTAGCCCTCGAACGACCCGGTCCTGCCGCGCCCGGTACGGAATTGCTATTTGCTTTGTCAAATCGCTCCCGGCCAAAAAGTGCGGTATTTTGGCTGACAGCGGTAACTCAAACAACTAAGCCCTCCGGCCGGACCCCGCGAGTTGGTCTCAGAGCGACCGGCTAAGCTAATTGTCTCCCCGAGAACGGAGCACTCATGGCTCAGCGTGTACAGACTCTCTTCGTCGATGATCTCGACGGAAGCGCGGCAGATGCAACGATCCGCTTCGGAGTCGACGGCACCGATTACGAGATCGACCTGAATGCTGCCCACGCAAAGGCACTTGGCGAAGCGCTGGAGAAATATATACAGGCAGGCCGCAGGGTTACTGGCCGGCGATCCGTCCGCGGCCGCCGGGCCACCGGTGGCGCCCCGAACTCCGCGGAAGTGCGCGCCTGGGCCCGGAGCCAGGGCATCAAGGTCAGCGACCGCGGCAGGATCCCTGCCACCGTCATCGCCAGCTTCAAGGAAACGACTGGCGCCTGAGCCTGCGGTCAGACGCCCAGCCAGGGCAGGACCATCGGCACGGTAGCGTCCTCCGGCTGTCCTGGCTCGGCGTGGGCGAGGCGCTCATCCGCCGCGCTGGCCAGGACTGCGACAGCGGAAGAGCGCCGGTCGTGGCTCAGCGCGGACTCGCGGTTGGCCGGGCGCGGCCGACCCTGGTCAGCGTTTCGTGGCCAGACCCGGCTGGCGGCGTGCCGCGGCCGATGCGCCTCCCGTGTGCCAGCCTCGCTGAAGTCGAGCCACAAGCCCCTCACCCGTTTCCGTCTGCTGCCAAACAGACCAGATGCGATGCCGTCGCTGGCCCTGGCTGACGGCCCGCACCGTAGCCAGTGCAGGCTAACACGCGCTAGGTGCCGCTACGAGGCCATCCGCTATTTCACGCCGACTCTCGCATGGCATGACACTTGACGATCCCAGGTGCCCTGTGAATCACTTGCCGTATTGCCGGGTAAGTCACCTTGATGAACGTGCAGCGGCGGTCGGGCAGTGTGATGTCAGCGGAGCTGGCGTGTGAGGTCGCCCGCGAACGGGAGGCGTCCGCATGTCCTCGATCGATCACGATGCCCTCAGGGAGCGATACGCCCGCGAGCGGGTGAAGCGGCTCCGGCCCGACGGTAACGATCAGTATCTCCAGCTAACCGGGCGGTTCAGCCGCCTTCTCGATGATCCGTACACCGAGCGGGTTGACCGCGCGGCGAAGCACGATCACGTGACGGTGGCGTTTGTCGGCGGCGGCTTCGCCGGCCTCGTCACCGGTGCCCGCCTGAAGGAAGCCGGCATCAACGACGTGCGGATCGTCGAGAAGGGCGGTGGTTTCGGCGGGACGTGGTACTGGAACCGTTACCCCGGCGCGCAATGCGACACGGCGGCGATGATCTACATGCCGCTTCTCGAGGAGACCGGGCACATGCCGACGGAACTCTATGCGCACGCGCCGGAGATTCTCGAGCACTGCGACCGCATCGGCAAGCAGTATGGACTCCACGACAATGCCCTGTTCCACACCGAGGCCACCGACCTGGAATGGGACTCCGCGCGCCGCCGATGGATCGTACGGACCAACCGGGCGGACGAATTCACGGCTCAGTTCGTGGCGATCGGCACCGGGCCGCTGCATGTTGCCAAGCTGCCAGGGATCCCCGGGATTGACACCTTCGGCGGCCACACTTTCCACACCAGCCGGTGGGACTACGGCTATACCGGCGGCGATCCGGCCGGCGCTCCGATGGATCGTCTGGCTGACAAGCGGGTAGCGATCATCGGAACCGGAGCGACTGCTGTCCAGTGCGTCCCGCATCTGGCGGTCGCCTGCCAGGAACTGTTCGTCTTCCAGCGGACGCCTTCGTCGGTCGACGTGCGCGGGAACCGGCCGATGGACCAGGACTGGTTCGCCGCGACGGCCACGCCGGGCTGGCAGCAGAACTGGCTTGATAACTTCGTCGTCAACATGTCCGCCGGCGAATCACCCGCTGATGATCTGGTCAACGACGGGTGGACCGATCTGGCCAAGCGGATCCGGGGGAAGATGTCGGCTCCGCGCGCAACGCCGGCCGGCTTCCAGGACGTGCTGGCCGACTTCGAGAGCGCAGATCACGAGAAGATGAGCGAGATCCGGGCGCGCGTCGACACCATTGTTGCTGACCCAGCGACAGCGGAGCGGCTCAAAGCCTGGTACCGCCAGCTATGTAAGCGCCCGTGCTTCCACGATGAGTACCTCGCTGCCTACAACCTGCCCTCGGTTCACCTCGTGGACACCGACGGCAAAGGCGTTGAGCGGATCACGCCCGCCGGTGTCGTCGCGGACGGTGTCGAGTACCCAGTCGACTGCATCATCTATGCCTCCGGCTTCGAGGTCGGGACGGCGGCGACCAGGCGCTATGGCTTTGATCTGACCGGCCGCGACGGTATGAAGCTGTCCGACTACTGGTCGGGCGGGATGCGCAGCCTGCACGGCATCCACACGCACGGTTTCCCGAATGCCTTCCTGGTCCAGCTGGGTCAGGGCGGAAACTTCGTGGCCAACGTGCCGCACAATTTCGTAGACGCGGCGAAGACAGTTAGCGCGATCGTGTCCCACATGGCTGAGGCGGGATTTGATGTTGTCGAGGTCAGCAGGGCTGCCGAAGATGCCTGGATGGAGCAGCTGGCACCGAACCCGGTGATGACGTCGTTCCTGTCCAACTGCACTCCCGGCTACTACAACAACGAGGGCCAGGGGCCGAGCCCGCACTCGCTCCTGTCCGGATACCAGCAGGGCGCGCCCGCCTTTTTCCGCTACATCGATGCCTGGCGAAAGTCCGGTAACTTCGCGGGACTGGAGTTCAGCGCGTGATCTATGCGGGCCTTACCTATGCCGAGATTCCCGGTTTCCGGCCGCTCCTACTGGACCTGCATGTCCCGGACGACGTAACTGGTACAGCCGGCGTGCCTGTCGTGGTCTGGATCCATGGTGGCGGCTTCGCCTTCGGAGACCGCAGGTTCCTGCCGCCAACTGTCGAGCCGAACTCGGTGTTCAGGGCTCTCACCGAGGCCGGTCTGGCCTGCGCCACAGTTGACTACCGCCTGCTCAGGGAGGCTCGCTGGCCAGCGCAGCGCGACGACATCGCTGCCGCAATCAGCTTCATTCGCGCCAGCGCAGGGGAGTACGGCCTCGACGATGCCAGGATCGGCACCTGGGGTGAGTCGGCCGGGGGCCACCTGGCTCTGATGGCGGGACTGACTGAACCGGGCATTTCCGCCGTCGTGGCGTGGTACCCGCTGACCGATTTCCGGCTGCTTCCGCCGACGGCGTTCGACGGGACCACGAGACCGCGGCTGTTCGACCGCCGCGCAGTCGATCTTCCGGCGCTCATGGCGGACGCTAGCCCGATTACGCACATCACCAGTTCATCTCCGCCGTGCCTGCTGGTCCACGGTGATCGCGATCAGGCGCTGCCTGCTGTGCACAGCGAGAGCTTTCATCAGGCACTTATGGCGGCTGGCGTCGGGTCCGCCTGCCAGATCGTGCCGGGTGCAGATCACTGCTTCGAGGGATACCGCGACATCCCCGGTCTGATCGATGACGCGGTTACCTATCTGCACGGCAAGCTCCGATGAGCTAGTGCGCCCCCTGCCCGTGCCCGTCAGGCGCAGGCCGGGCAGCCGGGCAGGCGGCGGGACGGCCATTCGCTCGCCAGCAGGCCGAAGTCTAGTTCGTCGGTCCATTCGCCCTTGAACCATTCGTTTTCGACCAGGTGCGCTTCCTGGCGCATACCCACGCGGGTCGCCAGTCGCGCAGAAGCGGTATTGCGGGCGTCGACCCTGGCCATGACGCGGTGCAGCCCGAGATCATCGAACGCCAGGTGCAGCACGGCGTGAGCAGCCTCGGCTGCGAACCCGCGTCCCCCGTGAGCGGGGCTGAACACATAGCCGATCTCGCCAGCGGAATGCTCGGCGCTCAGCCAGCGCAGCATCAGGTCCCCGATCACCTCACCGCTATCCGCGCGCTCGGCGCCGAGGATAAGCGCGTCCCCCTCCTGCTCAAGGGCCCGCAGCGACCATGAGCCTTCGATGCGCGCGAGAACCGTGCTGGCGCTCATGGGATCGAATGGAACATACCGGCACACTTCGGGAATCGAGCGGTAGGCGACGAGCGCATCGACGTCAGCGGCTGCTAGCGGGCGCAGCAATAGCCGCTGGGAGCGGATCGGAAATATGGGCGCAAGATTCACGTGATCATCTTGTCACGTCGCGGCCCCGACGATGCCTAACGCAGCACGCGGACGGCCCCAGACTGCGTATTCCCGACAGTTGACTTTTACTAGCCTTGACGATATTTTTCCGGAGACTTGGAACTAGAACCCGGTTAGTGCACTAGACGCCCAGTTAGCCCGGTCTGTACAGCCGGCACAGAGATCATACTGCCGGATCCTGCGTAGCACAGGACAGACGAACTGGGGGGAAGTGAGCCGGTCAGCCCTCCAGCTGAGATCAGGCATCGTCGCATCCTTGATCGCGGTCGCGGCCATGCTGATCACTCCGTCAGCAATCGGCGGTGACGTCAGTTCCGCCGTAGCGATGAGCCCGCAGAAGGCCGGGATGGCCGAGCTGTTCTTGTCGCTCAGCCCGAAGACCGGAGTGATCGGCAAGACCTGGTGGCAAGGCGCGATCGCGTTGTCGACCCTGGAGACTTACCAGCAGACAACGGGGGACACGGCGTACAGCTCCGCCATCGAGGCTGCGTTCGACGCCAACAAGTCACGCAAGTTCGAGAACCAGGCCAACGACGACACAAGCTGGTGGGGCCTGGCCTGGCTGCAGGCTTACGAGATCACCGGGTCCAGGCAGTACTTGGCTATGGCTGAGACCGACGCCAATTACGTTCACGAGGACTGGGACAGCACCTGCGGCGGCGGGATCTGGTGGTTGCGGAAGCCGCGAGCGTATAAGAATGCCATCTCCAACGAGCTGTTCCTCGAGCTGACCGCTTGGCTGCATAACGCGATCCCGGCAGACACGAAGTACCTGAGCTGGGCCGAGGCCGAGTGGCACTGGTTCAAGAACAGCGGCATGATCAACAGCAGCGATCTGGTCAACGATGGCCTCGACGACAGCTGCGAGAACAACAACCAGCCCACCTGGACCTATAACCAGGGCGTCATCCTGGCTGGGCTCGCCCAGCTCTATACAGCGACTAAGGACCCGGGCCTGCTCACCGAGGCCAGGCGCATCGCCACGGCGGCTATCGGGCATCTGACCGTCCGCGGCGTGCTGGAGGAGCCCTGCACAGGAACACAATGCGGCACCAAGGCGGGCGGGGTCGCGCAGTCGTTCAAGGGAATCTTCGTGCGGGACTTGAAAGTGCTGGCTGTCACCGCGAAGACCAGCCAGTTCAACCGGTTCTTCAGGAGGCAGGCGCGCTCGATCGAGGAAAATGACACCCTCAGGTCTCACCAGATGGGAATGTTCTGGGCTGGCCCGGCGGCTGATGTCACCTCGTATTCTCAGGCGAGTGCTGAAGACGCGCTGGTGGCGGCGCTCAAGTTGCCGTTATTGGTCCAAGTCGATGCGTATGGTCAGCGGCGCTGAGGCCATCATCCGACCGATCGCGGCATCCCATTGGTATGGCAGCTTCCGGGAGCGCGCAGCGGAATCGTCGCCCGGCAGGATGGCCGCCGTCCCGGCCCGCCAGACACCGCTGACCTTCACTCGCACCCTCGGCTGCGCTTGGAGGTTGCGCACGTAGTCGGCCTGTGTGCCGTGTGCGGCAACGAGCCAGAAGGTGTCACCGACCAGGCCGTTCCCCACCGGGGTGTGCCGCACCATCCCGGTGCGGCGGCCGGTCGTCTCAAGCAGCGCGAAAGCGCGCGGCGCGATCCCGGTTCGCAGCGCGAAGCGGATCAGCCGGTTACTGCCCCGCTCAAGTGTCGTGACGACCCGGTATTTCCGCGACTTCATATCCCGGTTTTACCGTCGGCGCCTCGTGCTGTGAATGTGGGCTTGGCCACGATTCGCCGCCAGCCCAGGGTACTGCTGGGACGATGGCCGTACATGGAAGGAGATGCCATGGCTGAGCCGGTGCTGCTAGGTCCGGGCGAGGGTGAGCGCAGGCAGGCGCGCGGGAGCGTGATGGACTTCAAGGCGCTAGCGGCAACTACCGGCGGGCGCTTTTCGCTGATGGAGCGATCGCTGCCGCCGGGCGGCAGGATGCCACCTGCGCACCGGCACGCCGACTGCACGGAGGCGTTCTTCGTGCTGGCAGGCGATGTCACTTTCGTACTGGACGGTACGGATCACGTCCGCGGGCCCGGGAATTTCGTGCTGGTTCCCGACGGTGCCTCGCACACGTTCGGTAACCAGGCAACTAACCCGGCCCGCCTGCTGGTCTTGCACGCTCCGGCGATGGACGGCTACTTCACCGAGCTGGAGCGCCTCTGGTCGGGGGCCGAGCCGCCGTCAGCCGAAGACGAGCGCGCGCTGATGGCCAGATACGGCATGCTTCCCGGCTAAGTAGCGCCAGACCACTAGCAGGTCGCGACATGCCGCGTTATACTCGGCGCCGAGTGATCGGTTATGAGTAAAAGACTTCCCGCCTCCATCCCCGCACCGGTGCCGGACTCCGGCCGCCAGCGCCAGGTCCGCGCACGCCCGCTGCCGCGGACGCCCATTGCGCTGTCCGTGCTGAACCTGCTGAACGAGCGCCCGATGCATACGTATGAGATGCGGGCGCGCATGCACGAGCGCGGTCATGATCGGGCGTTCAAGATCCGGGAGTCGTCGGTGTACGACACCGTGACCCGGCTTGCCGACCGCGGCTTCATCGAGCCGGTCGAGGTCAACCGGGCGGGCCGCCGACCGGAGCGGACCGTCTACGCCATCACCGAAGCGGGCCGCGATGAGCTGCTGGTATGGCTGCGCGAGCTGACGAGCGAGCCCGCAGCCGACTACCCGGCCTTCGCCGCACCGCTCATGTTCATCTACGCGCTCGGTCGTGATGGTGCCATCAGCGCGCTGCGGGTGCGTGCGGCCCTGCTTGAGGCCGAGATTTCCAAATCTGAGGCGTTCCGCCAGGCCGTCCTTGCAGACCTGGGCGACTTTCCGCGGATCTTCGGCATCGAGGACGAATACGCGCAGGCCATGCGCAGGGCCGAGCTGGCCTGGGTGCGCACCACGGTCGTCGAGCTGGTGGACGGCTCGCTGGCCTGGCCATCGCGCGACGAACTGCCGGGGGAGGGCGCCGAGGAGTAGTCAAGCGAAAGCCAGAAGACGCGGTCTCCGGGGCGGCAACCCCGGAGACCGCGGGAACCCGGAGCGCGGCTGTGCCGGCAGTAACCGGGCTCGGCACTTCGAGGATAGTGCCGGCCAGCGCCGCTCCTGTCACCAGCTGAAGGAGCAAGGCAATGTCAGTAACCCAGCCACCGCCTGTCGCGATTCAGGCGCACGGCCTGCGCAAGTCATTCCGCATCAAGGACCAGGCGGTTGAGGCCGTCAGCGGACTCGATCTCACCGTCACAGAAGGACAGATCTTCGGATTTCTCGGGCCAAATGGTGCGGGAAAGACGACCACGCTACGGATCCTGACCACGCTGCTGCCCGCCGATGCAGGAGAGGCTTTCGTCGCGGGCGCCGACGTGATGCGCAGCCCGCAGCAGGTCCGCCGCCGCATCGGCTACGTTGGTCAGCTCGGCGGCGCGGATGGATCAGCGACCGGCCTGGAGAACCTCCTGCTCCAGGCCAGGCTCTATGGCCTGACGGCGACCGCTGCCGCGAGCCGCGCCAAGGAGCTGATCGAACTCTTTGACCTAGGCGCCTTCGCCGGCCGAGTAGTCCGCACTTACTCCGGCGGTCAGCGCCGACGGCTCGAGGTGGCCCTCGGGATCCTGCATAACCCGCAGGTGCTGTTCCTTGATGAACCGACCACGGGACTTGACCCGCAGAACCGCGCCAATCTGTGGAACCAGGTCAGGCAACTGCGGGACAGCGGCACCACGGTGTTCCTCACGACGCATTACCTGGACGAGGCCGACCAGCTGAGCGACCAGCTGGCCATCATCGACCACGGCCACGTGATCGCCGAGGGCACTCCGGCCCAGCTGAAACAGCGGTACTCCGGCGACACGATCGTCATTACGCCCGCCGAGCTCCCAGGCAGCCTTCTGTCCCTGGAACAGGACCTGGCGACGGCGCCTTTCATCCGGACCGCTCAAATCCAGGACGGCAGCATCCGGCTCTCAGTCACTGACGCGACCCGGTCGATGGCGGCCGTCTTCAGCATGCTGGCCGACAAGGGCATCGCAGTGCGTGCCGCATCGCTCGCTCAGCCGTCGCTCGACGATGTGTTCCTGCATGAGACCGGCCGTTCGCTGCGGGACGCGGGCGAACCGGTCGGCGGCGCGGCAGCGAAGAAGCAAGCCGGAGAGCAGGTGGCGGCATGACATTCGCACTGCAATCGGAGCTGTTCTTCCGCCGCAAGCTGCTCGAGACGCTGCGCCAGCCGGTGTGGGTTATCACCGGGCTCAGCACTCCGCTGCTCTACCTTGCGCTGTTCGAGCCACTGCTCCGGTCCGTGGCGGGCGGCAGTGGCCTGCCAGCCGGTCACGTGCTGGATGTGTTCGTGCCGGGGATTCTCACGCTGATGGCCTTCGGTGCTGGCATGGGCGCCGGCTGGGTGGTGATCTGGGAACTGGACTCGGGCGTGATCGAGCGGCTCCGGGTGACTCCGGCGAGCCGGCTCGCGCTGCTGCTCGGCACCGTGCTGCGTGACATGGCCATGTTCGTGCTGCCCGGCGTCGTGGTCATCGGCATCGCCATCGGATTCGGGTTCAGCGCGCACTGGGCAGGGCTCGCGCTGATGTTCGTCTTGCTCGCCTTCTTCACCGCGGCGTGCTCGGCGACGTCGTCGGCGCTCGGCATCAGCCTGAAGCAGATAGGCAGTCTCGCCGCGGTGGTCACCGGCGTGCAGCTTCCGCTCACCCTGCTGTCCGGCATCCTGCTGCCGCTGTCGCTCGGACCGGAGTGGCTGCGGGTTCTGGGACACCTCAATCCGATGTACTACACCGTCCAGGCGGCACGCGATCTCGGCGCTGGGACGATCACCACGACCACCGTAGCCATCGGGTTCCTGGTGACCGGCACCGCGGCGGCTCTGGCTCTCTGGTGGGGAACGCGCAGTTACCATCGCGCGATGACCTGAAGCGCAGCTGTATCGTCCGCGAGGCGGGCCGGCCTGTCGATGGCCGGCCCGCCGGCCTGCCGCTACCTGACGGTCCGCCTCGCGGTGACCGCCACTGTCGTGTAGGCCATCGTGAAGCTGCCCCCGATAGCGTCGATCGCGGTTCCCACTGCTTCCAGTACCTCTGCCAGCTTGTCGGGCGGAAGCTGGGTGAGGCTACCGAGGGTGGGGAGCTGGTCCAGCCACTCGCCGCGGGTGTAGCTGCGCTGCCAGTCGAATCTCCACTGCTCCGGTTCGCTGAACCCGCCGGCCTCGCGCATCCCGTCGGCGATCTTGGCGAAGAGCGGCTGATAGAGGTCGAGCGGTGAGTTGATCTGCTGGCTGCTGAGGCTGAACGGCGAGTCTGGCGCGACCTTCCTGTGCGACTCGGCGAGCGCCCGCGTGACCTCGGGCGGGGACTGGAACACGTGGTGGAAGGGCGCGAGCCGACCGCCGGGCCGAAGCACCTGTGCCGCCTTAGCCGCTCCACCGACCGGATCCACCCAGTGCCAGGCCGTACCGGCGACGACTGCGTCGAACTGACGCCCTGCCGGGTCCCAGGCTTCGAACCTCGCCACTTCGACGTCGACCCCGCTCTGCCGCGCGAAATCAGCCATCCGCGCGTCCGGCTCGACGCCAAGAACCTTGCAGCCGGCTGCCTTGAACTGCCGGGCAGCCGTGCCCGTCCCGCAGCCGACGTCGATAACGTCGGGTCCAGGACTGGCCGCGATGATCCGCCTCACCAGGGCGGCAGGATAACTGGGCCGGGTCCTGTCGTAGCGCTCGGCGTCGCCGCCGAACGACTCGGCTACCCGCCGGAATTCATGGGGTTTGCGATCGGCCGGACGAATTGGCTCTGGCGGTATAGTGGGCATGCGCCCACCATAGTGGGCATCCGCCCACTTGTCGACGGGGCGAGGGCACGAAAGGATAGAAGGGAGCGCGGTGCCGACCGGAGTCCATATCCGCGACGTCCGCGACCAGCTGTTCGACGCAGCCGAGCGCGTCCTGCTCCGGGACGGGCCGAACGCGCTGACCAGTCGCGCCGTGACAACCGAGGCAGGCTGCGCCAAGGGCGTGCTCCACCGGCACTTCGAGAACTTCGACGTATTCCTGGCTGAGCTGGTGCTGGATCGCAGGGAGCGGATGCGCACTCAGTCTGCAGCATTGCGTGCAGCCGCCGGAACCGGCACGATCGCCGGGAACCTGGCCGACGCGCTCACCGCGTTGTTCAGCTCGGTCGCCGTGGCAATGGTTGCCCTCATCGCATTCCGATTTGAGTTGCGTGTCCGGCTGCGTCGCGCCTGGCCTACGGGCGTTCCGCTGCTGACGGAGGCCGCGGAGATGGTCGCGGATTACCTCACCGCGGAGCGCGAACTCGGCCGCATCGCGGCCGATGCAGACGTCGACGTGCTCGCGCCAACACTGATCGGAGCTGCACATTTGCTGTTCGCCGACCGGACCAGCCTGCCGCCCGAGCCTGATGCCGTCAGCAGGATGGTCAGCACGGTCATGTATGGCGTGGCGCGAGAAGCCCTGTGATGGTTGGAGTACGCAATCAGTGCGGGACCCAACTCCGCGGGTCCCGCACTGACTTCGATTCAACCGTCGCTGGTGGAAGAGGTGCGACCCTCCCGTCTGCTTCTGGCGCTCGACGTGGGCGGCATCTGCACGCTGCAGTGCGCTCGCTGCTCCGCACCACCGAACTGTCGCTGGAGACAATCTCAGGCAGAGTCGGCTACGAACACCCGCATACGTTGCGCGTCCTCCTGCGCGAACGCACCGGAAAGACCACCGCGGCGCTCCGGGGCGCCTGAGCCGCTAAGCGCCTTGATCAGGGCCTGTGCCGCCAACCAAGTGCCAGGTAGTCCCGTCAGTGGTGCGCCAGAGTCCGGCGTTCGGCGCGAGCAGCCACGCCTGCGTGCTGGACAGCACGTCGAACTGGCCGAAGGTTCCCTGCGGATTGACGAGAGACTGCCTCCACGTCACTCCGCCATCAGTACTTTCCGTGAGCGTGTTCGGCGTCGCGAGCCAGAGCACCTCTGCTGAGCCGGCCGCGATCACGGCCCCGTCCTGGCGGGATAGCGAGCCTGGCCGGACCGGCGCGGTCAGGCTCGGGACCGAGGCCGCCACGGTCCAGGTCTGCCCCCCGTCTGGCGATCGCATCAGTGCTTTGGTGCTGCTACCCGCAGCCGCACCGCCAGCGCACAGTAGCCACCAGTTGCGCGGACCCGCAGCCGTAAACGACGGGCTGGGGTTGTGGCACATGTTCTCCGGTCCAGCCGGGGTCGCTTGCACTGTCCACCGGGCGCCGCCGTCCGTGGTACTGGCCAGCGCGGGACGGATGCCCTGCAGAACCACAACCGCGGCCGCAGCGGAGAGCACGTCGAGCTGCGGCTCAAGTGACGTCAACGACGCTGGCCGCGACATCATCCAGGTACCGACCGGCAGCTTCATCCGCTCGACGGCCGGTCGGCACGAGTCGCCAGTGGCTGGCGGGCAGGACAGCGCCCACAGCCATCCGTCGGCGCTGCCAGCAGATAGGACCGGCCCCGGCAGCGGTTGCACCGCCCAGCTAGCGCCGGCATTTCCGGTGACCAGCAGCGTGCCAGTCAGCGAGACCACCCAGGTCCGGTTCCCGTCCACCGCGGCCACCTGCTCTGCTTCGGCCGATGGCGGCGCAGCGGGGAGCTCAATGCCGCTGGTGACCCAGCGCTGTCCCGCGTCGCTGGTCGTGGCTAGCCGCACTGGCTGAGGACGGAAGTAGACCTCTGTTCCCCAGCTGTGGCGGAGCGGTACGTCGCACTCAATCTGCGGCGCGGTAAGCGCTACTCCCTTGTCAGCCGAGACGAACCGGATCGCGCCGAGGCGCCACGCCTGCACGGCGGCGCCTGCGGGGAGTGATGCCGGCTTCCGGCAGCGGTCAGCGGCGGCAACGCTGCTCGTGGGAGCGCTCGAGCTGCTTGCCGTAGCGCTCGCGGTGGCCCGATGGGACGCAGGCGCGGCCGTGCCAGCGGTTGTCGCGGAGACCACACCGACCGAACCGCATCCGGCCGCTAGCAGGCACGCTGCCAAGATCCCAATCAGCGGCTGCGTCTTCATAACCGTCTTGACGACGATCGAAGGGCTCTGGTTGCGAGCCGAGCCTGCCACCGCTTCGGTCTTGGCCTCGGCCGTCGCTAGTCCCCGCCATCGTCACCGCCTCCGCCACCGTCACCGCCGCCACCGCCATCGTCACTGCCCCCGTCGTCACCGGCACCGCCGTCGTCGGCTGAGTTGTCATCGCTGCCGAGCGTGGTGCCATCCGCCCCGACCCCCGCCTGCGCGCCGGTCTCATCGGTACCGGAGCTGGTCACATAGGTACCGGTAGGCGCGTCCTCGCTGATCTCAGCGGAGTACTCGTCATCGAAGTCTCGCAGGTAGCTCTGGTAGGCAGGGTCGTCGCCCGAGGACACGTAGTTCGACGTGTAGTAACGCGAGTTGTAGAAGGGGTAGTACAGGAACAACCAGGTGTTCGGCGCTGGAGCTGGCACGCTCGAAGCAGGGCAATGCCCGGCCTGCTTGAGCTTGCTGACTTCGGCCGGCGAATGGACGTAATAGCACTTGCCGTCCTGCCCGAACGCCCTTGGCAGCACTGGATCCGCGCCCGACTGACTCCGGTACACGATAAGGGCCAGGACAGTCGCCACGATGGCGAGCGTGATGACACCCGCCCAGTGGCGGCGCCTGAGGCGCTGGCGGAGTCGGGCATGCAGCCCGCTAGGTTTGTTCTCGCCGTATGGCACTGCCCAATAATGCACCTTTGGCGAGCTGGCATCATCGGCAAGAACATTCCACCCTGCTCGGTCTTGACGGAAACTGTCAGCATGACGAGCGTTCAGCCGGGCGGCCCCGCGGTGCGGCAGGCCTTAGAGCATGCGAGCGAGCGAGCGGCAGGGCTGGTACGTGACAGCGCGTCGCTAGATGGACCAGTCCCCGGGCTGGAGTGGACGAAGGCGCAGTTAGTCGCGCATCTGTGCGCGATATGCGAGGCATTTGCAGCGACCCTCAGGGGCGAGGACCTCGTCGCGCGCTTCGGCCCGGAGTTCGTCGGTAGCTATGGTTCCGGTCGCACCCTGCGGGATGCTGTTGCCGACGTCAACGCAAAAGTCGTCAGGTACGCGTCGTTCCCAACCCCGGCTGCGGCCGCTGATGCGCTGAAGTCGGGTGCAGCCACACTGCTCGCCGCCTTCAGCACGCATCCTGACCTCAGCGAGCTGCGACCCGCTCCCTGGTACGGTCCTGAAGTCACCGTGCCCGTGGGAAACCTGCTGGCCCTAGCCGTTTCCGAGCTTCTGGTACACGGATATGACTTAGCGCGAGCCGTTGGTGCCGACCTGCGCCCGTCGGCAGCCACCGGCGTTTCGGCAACCGCGGTGGCCGCGGCAGTGATGAGCGAGATGCTTCCGCGCGTGCTCGACGAGCGTCGCGCTAGGGGATTCACCGGCAGTTTCGAGATACGCGTCCGCGGCGGGGAACGCTTCGTGCTGCGGATTGCCGACGGCAGGGCGTGGAGCGAGCCTGCGGCCGGTCGTGCTGTGGATTGCGTGGTGACCTTGTCCGCTTACGACGCCTTGCTCATGGGGTACGACAGGGTGCCAGTGTGGCGGGCCATCGCCCTGGGCAAGGCGTGGTCGTTCGGCCGTCGACCGTGGCTGGGCCTGCGGTTCCACGATCTGTTCCAGGCCGTCTGACTGGCCAGCGCACCGGCCGAAGGCGCGAGACCTGTTGGCCCAGGCTGCCACTCGGCCTGAACTATGACGCACCACGAACTCCTGCCTCGCTATAGGGCTCCGTTCCCCGGCCGCGTGGCGGGGTGCGACCTGCGGCGTGGCCACAGCACACCGCCGGCGCAATGACGGAACCGCGGCGCTCCGGCTGACGTCCTACCTGCAGTCGGACCGAGGCGGAGAAAATGCGAAGCTCATGCATCGCCGCGAGTGCACTGCTAGTAACGGCTATTGTCGGCTGTTCAAGCTCATCGGTGCCGCCGACGGCCAGACCGATCCAGTCGGCCATACCTTCGCAAGCACAGCGCATCGCCTGCCCGGGCAGCAGGACCGCGGCGGCACGCCGCTCAGCGGCTCTTCCCGAGCGCTCTATCCCGGCACCTTTCGTCCCGGTCGCCGTCGTGCTGTGCAATCCGGCCATCGTGTTCGTGAACCATAACGACCGGAATGTGCCGCCGACCGAGCGGGTAGCGACCGCGGGCCTCGGCCGGCTGATGACGGCGTTGCGCGCGCCCTCAGCGCGGCCAGAGTCTGACGTGGCCTGTTTGGATCAAGCTACCTATGTCGCATGGTTCGTGCTGGTGGGCAGGAACGGCCTGATCATCCGTCCGAAGATCCCCGTCACCGTGTACGGTGACCCAAGCCCCGCCGTGCTCGCGAGCCTTAACGCGCTGCGCTGGACAACACCCACTCGTCGTCGCGGATGATGTCCACCGATCCCTTCGGTCCCGACGCGGTCACTGTCATGCCTTCGCCGCCGATAACGACGTCGGTGTGCACAGCCGAACGGTTGAGGCCGATCTCGAAGAGTTCGTCGGCGCCTTTCGCCAGGCCGTCTGCCACCGAGAACGGGAAACTCTGGCCCCACGCGACGTGGCAGCCCGCATTCTCGTCAAACAGTGTGTCGTGGAACAAGATCCCGGCCTTCGCGATCCGCGAGGCGCGATCGACAAGCGCGACCTCACCGAGGCTGCGGGCGCCCTCATCTGTTTCCAGCTGCGCGCGCACTGCCTCGACGCCCGTCGCGGCCGTGACATTGGTAATGCGGCCGTCAGCGAGCGTGGCCTGCAGTCCCTCGACTACCTGGCCGGCGATGATAACCGGCTTGGTAAGGCTGATCACGCCTTCGGCCCGGCGCCGGTCCGGGCTCGCGAAGACCTCCTCGGTCGGGATGTTCGGCATGTAGGTGAGGCCATTCGGGTCATCCATGGAACCACCGGTCCAGCGCGTGCCCGGCACCAGCCCGACGGTGAGATCAGTACCGGAGCCGCGGTAGCGCACCTCGGTCAGCTCCAGTGCATCCAGTGCACGGGCTCGCTCCGCGAGTTCTGCCGCGCGATCTCGCCAGCTCTGCGCTGGATCGGGATCGTCCAGCCTCATCGCGGTTGCAACCGCGTCCCAGAGGCGTTCGACGTCTGGTTCGCCAAATACCTCGCGCGCCCAGCCCGGGTTCGGTGCCGCGACCACAGTCCAGCGCAGTTGCCCTCCCATCAGGGCTTGACGGAAGGCGATGGCCTCTTCGAGGGGGAGAGCGGCTGCCTTGGCCGGGTCGACATCGTCGAGCAGGTGCGGATCGGGGTCTCCAGTCAGAGCAATGGAGACACCCCGTCCGGCCGCCCAGGCCCTGGTGCGCTCGATCGCCCACGCCCGCGGTTGAGCGAGCCGCTCGATGCTGGCATGGGTGAGCTGCGAATGCCGGATAGGTCCGTCTGACCAGACGATCTCCACCCACGCGGCGCCAGCAGCGTAGGCGCGCTCGACGACCGCACGAGCGATCTCAATGTGCGCGATGTCAGACCTGAGCATGATATCCGAACCGGGCTGGACATTCGCGCCAACCTGGACGACCAGGTCGGCGAAGCGCTCCAGTCGTGTGCCGGGGTCCAGGCTCATCGTTCCCGCTCCATCTCGTCAGGGGTGCATGCCCAGCCATTATCGTTCCCCAGGCCCGCCCGGAGGCCGCCACCGATCTACGCTGACCGCATGGCTCGCGTACCAGACACGTCCCGGCTCATGAGCTTGCGGAGCGCCAGAGACCTCATTGACCGGGACTTCGCCAGTCCACTCGATCTCTCCGCCCTGGCGGCGCGCGCGGGGTACTCCCGCTACCACTTCCTCCGTGCTTTCCGCGCAGCTTACGGCGCGACTCCAGGCGACTACCTCTCCCGGCGGCGCGTTGAGCGTGCCTGTGAGCTCCTCCGGACCGCTAATCTCACGGTCACCGAGGTGTGCTTCGTTGTCGGGTTCTCCAGTCTCGGCTCGTTCAGCTCCCGGTTCTCCGAGCTTGCCGGCTGCTCTCCGTCCGAGTACCAGCGCCGCGCGCGTGCTCATGGCGGACCGCCCCTGATACCTGGCTGCATGGTCCTCATGTGGGGCGCGCCCCCAGCGACAGTGCGCAATCGCGGAGAAGCACCCGTCGGGGCTCTGCCAGTAGCGTCAGCTCAGACGGAAGGAGAAAGAGCGTGATTACCAAGCTGTCGCACGCAGGCGTGCTGGTTCTGGACCAGGACTCGGCCAAGACCTTCTATACCGAGAAGCTCGGCTTCACCGTGCGTAACGACGTCCAGATGGGCGCGGAGTTCGCCGACGCCGGGGCTGGCTTCCGGTGGCTGACCGTCTCGCCGCCTGGCCAGCCAGATCTGGAGTTCATCCTGGCCGCGCCAGAGATGGGACACGACGGGGAAACCGCCCGCCAGTTGCGCGAGCTCCTGGCCAAGGGAGCGTTCGGCGGCGGAGTCTGGGAGACCGACGACTGCCGGAAGACTCACACGGAGTTGTCCGAGCGCGGCGTTACCTTCCTGCAGGAGCCAGCCGAGCGCCCCTACGGCGTTGAGGCGGTGTTCCGTGACGACTCAGGCAACTGGTTCAGCCTGACGGAGCATTTCACAGGTACAGTCTGAGCGGCCATCGGCCCTCACCGGCGTGCGGTGAGCCAGCCGGCAACGTCGGCCACCACTGCTGGGTCAACGCGCTGCGGCGCGTCGTAGTCGGCCGGCGGGCGCGACCTTGCCGACTCATCGGGCATCGTGAAGCCGTCCGCTGGCGCGGCCTCCGGGCGGCATCAGGCGCGGGTTCGCCGTCGCGATGGCCGCGCTGATCGCCGAGTTCAACGCCTACCTCGACCGCGAGGGTGCCAACCCGGATGCCTGGGCATCTGGGTGAGGAACGCGCCAACCGTTGGCAGCGGAGATAATCGAGCGTGCCCAGCCCTGCTCTTGACGCTCTCGACTCATCCGGCATCCCCTACCGGGTCATCCGGCATGGCCCGGTGCGAAGTCTGACCGAGGCTGCGAAGGCCCGCGGCGTCGAGCCGGCCGACGTGGTGAAGACGATGGTGGTGCGGCGCGGCGACGGTGACTATGTCTTCGTGCTTGTGCCAGGCGACCGGGCCATCGCGTGGCCGAAACTGCGCGCGCTGCTCGGTGTTAGCCGCCTGTCTATGCCCGACGCCGCGGTAGCCAGGGAGGTCACCGGCTATGAGCGAGGCACGATCACGCCGCTCGGAGCCAGCACGGCTTGGCCGGTAATCGCCGACGAGCGCGTGCTCGGCCGCGAGATCACCCTGGGTGCCGGAGAGCACGGCGTGGCGGCGGCGGTGCGCGCCGACGATCTGCTGGCAGCGCTCGGCGCCACGGTGGCCGATGTGACAGCACCAGAAAGCACCAACGTCGGCTAGGCCCGCAGCAGGTCAGCGACGGCTGCGAGGCCGGGCCCGATCTCGCGCTCCCGGACGTTGCCGAATCCGAGCACGAGCTGCGCTGGCGCATCGACAGCTGCGGCACGGAACATAGACATCCCGTAAAGGCCAACGAGCCGTTCAAGCGCAGCGGTGGTGATGGCCTGCTCGTCAGCTCCGCGGGGGAGATGCGCGACGGCATGAAACCCCGCGGCCAGGCCAGTCAGCCTGACGGCGGGTGCGTGGAGCCGCAGCGCAGCGATCAGGCGGGAGCGTCTGCTTGCGTAGACGGCTCGCATCCGGCGCAGATGCCTGTCGTAACGGCCCGACTCCAGCAGGGCGGCAAGCGTGAGCTGGTCGAGAGTTGATGACCCGCGATCGCTGATGAGCTTCTCCTCGGCCACCGCCTGAGCCAGGTCTGGCGGCGCAACGACCCAGCCGAGTCGCACGGCTGGCGCCAGCGCCTTGCTCGCAGTGCCGATCGCGAACACCCGGGCCGGGGCGAGTCCCTGCAGTACGCCGACCGGCTCGCG
>Ga0335072_10002848_pt1 | contig 26498 bp, 26 predicted proteins | sample Lox_Sample_21_FD_206725 | JGI IMG/M metagenome (GOLD analysis project Ga0335072, IMG submission 206725) | Soil microbial communities from Loxahatchee National Wildlife Refuge, Florida, United States - Lox_Sample_2.1 | ecosystem: Environmental > Terrestrial > Soil > Wetlands | place: USA...
AAGAATGTCCCTTTCCAGTTCGCCAAGTTCGGCAGGATCGTGGATTGGATGAGTGCTACGCGCCATAGTGTTACTGACTGTAACACATAAGATCAGTGAGCATGCAAGAGAAATTTCTGCAAAAAAAATGTGGGTCGACGCATAAGGTGAAATTTTGACCGAATAGGATGAAAGTTCGTCTCCCATAAAGTGAAAGTGCTGCTGCCCACGCGAGGACGTTGACGGGGTGGTCCAAGTGCATCAGGTGCATGACCAAGTGGCCTCGAGTCCCTTCTTCGGCACCAGTGTCAAGAAAAATCTTCTGAAAACAAAGTAAATACAGCCTTTACAAGGGCTTAGAGTACGGCTTTGTCTTTTGGTTTAGTCTCTCCAATCTCTCCAGGGAACAGCGCGGACACAAAATCATTGATAGGAGCTAACTATAAGAAGAAGTGGAGGTTGCAGAAAGACTTTGAAAAACTGCCACGCAAATAGTGAGGGCCCGGTTCAGGGTTCTCAGAGAAAATATTACTGAAACCTAACTAAGCTTTGGCGACGGTTCTGCGAGCGCGAATTCTGCGCCGCAATTGGTGGTGATGGCAAAAGCATCGCGAGTTTGCGATCCTTCGTCTTCGCTGACCGTCCCTCACAAACATCGTCGATGTCGGTGTGCCCCATTGCATAGGCAAGTGAAATATTGGACTAGTCGCCCTGTCGTGGCGTGCCATCGACGTCGAGTCTCGCAAACTCACTGAACGCTGCCAAATGCCTAAGGGGATAGGAGATAGGGGCCGGTAAAAGTGCACCCCCTACTTGTCCAGACATTCCGCAGAGGTGTTGCTAAAATTGCCTCAAATGAACGAAAAGCGCCCCTGGTGGAAGACAGAGACCTTTGGCATTTGGGTTACTGGCACAGTTTTGATTGTTCTCACGCTCATTCAATTCCTGTGGCCGCCGGACCCGAACCATCCCATGGGGCCACGCTTTCTATCTTTTCTAGTCGGGCTGGCACCATGGATTCGCCTCATTGTGACAGCAGTCTTGCCTGTGTTCACCGGAATGCTCGGCTACCTCCTTGCAACTAAGCGACAACTGAAGACGAAGTCTCCTTCACGACCGCAGTCAAAATTAACGATCCATGAAGCGGATTATCGGGCGATCGAAGGTGGTGGAGAGGCATTCTCTGTTGGCGATTGCCTGGCACACCTTGTTGCCGGGGACGGATTGATATTCCAGATCGAGAACCACAATTTTGCGGTCAATGGGAAGAACTATGTTCCCAATGATCCAAAAGCTTCCAAGGAAAAGAGACTGCGAGTTGTGTACTCGTTTATGGACGGCCCCAAGGTCACAATTGAACGGCCCGAGCACACGCTCTTAGTTTTGCCGGAAGATGAATTTCTGAAGAGACAATGCGGATTTGACCAGAGTAGCGAAAGTATCCACTCAATCAACTTCGACTATTTGCCGGTCTCTCCGCTGGAAAAAGGTTGGTCGCAAGTATACAACGAAGACGGTAAAGCAGAATTTGGCATGGACCCCGATATGCCTGGAAGCCTGAGAATGAAAGTATTAAAAAGTGAGGTAGCTATACACTACAACCTACCGCCACACGCGACCCGAGCTGATCATTTAGAGTTCACTGCGAAATACACCAATGCTGCCAATCCGACCATGATTTTCACGCGATTGGTCGTTTCCAACAAAGACAGATCGGCTGTTAGGTCTGTAGATATTAAATATTACCCGGCAGGTGACAACCAAATACTCACCAAGCCAACAAATTCTCAATCAGGTCAAGATCCGAATCGATGGCTACCAGAACAAACGGTGCACTGGCCAGCGCCAATACTATCTGGAGAAATACTCCTATTTAGGATTGATTTGCTTCAGGTTGTCATTCGCTGTTTTGGTAACCGAGGCTGGACGCTTCAGTCCATTCAAGGCATAAGGCTACGTGGGAATCTATCTGTGTCCTCACTGGTTCTGAGCAAAATGCAACGTTAAAGGCGTTTGAATCTTGCCGAAGTGGGCTAGCATAGTAAGCGTGGTGTTCTGGCCGTCTTTGGCTTTAGGACCGAAGTGTGCAGTTGAGTTACTTGGTTGTGTCCACGATGCTGGGTAGTGGACACGACTAGTATGTAATGGTCGATTCCGATATTGGGTTTACTTCGTCGATGTACACGAGTTCGTTAAAGACTCTCCCGAGTGCCTGATCGAGCCGAATCATGGTCTGGTCCAGGTTTTCATCGGGAAACCGGCGGAGCATGGCGTAGACGTGTTTCCCTTCCGCAGCGATGGCAACCTGTCCGGCACGGTCGATATGGCCGATGGTGATGGTTCCCCAAGCGAGGAACTCGGAGAGGTTGTGAAGCTGGGAAAGGTCTGCCCGATCGATTGCGGGAAGGTCTATGCCGCGTTCTGCCTTGCTGAGGACGAGTTTAGGTCGACGCGCCACGGCAGAAGCTCCTCGATGCGGTTGATGGGATGGTCGGCAATGCGGGTGAGGACGTGACGCAAGTAAGCTTCAGGGTCCAGCCCGTTTAATCTGGCCGTCCCGATCAGACTATAAAGGATGGCGACCCTCTGGCCACCGTTATCCGATCCGGCGAACAAATAGCTGCGGTGTCCTATGGCCACCGGACGCAGCGCCCTTTCAGCGATGAGGTTGTCGAGTTCGATGCGTCCATCATCGAGATAGCGTGAAAGTGAGTCCCAGAGACTGAGCGCACAGCGAATGGCGGCTGCCGTCTCCGATTTAGGGGCCAACTGCAATCTGGAATGTTCCAGCCATCTGCGCATGGACTCAAACAGCGGTCTGGCACGTGCGTTGCGGACCTGGCGCCGTTCTTCGGTGGGACGGCCTCGAATCTCTTTTTCGATCCGGTAGAGAGACTGTTACGAAACTCGGTCATGCCAGACCGAATTGTGGCGAGAAGTCGCCTACCGATCATTGCCGGCGAGCGATTCCAAAAGTTAGCGCACTAGTTATTCTGCTCGTAGCATGACCTTCGGATCGATGTGCGAGGCACGTATTATGACCGGCAACGCAGACAGCAAAGCCATCGCCAACACAATTAGTGCCGGACCGGCAAGCATGACCGGGGAGCTTCCTTTCACGCCATACAAGAGCGTCTCAACATAGCGCACCGATGCAAATCCCATCGCTGCGCCAATCACAGCTCCCATCATCACCATCAGGAAGATCCGCCACGTAGCCTGCCAAGCGATGTCCCCGATCCGAGCACCGACTGCAATACGAATCCCAAACTCTCGCTCCCGCTGCTGCACCGAATAACTAAGTACTCCATACAGACCAATCGCGGCCAGCAGGAACGCGATGAAGGAGAAGAAACCTGCCAGCATCGCCAGCAGCCGTTCGCGGATGGACTGGGCTCGCACCAGATCGCTCTGGGTGCGAAGATCGCTGACACGGAAGCCAGCGCGTGCTTGCGCAATTGCCTTGCGCAGAACTGAAGCGAGCGCAAGTGGATTGGAGCCGGAAGTGCGAACGAGAAACGTCTCCTGATTTTCCGGCTGCGCCACGCCTCGAGCATTCACTTCATGAAAAGGAATGTAAGCCACCGGCACAATGGGATCTCTGAGATTGCTATAGGGAGCGTCTGCAACCAGCCCCACAACCTGGTAATGATTTTCCCTCTCTTGAAAGGTCTTACCGATCGGATTCTTTCCCCCCAAAAAAGTCTTGACGAAAGACTGGTTGACAATCGCCTGACCTGGAGCGGTATCGCCGGGACGAAAATCCCTTCCGTCGAGCAAGGGTATTTTCATGGTCTCTGACCACCCTGGCGATATTGCAAGTAAATAGGTGACAATGGGACTCTGAGCTCCTCCTACCGAAACGAAGTTGTTCCATGCGCCGCCTGACAATAGGGGCCAGCCCGCAATCGCAACTCTCTCTACTCCGGGGACGCTTCGTAGCTTGTCTGCGATTTGATCCCACACCACAGGAGATTGGCCTTGCTGTGTAAACACGTCCAGCAAGAGGAGATTTTCAGCGGAAAAGCCCAGGGGCTTATTGGACAAGCTCTCGAAGGTTGCTATGAAGAGTCCTGACATGAAGATCACAAGAAAACAAAATGCAACCTGGGCCGCGATCATACCGTGCATGACTCGACGCCGGGAATGAGGATCGTCGTCGCCGCCCTTGAGCGCGCTGACCGGCTTGATTGCAGAGGTACGGAGCGCGGGGAGCACTCCAAAGAGCAGCAAGACGCAGAAAAGCAAGCCAACACCAAATCCGAGAACCCTCCAGTCCGTGTCGAGGACCAATCGCACCGGAGTATCGGAGGATTGGATCATGCTTACGACAAGCGGAGCGGATCGCCACGCGAACAGCGCTCCAAGTCCGGCAGCAAGGACGGCCAGCATCGCGCTCTCTACGAGGAGCATCTGTATCAGGCGGCTGCGTCCGGCACCGATTGCAACGCGCAACGCCATTTCGCGAGACCGCGTCGCTGCCTGCGCCATCCTCAGGTTGGCGACGTTGGCGCAGGCAATGAGCAGTACCAGTGCGACAAGCACACCGAGAATGCTGAGGGCTTTGCGATATTCATCCTGAAGACCTGAAATTCCGGCGCCCGCAGGTTCCATCAGCAGTGTCGCGTCGATGATCTTCTGAGAAAATTCCCTGTCCGCGCCACTGAACCCCTTGGCGCGTTCCTGTTCAAAAGCGCGGCTGATCGCGCTCAATTTCTGGCGCAGCGCCTCAAAGGCGGTTTTTGGCTTCACCAATACGAATGTCCGGGCCCAGGAAACGTCGGATTGGGTGACCGAAGGATGCATCATGGCCGGAAGAAAGACGTCTGTCATCGTGCCTGGTTCGGTGCCGTTGAATGGCCCGTCGATAACACCTGTGATCTCATACATATCTTTGCCGATTCGCAGCGTTCGGCCAACAATCTGCGGATCTTGCCCGAAGCGTTGTGTCCAGTAGCCGGAGGAGAGAACAGCGTAGGGATGAGCGCCGGGCGTTTGATCGTCCTTCTCTGTCAGCAATCTGCCTAGAGCGGGCCGAAGGTCGAAGGCCTGGAACATCGAGCCCGAGACATACTGCACATTCGCCTTCTCCATATCCTGGTCCGATCCGTAAGTCAGATCTATTCGGCTGGCAGGGGAGACAGCAATCAACTCGGCCTGGTCCTTTACGGCATCCCGCATGAGGCTGAACGAGGGATAGGACCATCCCTCATCCCGAATGGGCTTGCCCCGAAGGTCGAATAGCTCACGCGAGAGAGCATAGAGGCGTTCCGCATGGGCCACCGGCAGAGGACGCCACAACAGCGCATCCATGAGACGAATTGCTCCGATGCATGCTCCCATTGCGAGAGCCAGGGAAAGGATGGCGACCATCGAGGTCACCTTGTTTCGTTTGAGCTGCCGCCAGCCGAAAACGATGTCGGCACGCAGCAACTCAAGCCATCGCACACTCCGAATTTCATAGCTTGTCTCTCTCTGTCGGCGCTGCTCGTAGTTGTGCCCAAAGGCGCGCCGTGCTTCGTCAGGATCGCGCCCTCGCTCGACCGCCTCGGCAATATGCAAGTCCATCTCCTCGGCGATTTCGCTGCTCAGCTCTTCCCTGCGAAAAACATTGGCAACCCTTGACCATAGCGACATATCAGACCGTCCTCAATACTTGGTTGATAGCAGCGGAGGCCGAGAGCCAACGAGATTCTTTGATCCCCAGTTGCTTCTTTCCGGCAGCCGTAAGCTCATAAACACGCGCCCGTCGTCCCGTGTCCTTTTTGATCCATTCCGCGCGAATCCAGCCAGCTTCCTCCATGCGATAGAGAGCTGGATACAAGGAACCTTCTTCAAGACGCAGCAGATCGTCGGAACAGTCTTTGACTGCAGACATGATCCCGTATCCATGCGTGCGCGGCCGGCGCGAAAGAATTTTCAGCACCAGCAAATCAAGGGTTCCTTGGAGGGAATCAGGGTTTCTCATGCTAAGATAACTATATATAGACGACTGCTTATTATGTCAAGCTCCAATATTCGTTCGACGTTGCAGAAGTTGACAGAGTGAACTGGCAGTGGATATGAACAATGCTTAGAGGCTGCGGCACGCGCCAGCAATCAAACCGTCTCGGCGTGGGTCCGCAGCACGTTATCTGCCGCGATTGGAGCGTAGACCTGGGGATTTCAAATTAGGACACTACCCGATCGGGTTCATGGCACAGGAATCTCGATATTGGAGGTATCGTTGTGGGAGGATTCTTCGATTTCAAATCGGCTGAAGAGAGGGCTTCCGAAAAAGCCTTTGGTGAAGGGAGAGAAGAAGGCCGATCCGAACAGGTTTCTCCATCGATGTTGGGCTTATACGAAGTTTTCGGAACGGCTGTACCGAGCACCAAAGAACACGAAAGCAGGCTTGCCGGAATACGCGCAGGAATCGACGAGCGGAGTAGCGGTGAGAGGCAGTCTGACAGTTCTGCCGCTGGGTTTCGCTCTTCTAATGAAAGCGAATACTACGGATCCGGTACGAGCGTGCCAGAAGAGTCTTCTTTTCGCGGCGTAAAAATCTTCTTTGTGCTGATATTTCTTGGGGTGGGGATTCTGCTGGGCGGCCCTGTCTTCGATTCTTTGAGGACCCCATCCCCCTCGGGTCTCGATGACGTCGGTCAACTTAACTCTACTCCACCTAACTCTACTCAAGTGATAGTTCGGGAGGGAATGCAGAATCGAGACCTGAAGACTCAGCTTCTCAACGCAAGCTATCCCTCTGGCTGCGTTAACGTGTTTTCTGATGGAGAATTCGGAAGTATGATTTCACTACAGGACGGCGACTGGGACAACGAGGAGGCGGATCCAACTAAGCACGCATACTTTGGGATCTACAATAATGGAATAGTTTTTGCTAACCTGACCGGTGACGGACGCCGGGAAGCCGTCGTTCATACCGCGTGCGGCCTGGAGGTATCGACCTGGGCCTACAGCGAGGTCTTTATCATCGACACATCATCTCGGAAGCTAAATGTGTTGTGCAGGTTATCGCCAGACGACTGGGGTGATAATGCTCTCGGATCCACGTGGAATACATCAGATGTGAAAGTGAAGAGCGGAATTGTGGCCGTTAGCTTTTTACTTGGCGGCTCACGCGCGCAGCCAGACTGGGACGCTACGACGGCGTTCACTTGGGACGGGAACCGTTTCACGCGAATAGGATTTGCAGCTCACGGACTTCCAAACGGATCACATCCCCATGATGTCATCCAAAGCGGCATTGATCTCTCAGCCCTGTAAGACGAAGACCTAAGGAACCTCTGAACAACAGCGAGATACAAGGAGTTGCCGCATGAGTTGGAATCTTACAGGCTCAGAATAGGCGTTTTGGCGGCAGATTATCCTGCTAGTTTGGCTTCCGCAGACCGTGTCTCTGCCCCGGCGGAGACGCAACGCCCTGACAGGGGCCCGCTCGTAGATTGATCTTGGCGAGCCGCTTCCGTTACTGGTAGGTGTTGACCAGGGTGCCGCCGCAGTCGTGGTCGCGATCATCGCAGCACCTTCCATACGGCGACCTTGGCCATGGGAGAGATGCATCAGAGCGAAATCCAGAGATGAGCAAGAACGCAAGAAGCCGGGATCAATCCGCTTCGACGCTTTTCATCGCAGTGTGAATCATTGCTACCGTCAGGCTTGCACGTGATGACATCAGCAGACCTACTTGCCCTGCATTGGCGATGCTGGATAGCCGTTAAGCGAAGTGATTTCCCAGTGCAGGATTGAAGCTTCACTTTTTAAATTGCATTCACTGATCCATCTCTCGGCCCCCTTGCCGGGGTGCTAATGGAGCATTGAATCGAAGGGTAGTCACGCACTTCTTCTCCAACCCATCTGAGTAGTTGTAAAAGACATCTATGTCAACGGCAGTAATGCAGAGTCCATTAGTGCCATTATTCATATTGAAATGGAAATAAGGTTCCCCCATTTGAGATGCCGAATCAAGCGACAATTTGGCCTTAACGAGAGATATCTGATCGTCTGAAATACGATATGCGATGCGCATCTCGCCGGGTGCAAGCTCTACTGGACAACCGAGGCGGGATCTTGCGGCTTGGGGCTTATTCGCCATTTTGAGTGTTGTTTTACTCGCAAGGTTTGTTAACGGGGCGGCGGCAATAGGTCCAACTGGTCGGTCATCCAAGTTGAATCGAGGCGTCTTTTCTGTTGACTGTTGACCATGTTCCAGCAGGGCATCCAGGTCGAATTTGGGTTTTTCCGGCTCACGATGCCGTACTGATTGACTGATTGAGGCCAGTTCGGCTGTTGCAAGCAATATTGCAAACACCATCACAGTTCCCATTGAGAACCGAACGTGAGGATGCCTTTTGTACCAATACCAAGACATGACACCCCAACAAATTGCCTCAATGATATCGATAGGAGGAAATCCCCGAACGATCCCCGCAAGCAGCGTAAGAGCTGAGCATATTCCAAAGAGAATTGTGCCAATCTCATCGAACTTCTTTGAGGCATTCGTGGAAGTCTCGTGATCGAGAACCTGATGTTGATCCGAAGCGGAAGATATTTCCGGTGATGGTTGATCGCGAACAACCGCCTCTCCACATGTTGGACAGAAGTTGTGGCTTCCCTCCAAGGCTCTTCCGCACTGGTGACAAAACATTCTTACCCTCGAGAGTTTCGGAGAGACTACAGTTTTATGTTCTGGGCTGACAGTGATCTAGCACACAATCCATCTTGGGACTGTCCGTCGATGGCCTGACCGTTGATCACCGACTGTATGAACTCTACAGTCAGACATAGTGAGCCGCGCCACGCCCTGCTTTCTGGTTAACATTCAGGAGAAATACACAGTGGTTGCGGCTTTCTGTGACGCAAGAACATATAGAATTGTTCTTCCCCTATATTCAGCGTTTGGTCGGAACCTGCTTCACTGGAATGAGTGATATGTGTCGTTGGGTTGTTCTGGCCTTATGCGTTTCTGCTCTGTCGATCAGTGCCTGTCGGTCTACGTCCGCTCCTACAACGTCTCAAACGACGAGATCCCCTAGGCAGGAGGTTCAAAAATCATTACACCCAGGGTTCTATCCAGAGGCAGCATCAGCGGCCATCCCAACCCCGCCAGAGCCACAATACGGGTGGAACACTTTGATTGCGAATAAGGTTGAGTTTCAGCCTTTAAACGGCGAACAGATTAGCATTCCAAATCACGCAAAGATCCGCGTAACTGTAAATGCAGATTCCGGTGTGTTCGGTGGGGTTTTCTACAGGCAGCTACTTGAAGCGCAGCTTCGGCAAAGGCGCATTTTGAGAAGGCCGATTTTTCAGATTCACCGTGTTCTCTTATCGGTGTCATTCAAGGGGAAGTAGAGTGCTCTGTCGATTCTCCTGCCGATCTTGTATACGTTCTCCGAGACAAGCGATCAGAATTGGCAGTCCTAGGTGGGGCCTTTCTCGCGTTGCATGGTTCTGTGGGTGGACTTCAACGGGCATCGGCTTCGAACAAGGTAGCAGTCGCGATTGACGTATGGGGATGTGTTGCTAATTGCCCTATGGCATCTGGTATTGCATCAGGCTCACCGTAGGCGGATCCTGTGCCACAAAAATCCCGATTTTAGATAGCGTGGAAGGCATACGGGAATCCGGGGAATGAGACAATATGGATGCTCCTCATCAATCCACATGTCCCGATGAAGCGAATGCGGCGACTGCTTCGATCTGTCATGGCACCCGTAATAAAGAGGATACTTGGAACGGAGTTTTATGTGACTGGTATCCGTTGATCTTGGTTGACATAGGCATTGATTACTGTGCCCACAGGCAAACTTGCATCCGGACCGAACCAAGTGGCGGAAACGGCAGTGAGCGCTCCACCCTTTCCTCCGCTAACTCCCGCTCCGCCCCTCAATCGAATCTTTGGACCTGAGACGGCGTCCACATAGTCGAACTGCAGGACGAGCCGTCCTGATTTCCCCAAGAGACCGCCTTTCGATACTGATTCAATGTGTCCAATAGCCTCTGAGCCCGTCTTCACAATCAGCTTGGAAGCAACGATGAGGTCCTCGCGCACTTGGAAATGAACCATCTGCTTGACCTGTAGCTTTTTCCCCTGGAGATCGTCCATCAAAACCAGGTGGATTGGCGTGCCGTCAGTTAAGAGAACCGTATCCTGCTTCTGATCTGCCCGCGCCTGAGGCCAGAGGACTACCGGTGCAAGGGCGATCAGTGCTGTTAACACGATTGGCCCACAACTGGCTCTAGAACAGACTCGTCTTCTTCTCATGGCCGCCACTTACTGAACCGTGAAATCATAACCCTGTCCATAAACGCCATGCGGGAAATCGGCGGACCCAACTGAGTACAAAATGAATTCGCCCTTCTTCAATTCCTTGACCGGTGAAATCTTGAACCGGCGACCCCCAACTGGAGTTGCAGAGGTGCGGACAATTCTATCGGCTCGAATGCCGACCTTTTCTCCTACGGTTCCACCGATGGAGCCCATTTCGATTTCTCTGCGATCCCCTTTGTCATCCATCTCCACAATGATGTAGTTGTCGATATTGTCATTGGCCGGAAGTTCAATATCGATCACTGGTTTCCGGGAGGCTATTAACGAAGCGTGTTGTCCTTGCAGATATGCCTTGTTTTTCTCGGACTTGATCCCCAAGCTAACAACGTGCCCGAGCCGTCCGCCCAACTTCTGCTCACCGATCGTGCGCACTTCAACGGGATTCCCGTCAATCATCACCTTCGGGATCGTCAACTGCGTTGACTGAATCATAGCCGCCACAACAGCATCAGATACTCCCGCTTTTTTGAGGCTGGCGAGATCGTCGTCCGAAAGAGCGAACTTTGTGGCACTCGCCTTAATCCTAGCAATAATCACGTCATCCCCGAGGCCCTTATAGGTCATGTCAATGATGCGGGCATTGTCGACGTCACTTTCAAGACTTGACTGCGAAAGGGCCACTTGAGTTCCGCAAAACAGGATAAGGCCGATCGTGCAAAGAGATATAGAGCACCCGAAGGACGGGCGGCAAGCAAGCAAACGGCTGATATTCATGCTTTCCCCTTTTGGGAACGTACTCTATCACGCCAGCAGAGAACTGTAAATCACGTCTTAGGGTTGTGTCGACCAGGCACAACCGAATTAACTGAGGCATCATTCTAAGCAACCAGCTGATTCACTCTGTGTTACCATAGCCTTCCAATAAGCTTCCCCCAGATAATTTGGTTTGTAAGTGAGGGCGCCATGAGACGGTTGGCCTCGGTTATAGTTCTATGCCTTGTTGCGTTGGATGTTGTTGGTTGCGGAGGAGGTGGGGGCAGCGCCAACACCTCCACAACGACGTCCCCGACCATCAGTTCCGTCAGTGCCACATGCTCGCCCTCATCGATCACGACGGCGCAGACGTCTCAATGCACCAGCGTCGTCAGGAAGAGCGACGGCAGCACCGACAACTCCATCACGTGGACGGCGACCGGCGGCACCATCAATTCCGCAGGAGTATTCACTCCTTCGGGAGCTGGTACCGCAAGCGTTACCGCAACATCAACGGAGAACACGAGCGTATCGTCGACTCCGTTCTCGATCACGGTGGCAGCACAAACAGTCACCGTCACTTCGGTGACGGCCAGCTGTTCGCCCTCATCGATCACCACGGCACAGACGTCTCAATGCACCGGCGTCGTCAAGAAGAGCGACGGCAGCACCGACAACTCCGTCACGTGGACGGCGACCGGTGGAACCATCACCTCTTCGGGGATATTCGCTCCTTCGGGGGCCGGAGCCGCAGGCGTCGTCGCGACGTCAACGGAGAATACGAGCATATCGTCGACTCCGTTCGCAATCACGGTCACGGCGCAAACAGTCACCGTCACCTCGGTGACGGTCAGCTGTCCTTCCCCGATCAATGCCGCGCAGACGTCCGCCTGCACCGGCACTGTCAAGAAGAGCGACGGCAGCACCGACAGCCTTGTTTCATGGACGGCAACTGGCGGCACCATCACTTCCGCGGGGGTATTCACTCCTTCGGGAACCGGCACCGCAACCGTTACCGCGACGTCAACGGAGGACACGAGCAAGTCGTCGACTCCGTTCTCGATCACGGTCACGGCAGCACCGTTGCCAACCGCAACGGTCACACCGTCAGCAACAAGCATAACGGTCGGCGGCAGTGTGGTACTTACGATCGCGTCAACCAACGCGAACTTGGGGTGCGAAATATCGGCAACCGACAACAGCGTCTCGGGTCCCGTTACCTGCAACGGTACCGTCACCGAAACGCCGACGGCGATGATCGGTGAAACGGTTACCTACAACGTGAATGCGAACGGAACCGGTGGAAGCGTAAACGCTTCTTCGGGGCCGATTACGATCATGCCCGGGCAGATCACGCTTACCGCGATCACTCCTGCGGTGCAATCGTGCATCGGGCAGTGCTTTGTCACCAACACGACGAACGCGCTGACCTACGTCACGTTCATCGGTACGAATTTTACCCCCGATGACCAACCGAGTTGCACGCCGGACCCCAATATCTTGTTAGGGTTTTCGACCTTGGTCAATTCCGGGGAGTGGACCCTTGCTATGGGGATCGACCAAGACCACGAGGGCTCTATCTATCACTCCTGCAAGGTGTGCAAGAGCGACGGGACCGGATGTTCCGCGTCAGTATCCTTCGGCTTGTACAGCTCCAACCTGAGCGTGCAAGATCCGAAGATCGACGAGACATTCGTCCTCAATCAGCTCGAATCCATCGCGGGTGAAAACATGCTGAATGGCGTAGCACAAAAAGGCTACGTCGATATATCAACCCCCAACGGTCCAGCTGGAAACTTCTTCGTTGGAGAAGGCATGTGCTGCATTGCATTCGATCCCACATCCCGTTTCCTGATCCTTAACGGCGGGCCGCTTGATGAAACCGGGAGCGGAACGACTGCTCCGATACTGATCGGCGCTTACACGAATCCCGTCATTGCCAATGCAGCGGCAAACGGATTCTTCTGTGCCCTTCAACGACCATATCTGTCGTGCGCATCCCTGCTTGGCGGAGCATTTGCAGAAAACACCGTTATGCATTTGAACGTCGGCAGTAGCGCACAATCGCTTACAATGGGCGTGACGAACGGAACAACGATCGCCTACGTGCTGCTCGCAGGTAGCACGCCGACGGTCGAAAGCATAAGCGTAACAGATACCCAATTGACGTCTATCACTTCGCAGACCATCAGTGGGTTCACCGCGGGTGTTCCTGGAGGATCGGCGCTCAACGCGTTCGACCAATCGGGAATTCTTGCCATCACCTCGTTCGGGGACAGCGTCACTGCCCTCGTCAGCGAAACCACGCTGATGCCCATCGGAGCGAATATCTCCCTTCCGGGATTGCCGGTCAACACGGTAGAGGTGGGCAACACCCTGATCGTAAGCAATGCGGATATTCCGAACGCGGGAGGTACGCTCACTTCGGTCAACCTAACGACCGGAACAGCGACAGCGATCCCATCAGAGGAAGTACCCTTTCTTCCGACGGCGATGACCCCGAATCAGGCTGGCAGCGGCGTAAATGTCTGTCCGTACTCTCTTGATGGAACGCGCACCAACTGTACAGCGCTATCCATCCCCTAGCACAAGGAAGCATCAGCAGACGTCCTCTGCAACCGACCGAGTGCACTTTCTCTCTTGTGGAGCTTTATCTTATTCCCCCGGAGCATCCGGTGCCGCTTGGTTTCTGTTTAGTATTGAGATACCAGAATCGGGATAGGGGAGCGGTTGCCCGCTCTCCCATCCCACGTCACCCGGCATGCGGGTCCGCACCTGGCGGTTCGAAAAGCTGAGGTTCACCCTCTGCTCCTTGTGTGAGGGCGCGGGCGTCGGTCTTCATCACTGCCCGGAACGGACTCGGCTTGCCGTCGCCCCAACGAGCCCTGTGACCTGTGGCGTGGCTCCAGACCCGAAAAGCGATTCTTCCGCTTCTCTCATAGACGTTCACGGTCTTCGTTCCCGAATATGACGGCTCCTCTTGCTTCTCCTTGATTTGAAGGTCTTCTTCAATTCCAAACAGAATCGTTTGCCCAAACGCAACCACCGAAGTTGATTGCTCTTTGACGGATATTTGAAGACCTTCGTCCTCCAAGGCGAAGAGTAGTACGTTCATCGCGCTCAAGGCTCGGTCGAGCAACTCGGCAAAAACGTTGAAGTCAATGCACTGCTTGCCTGGCCTCTTCGGAATGCTCCAGATATATCTTGCGCTACGAGATTCCGGGGAGCCGGATGACGAAACGATTCGCGAAGTTGAGGGATGGATTCTCGGTCGCCACGGCGCGAAAGGCTGATGGGCGGTCGTCGCGATTGACCACCTAACGTGAAAACCGATTTCCTTCCTTGGACTGGGTTAATCCTCTTCCGGCGCAATCAGGCGGCTTTGGAATCGCTCGAACCCACCCGGAACATCAAAGGCGTTAGGGTGCTGCTCAGCCCACGCCTCAGTGGGGCAAAGCTACAGCGCCACGTTGAGTGCGAGCGGTGGCACGCAGCCCTACAGTTGGTCAGTGTCGAGAGGCAACCTACCAAGCGGCCTTTCTCTCAATGTATCGACGGGAACGGTCTCGGGCACGCCCACTGTGGCAGTGTCCCCCGACAGCGTCACGTTCGATGTGGCTGACAGCAGCTCGCCACATCAGTCAGACCAGGCCGTGCTCGATCTGACCATCCAGCCGCAACAGCTGAACCCAACCACCGTGTACACTTATGCGGCCACCTACGACGGTGATGGCAACGTGCAGCAGTACCAGGACACGGTGATGGGCAACTGGATCTTCACTTACGATGCCTTCAACCGCATCGAGTCAGCTACCGCCTCTTCCTCGGGAACTGGATCGAACGACTTCACGGGTCAAAGCCTGTGCTGGGCCTACGATTCCTATGGCAACCGGACCGCGCAAGAGATGCAATCGTCGGCGTGCCCGTCACAGGAATCGGGTGTAACAGCCACGCAGGCCTACAATGGCAACAACCAGCTGTCGAGCGGACTTTACGGATACGACGCGTCTGGAAACGTAACGACGGATGCCACCACTGGCAACACCTATCTCTACGACGCCGAGGGCCGCGTGTGCGCGGTCAAGCGCGAACCAGTACAGGGCAACTGGACGATGACCGGCTACCTTTATGACGCGAACGGCGCTCGCATCGCCAAGGGGACCATCACAACGATGAGTTGCGACCCCACGGCCAACGGCTTCCAGATCAGCGAGAACTACGTGCTGGGCCCCTCGGGCGAAGAACTGAGCATGCTCGACGGCAACAACAACTGGCAGCGGACGAATGTGTACGCGGGAGGCAAGCTGATAGGCACCTACGACACGAGCGGGCTCCATTTCCAGATTGAAGACCCGCTGGGCACGCGGCGCATGCAGGTGAGCGGCAATCCGAATTACGTCGGGCAGCCGGAGACCGACATCCAGTCGTTCGCCTATGGCGACGAGCTGTTTTCTTTTCCCGACGCCAATGCGCCCCCCACCGCCGACGATGCGACGCCTCTTTACTTCACCGGCAAAGAAAGAGACGCCGAATCCGGCAACGACTACTTCGGGGCTCGGTACTATGCATCTACAATGGGGCGTTTCTTATCGCCCGACTGGTCGGCGAAGGTCATGCCGGTGCCATACGCAAAGTTGGACAATCCTCAATCGCTCAACCTGTACAGCTACGTTCGCAATAATCCTCTGAGTAGGGTGGATAAGGATGGGCATTGCTCCGCTCCGTCCGTTGGCAAGGGCCAGGTCGGAGTCTGCATTGATTTGTATATCCAAGCGAAGACGATAAATCTCGTTGGGCAGGGAGACAATCGCGGCCCGGCGGCAAATGATCCCAAAGCGACGCATAGGGAAGAGATCCAGCTCGTGATGGACCCTAGGACAGGGTCAGTGACAATCGCCAAGAGTGACCCAGGCGTCAGCAAGGCACTGGGAGGATTGGGAGGCTTTCTTGCACAAAAAGGCAGTGACGAAACATCTTTGAGTACCCCGGTGACAGACGATAAAGGTACGACGCACTTCACCGTGAGTAATGAAGCATTGAATGGGCTCCACGATCTTCCGGGGGCACCCAAGGACTCGATCAAGACGACAATCAATATGGATGTGACTGCCGATGGAAAAGTTGGCATTGAAGGTGGAGTTCGAACTGCCTATCCATCGATGGAGGTGTACTCTTACGATTCTGCCGGCCAGTCGAAAACGCTCCTTCAGGTGACAGAGCACAACCCGAGCGACCTGGCCAATCAGAACCAGCCGATCCCTCAAGTCGCACCGCAATAGGAGCCGCAATGACTATTCGAGCCGCAGTTCTGTGGGCCATTCTTGTGGTGGTCCCGTTGGTTCCACTCACATTGGCTTGGGTTCGTGTTTTAAAACTTGAAGACGGAACTGGATTTCCAACGGTGCATGCCAGAGTGGAACTGGCCTTGATCACAGTCAGCTTTCTGCTTTTTCTGAGCGGGCTAATCTGGGCTCCGATCCTGGGTCCTTATTACAGTGAACGCCGATTGGGGACGATCTATGCAAACTTCGTCATAATGGCGTTGGCTGCTGTCGCGTCTGCGTTTGGAACGAAACACTTGAAACGCCAGCTAATCGCAACAGCGATTGTCCTCACACTGATCTGGGCTTACATGGCTGTAGTCAACTCAGTGGTCTGAACGGGCGCCATAATGATTACCACAATGATGTGCAACGATGATGCACTTTACCGGCAAAGAGCGAGACCCGGAAACGGGCCAGACCAACGGCAACGACTACTTCGGGGCCAGGTACTACGCATCCGGCATGGGACGGTTCCTGTCGCCCGACTGGTCGGCCAAAGTTGAACCGGTGCCCTATGCAAAGCTCGATGATCCTCAGAGTCTGAACCTCTATGCGTTTGTCGGCAACAATCCCCTGGCCCACGTGGACGCCGACGAGCACGTCTTTCCATGCACCGGCACAGAGAGCCAGTGCGCCGGAGCAGCCAGCAAAATTGATAATGGAGGTGCTTCTGGTGGATTCCTCCAAAACCGGTCGCTCCAGTAATGGATTCCGGCATTGTTTACTCGGCCAGTGGCGACGGAGCAGACCAGTACGTCGTTGCAAAGGATGCCTCAAGCGGTAGGGAGTTGTGGAAGGTGAAGGTGTTCCACAGCCACATCAGATTCTGGATGGAGCCGGATGTTCAATTGGTCTTCATCACCGACCTGAAACTCATGGGCAAATCCCTGTTTGTTCGAGACGAGAGATCGCGGTGCTACTCAATCGATCTCACTAAGAGGCGGGTACTCACTGGAAACGGTATCTTTCGTCTTCCTCTTCAAGAAAAAAGGAGCTGACCATTCAGTCGAAGAAGAAGACGTCCCAAGACTAGTTAATAGCCGGCAACCTATTCCGCCGATACCCTTCTCGAATGATGAATGCAGTAGACACCTCGGAATCCATTCTCCATAGGTCTTCAGTGTCTTGAGAATTCGTTCGGCTACTCGAATGTCAATGTAGCCCTCTGCATGGAGGAATGCGAACAGATCAAACGATCTGAATATGTTTGGGGGAAGCCTCTTGCTGTTTGCTTCGAGAGAGCGAATCGCGTTTACGTCATTGCTGATAGTCGGCGTCTGTAGCAGCACACCAGCGGCGTGCGTATAGGACTCCCCCTTTTGCGCGAAAAGCGCGTAGTCCTTTCCAATTTCCCTGACGTCACCGAGTGAAATGGGCGCTGATAAGTCTTCACTCAATCGTTCGAGGTCAGCTGCGTTCGCAATTTTTAGGGAACCGTTTTTGAGGACCTCTTCAAATTGAATGCGAACCAGCGCCCCGAACTTCCGATTGGAACGGACCTCAGCCTCAACTTCACTCATGATGAATGAAGAAACACCAAAGTCATTGTGCAGAATTGAAAAGGCCTTCTGTTGGCCGGTCAGCAGGATCTGTATCAGCGCATCCGAGTCGAAGAAGAACGCGATCTCGGGCTCTGGCACTATTCCGTAACCTCGGCAACTAATTCAGGAAATCGGGAATAGAACATGCCCTCGTCAATCATCAGCAGTTCCGCCGCTCGACTGATGCTTATGGTGTATGTCTTGACCGCTTCCAGTACTGCTTTCACATAGGGAACCGGCAGCAACAAGTTCCTCATTGTCGACGAGGCCAGCCGCTTGCCTTTCCAGGGTAGAGCAGCCTTCTCGCCGATTTTGGTGATATATTCCCTTGTACTCAGGGCATGATCGGAAATTGAACGGAGTTCATCGGCAATTTCAAAAGAAAAGTAGGTCTGAAACAAAGCATCGTCGATCAATTCATGATCGTGCATGACCTGAATTACTGTCTTCTTTTCGACGCCTGACTGCGCGACTAGCGCTGCCAAGCCGATTTTGGTTAGGGCTGTGGGTTGTAGCCCATTGTGGTTGCAAAGCGTCAACAAGAGCTTCTTTGGAAGAAGAGTCTCGCGAGCAAACGCCTCTGCGCGCATTTCCACAAGCGTCTGCTCGTCCGTTGTGTAGCGATCATCGGACAGGGTGTCGACTTGACCTCCAGAGGTCTGATCAAAGAGTGCATGCCCCAGCTCATGCATAATGATCACATTACGTCTGAACCAAGTTGTGATGTAGGTATTCACAAATAGACATGGACGCTGAGCCGAACTGTCTCCAACATAAAAGCTGCATCCCTCTACTTCAGATTGGGGCAGAGGACTTTCGATGAGCAAAATGCCCTTCGACCGCAAACGGTCGCGCAATATCTCGCCCGATCCTCTGCCTCCATGTCCAAACTGATTTCGTTCGCAAAAGAGACGAGCGGCCAAGCGTCCCTGATCAGAAGGAGATGCTTGAAAGTCAACCTGCCGCATTACGTCCTGGAAAAGAACATCCCAGGCACGATTCGGCCGACCAAGAACTGCCTGTTCAAGTTCATTAGCGTTGTGGCCTAGGCGACGAATTGCAAGGATGGATTCACGATCAGCTTCAGTGAACTCCGTCCCTTTGAATTTGAACCAGATTGCTCCTGGTTCCGCCTTCGTAAGTCCCTTAGCAGACGCCACTGCGCCGGGCGTGAGAACATCCGCTCTGACACCGAGTGTGGCTGCCAAAATTGAGATATAAGAAGGGGGCATTTCGCGCTGTCCGTTGGCCCACTCTTCGAAAAGTCCGTGGTCAACACCCAGCACATCAGCGCAAGCCTTAGTTCCCAAACCAGCTTGCTCAATCACCTTAAGAAGGGACATCTTCCTCACACAGTCTCAAACGATCTGAGACCCTTATCTGTTTAGCTTCCGCAAATGAGCCGACCGCTCTCATTTCGAATAATCGGCAAACGGACAGACAAGTTGCATTTTTGGGACGCAGTAATCATCTGACATGTAACCAACCGATTGCAAGGGGCTTCGTCACCTCGGTCCGAAACATTACAGTCGTCTGATGACCGTTCCCGGTCTCGGGCTATCCAGCGTTTGTTCTGGTTGCTGCGATTTCTGGCCCGACCGGTGGTCGACGAAGGTCTCTGAGGCGACGAATCTGACAATCGCAATAGAACACAACCCCTTGTAGATTCATATGTTTGCCGATCTTCAAAGGTTCGACGGGATCTCTAGCGAAGAAAAATTGCCTCCCAGTGCCTCTTGACCGATCCCCAACTCTCCGAAGCCCTATCCCTAACTATACATGAGGTTTTCCCCAGATCTCCCGTCGTGGACCTGGGCCCAGAATCACGGATCCCTGCTGGGAAGTCAACTCTGCGGCAGCTTTCCGCAAGCAAGCCTGATCCGCCGCTTCGATTCTGAGCCTATGGTCGGCATTTGAGAAACTACTCGCCATTTCCCTCTCGCGTCGGTAGCTCAGATGGACCGAACGCTCGCTTCTCCCTGATCATCTTCGTCCGAATTCCAGGCCTCCGTGACCCGTGGGTGGCCGAAGGTTGATGCCGACAGACGCTGCGGCTGACTAAACCTGGTCGGTTTAGGAGCAACGAACGCAATTCAGAGAAATTTCGCAACTCGCTCCATAAATTATTTCCGAGCCCGTAGATATCTAATGTGGCGAAGAAAGCACAGAGATCAGAACACCGTTCTTGAGCCGAATTGCCGCTGCCTCCCAGATGGTCAGGCAAACGACGAAACGGAGATATCTGCATGAAGAAAATTAAGCTCAATCGCGAAATGCTCGAAGCCTTTGAAAAACAAAAGAAAGCCTTCACCAAGAAGTTCGGTCGCGAACCTGGACCCAACGATCCGATCTTCTTCGATCCTGAAGCCGACGAACCAAGGTTCTTGACAGAAGCACATATTGAAAAAATGCAAAATGAAATGTGCGATCTCATGGCCAAGGTAGGCATTAAACCCGCCATCATCTATGCATACCGCAAGACTGGGAGGATACTCACTGCGGAAAACCAGCGTTATTTGACGAAGGCTGAACTGAAGGAGTGGGAAAGCGCGATTCGGGAGTTCGAATCACTCGGCGGACCCATCAATTGAGGACCAATTATCGCTACATCGAAATCCGTCGTTGGCCTGGAAGCATCTGGCAAATCGGCAAAGCCCAGTACTCTAGGGACGCGACGGATTTGATTCTTCGGTGCCGGAAGGATCTGCAATCTTGCGGAGAATCTGGATTCATAAGGTCCGGAATGGAATTTTTAGCGGTAAGCCCTCGCATGTGAGATAGCATTACCAATACCAGCTGGCTACTACAGTCCCATGGTCTTTCTAGGCAAATATCAATATCAGATCGACACGCCGGTGTATCCGTTAATCCAGGCTTTGGCAACTGGAAAATACAAGGATCTGTTGTTCATCTCCGATGAGCCCTCGGAGATTGCAGACTTTATCAGCAGCCACCAACCGGTTAAAGTCCCGACAAATTGAGACACGGGTGAGCACCATGGAGACGGCTCAGTCGTCACTTCCGGTCAGTAACCACTCAATTGTCTTGCCGTAGAACTTCGCGATGCGATAGAGCACGGTGGCGCCTGGTTCCTTCTTCCCATGCTCGATGGCGGAGATATGGCTCTGCCCGATGCCAATCATTTCTGCGAACTCCGCCTGCTTCATGGCAAAGCCCCGCAGTTCGCGAATTCTCCGCCCAACTGCGACCCAATCAATGGTGATCGTGGAGACAGATTTGGCTCTTGACATAATATTGCCATAGCACTATTATAGTGCTATGAGGATATCAGACTTCCTTCCTAATACTCATGGTACTGCAGCCCATCGAGCAGAGCGGAGTGCCTCCAGAGCTTTTTCTATCCAGGTTGATCCGCGAACCTACGAGGGCTCAGGGAGCCAATCCAGACTTTTGTGCGCGGCATCACCAAAATCGGTTCTGCCCAGCGATATAAACCTGCACGAGTCGAATTTCCACAGAAATTCTCCGAGGCCGCTCCATAATTTGTCCTCACGACCGGAAGAGTTGAGTAAGCCCCAAGGAGCCTTTGGAACTGAATTCGAGGTACCGATGCAAAGGCTGAAACCCACTTTCGTCTTGATCGCACGGTGGCGCTATGGCCAGACTCCATATGGAATTCCTGACAGAGTCTTCTGGGACGATGGCAGTCCAGCGACTCTGGAGGAGTATTGGGCCCACGAGCTTGACACTCAAGAGTGCATTCGAGGAGCCAAGGGTGGCGTGGAAGTTCACATCTACCCCGAGATCATCGCTGATCTTAGCTTCGATCCAGTCATAGGTTCCTGGGTACTCGGGGGCCCTGGGGTCTCTCCAGCAGTCCTCGACGAGCCTGATCCGGAAATCTCCGATGAAATGCTGCTCGCAGCGCTTTGTCGACTTCCGACCTTCTATCGTACGAGGGTTCACCGCAATGGCGGCACTCTCGGCTGCACCTACTTTCTCGAGCAAAACAAAAAGGACGACATTCTATGACCATACGCGCATCACGCCTCCATCTCTACTGGGTGACGACGCCGGACCGCGACGAGGACTGGTTCATTGTAGCTAAAACCCGTCGCAGTGCAGAACGGTTTCACGATGGGTACGAAGGTTATAACCCCGGCGATGCCACTGCCGAGCTTGTCCTTCGGGATATTGACATTAAGACCTCCGAGCATGAAATAGCACCCTTCCACGCTCAAGCGGACCATCTTGCGGCTCTCGGCGCCATGACATCCGAGGTCACTCCAGGGCAAAGGGCCGTTCTGCTCGCCGGGCGGTTGTTTGTCGAAGGGCACATGGAAAGCGTTGTCGCAATCGCAAACGACAATATGTCCGAACTCGCAGGCCATGGCAGGCCGCGTGGCACGAAACGTCCAAAGTTTCTCGACTGACATTTCTCGTCTGGCTTGGCTCTCGGCGGAGTCAAGCCAGAGAACTCATTTTTGAAACATCTCCTGGGAAAGAGTTTGACGTGAGACAGAACGGGTAGCAAACACCTCTCTTCGGGATCACTCCATTTTGGGGAACACCTTGCAAAGACTCTGGTATTAGGGAGAACGGACAACAACTGCCGCAACTTTCCATTGGCAGTAACTCCATTTTTGGGGCCGACCCGACAAAGACTCCATTGTGAGGGAGAGAGCAACGGGCACCAACTGTCACAACTTTATCTTGCGGTTTGCTCCATTTTTACTTTTCACGATCGTATGCATGAAATGGGAAGCATCGCAATCACTCCAGACGAGAGTACAGAGTCATGGGAGATCCCAACGCCATCACTGACAACTTCTTCGGGCCTTGCTTTCGCTCACGCCTGGCATCGACGGACTCCATAATCTGTCCAGTGACCACGTAGTTAGATGATAGAGAGGAATGGATGGTGCTTGTCAATGCGCTTTGCAGCTTCCGAAACGAATGCTAATGGAACGCCTCGATTCCGGATGGTATCAGCAGTACACGTATGCGTCATTGGAACCTCCGGCCAACTAATCCGAGACACCACTACATTTTCCCCAATTTACCTCGTAGGTTCGCAATAGAGGGGAGTGATGAGAGGTAATCCGTGATAATCCAACGCGGGCTCTTACTCAATAACGATGCTTCCGACTCCGCAGTTATAACACAGAGAGGGATAACACACCATGAATGACTTCACGGCCTTTCGCAAAAAAAACACCACTTACTACATTTTTGGCGGTCACAACCGTACTTGTTAAGTAGAGACGAATAGGCAGAACTCAAACGTACTCGATGAATGGATCAACGAGGATATAGCGCAATGATTCTTAGGATGCCAAACAATATCGGCCCCTTCGACGCAGTACGGCTCACTGACCCGCGCCTGCAGCCGACTGCAGGCGCACCCGTCAAGAGGATCATCTTTCCCGAGCCTGAAGGAATCAGAGCCCGCAAGGTGGTGACACGGTCGCGATTCCGGTCAACGGGAAAGTACCCGAGTTGGAAGATGAAGCGCTCGATGCAGTGGGAGTCCGCCAACGAGCTCAATGCATTCCGCCTGTTGGACGCCGACGCCGAAGTCAAGGGTTTCGCCGAGCAGCCGTGCATTATCGAGTATGTCGACGATGGGAAACTACGGAAGCATACGCCTGACATACTTGTCGAATTTCGGGAGGGGAGGAAAGAACTTTGGGAAATTAAAACTGCGAACGAGGCCTCGCACACGAACATCGCCGCCAGGACTTCCCTGCTATCTCAATCTCTCCCGCATTTTGGTTATCGCTATCGGGTAGTTCTCGCTCAAGACCTTCAGCTTCAACCTCGCCTAAGAAATACCATCACGCTCTTACGCTATGGTTCAGCCGCTCTCTAACGACTTCTATCACTACGATGGTCTAGGCAGCGTTATCCTGCTCACCGACGCCAAAGGGCGCTCTGAAACTGGATATCTTTACGACGCCTGGGGAAGCCCCATACTTCCTACACCGCCGATCAATCCATTCAGGTTCGCAGGACAAGCTCTCGATCCAACAACAGGGCTCTACTACCTGAGAGCTAGGTACTACGATTCCAGTGTGGGACGATTCATGAGCAAGGATCCCGTTTCTCATGGTCCGAATCAATATTCATATGCCAGCTCCAACCCCCTTCGGTATGCAGATCCAACGGGTTTGACGGTCGCCGACGTATCTCAAAACAACAGCCGAACGGAGCTGGCGATAATTGCGGTTAACGACCCAACGGTGCTCTCCACTCTAACCAAGCAAGCAGCGTGCGGACTACTCAGTATTCTGGTGAATCTTGGAGGAGGGGGCGATTTTCCCCTTTGCGGCGTCGCAGGTTCGCTTCCTCAGGTAAAGCAAGGATTTGCTCAGGTCTCGAACGAGGAGGAACAAGATCCTCAGTTTCCGACGGTGGTCAGTAGTTGCATTGGTCAGGTTGGCAACAATATTGGAGGCGACTCGCAGACTACCGGTGGAGTACGCCAATGCGTGCAATCTAATTACCCGTACATCGGCCCGAACGCTTCCAATTCTTTACTCTCCAAGAGCAATCTCTGCTCCGAGGCAGAAGAGCAGGGCGTAGCTCTAACCGATTGCAGGAGCTCTCAGTAGAATTCAGATCGGGGTGGCACGGAGCCGCAGATCATCTCTACGCTAGGGCAGGTCAGGAACATCGGTGCCGACCGTGGTTATTACGACTTAGATAGATCAGATGGGGCGCGCCGGTCCTGGTTTATCCGTAGGATGAGACCGCCACGCCTGAATCCGCTCACATTTGGTGGAGTAAACAAGTTCTTTGCACGAACGGCAACAGGAAAATACCCCCATGAGTATTGACGAGATTGGAAGGGCATTTCCGGAGCAGAGCGAACTAGGTGACCATGTGCGGTCTGTTCCAACTCCTTGGAACGCGAATAACGAGCGGATCACCTGCAACGGGCAGTTTGACGAGCACAACGGGAACCACTTCCGACCTATTCCAGACCGTTGCAACAACTGCTCCTGCGCCCATTCCAAATGCTGTAGTGCCAGCTAAGACGAGCACGAAAGGAAATGCTCGTCCATCTACTGCTCGACGGAAGTAAGTCAGCATGAGCGCCTCCAATCAATGATTCCTGAAGTTGACCGCACCTTAATACACACGGACCTTTATACGTGACCGGCCATCCGTGAAATAGACCAGATCGAATGCCTCCCACTGATGGGCAACCACAAATCTGATCCGCTGAATGTTTACCACCTGATGACCACGCGCCCCTCGCTATACAATTCCACGACATGGAAGAGAACAGAGTTTCCCGAGGCTGGCTGATTGCTGGCCTAATCGGTGGCCTGATCGCCATTATTTTCAGCACCCTGACGATGACCGGACACAGCCTCCACGCTTTGCTGCACCACTGGCATCACTAGGCTGCCAATGACCCGCTAGAATTCCAGCCATGTTCATTCATTCCGCGTGATGCCATCCAAGAAGCGCCATCCATGGGTTACCGCCTGTTGATGGCCCCGATTTCCACCACCGATTACCGTGGTCTCGGTCTCTGAGGTATTGCAACTTTTTCGATCAGCCACTCCATAAAAATTCCATAGCCCCGTAGATTGCAAAGGGAAAAGAGACATCATGACTAAGCTGTAAACGATCTTGATCACCAAATTCACTTTGGAGCAGGGCAACGAATCGATCGAGTGCTCCAAATGAATGGAGGAGCTGCTCGATTTGTACGAGGACGAATTTGCTCGACTGGCGTTTGGTTCTGCACTTTGATTTCTTCGCACTTAATCAGAGGGTTGATCGATGGGTGGATTTGAGAGGCGGTTCTCGGACAAAATTGCCCACGAGATCAGATCGAAAGCAACTCCACGGGCCGAAACGGCGAGCGCCGCTTCGGCGAGGCAATGTCCCGACAAATTGGACATTTTGTCCAATTCGAGCTTGCTTAAACTTCCCGAGTCTTAGGTGAAGGCACTGGCTTCCGCCAGGCTGTTCTCGATCGAGGCCGCTTTTTCAGTGGGGCAGTAGGAAGATTCTGTTTCGCTAGAGCACTCTATTGCCCACCCCAACTGGCAAATCCGCTGACGATATCGCTTTGATTTCAGCACTTGAGTTTCCCGCTTCATCCAACCCAATAAGCAATTGATAATAAACCACTTATTATGGCTATCTGATCAGCTCTGTGAAAATTTCGCCTTTTGCGTAATGAGTGGCGGGAAATTTCACCTTTTGGGGGGCCTCGAATTTCAACTTATGGGGCCACGCAAACTGCAAGCCCCTGTAATTGCTGAATGACGTGTTTCACCTCATGCGCCAACCCACAAAAAATATGGCCCATTGACCTGAATTGCGACCTGCCCCTACGATTGCAAAGCAGCTTCCGGCATTCAATTCGCCTGTTCCCAGCCAGATAGGACATTTCCATGACGACGATCCGTCCCATTGCTATCTTGTTGTCGGCGATCCTGGCCCTATCCTCGGCGGCAGCTCTGGCGCAAACTAATGCGGGCGAGGTTTCCTTCGCCAACTCTGGAGCCAAGGCCGCGCAGACCCCGTTTTTGCTCGGTCTTGCGCTGCTGCATGACTTTGAATACGAATTGGCCGCCGGGGAGTTCCACAAGGCCGAGGCCATCGATCCGAATTTTGCAATGGCCTACTGGGGCGAGGCGATGA
>Ga0335072_10002849_pt1 | contig 26487 bp, 22 predicted proteins | sample Lox_Sample_21_FD_206725 | JGI IMG/M metagenome (GOLD analysis project Ga0335072, IMG submission 206725) | Soil microbial communities from Loxahatchee National Wildlife Refuge, Florida, United States - Lox_Sample_2.1 | ecosystem: Environmental > Terrestrial > Soil > Wetlands | place: USA...
TCCTGGCCGGCGGCGCGCTGTTCGGACTCGGCGAGGGCCTCGTGCTCGTGTTCCACCTGACGCTGCGGGCGCGGGCCACGCCCGAGGGCTACTTCGGCCGGATCACCGGCGTGGCCGGGGTGGTCGGCCAGATCACCGGCGGCCTCAGCATGGTCTGGATCGGCCTGATCCTGCGCTTCGCCCCCGGCCGGGCCGCCTTCATCGTGCTCGCCGCCGCCGCGGCCGCCCTCGCCGCGACGGTCGCGCTCGCCCCCAAACCCCAAGTTCACAACCATCCCGATATCGAACGGTCCCCGGTTCCACCCAACCCGCCCGCGACTCCGTAACCCCGGGGCGGCGAAAACCGAGGTGACCCGGCCCGCCGCCCACCGGTACCCTGCTCAGGTGGAAATCCGCGTCGCCACCGACGAAGACTGGCCGGGCATCTACCCGTTCTACTCGACGATCATGAACGAGGGCAGGACGTACGCGTTCCCTGCGGGCCAGTCGCTCGACGAGGCCCGCCCCTGGTGGATGGAGCAGCCGCCCGGCGCCACGATCGTCGCGGTCGAAGACGGAAGGGTCGTCGGCTCGGCCAAGATGGGCCCCAACCGCCCCGGTCGCGGCGCCCACGTCGCCACCGCCTCCTTCATCGTCGATCCCGCGCACCGGGTCAAGGGGGTAGGCCGGGCGCTGGGCGGGTCGGTGATCGACTGGAGCCGCAGCGCGGGCTTTCACGCGATCCAGTTCAACGCCGTGGTCGAGGTCAACGACCCGGCCGTGCACCTCTGGAAGTCACTCGGGTTCGAGGTCATCGGCACCGTGCCCGAGGCCTTCGATCACCCCGACCTCGGGCTGGTCGGCCTGCACGTGATGTACCGCCGGCTCTGAATGACGCCCGCGCAGCGCCGGACCGTGGCCGCGATCGAAGCCGAGCTCGCCCGGCTCATCCGCTACGACGACGAGTCGGTCGTGCACGAGGCCTGGATCAGGCAGCGCTACCAGGGCGGCTTCGCCGCCAGCTACGCTCCGGCCCGGGCGGCGGCCGTGCAGACCGCCTGGCACGAGGCCGGTCACGCGGTCGCCGCGCTCGCGGTCGGGGCGCGGTTCAGCTCGGCCAGCATCCGGGCGGGCGGATCGACGTCCGGCCGGGTGCACTCGATCCAGGGCGGCGGCGAACTGTCGTTCGTCATCGCGGCGGGCGGCCAGGTCGCCGAGCGGCTGCGCGACTGGACGCTGCCGGAGTCCGACATGGACCTGCGCGGTTGGCTGGCCGGCTGGCGGGACGACGGCGGCGACGCGCGGCGGTTCCGGGGCGGCCTGCGGGACCGGTTCGGCGCCGACGAGGCCGCCGCCTGGCGTTACGCCGTCGAGGTGCTGACCCCGCTGCGGCTGCAGATCCGCCGGCTCGCCCGGGCGCTGCTCGTGCACCCCCGCTACCTGCCCTACGAGGTCACGGTCGCCATCGCCGGCGTCCCGCCGAGGTGAGCCGGCCTGGATGCTACGGTGCGGCCATGGCGATCCGGCTCAGCGAAGCGACCCGCAGGCTCACCGACGGAAAGAACTACGCGGTCCTGGCCACGATCAACCCCGACGGCAGCCCGCAGACCTCCGTCATCTGGGTCGGCCGTGACGGCGACGACGTGCTCTTCTCCACGATCGAGGGGCGCCGCAAGCACCGCAACATGGCCCGTGACCCCCGGGTCAGCGTCTCCATTATCGACTCGGCCGACCCGGAGAACTACGTCGAGCTCCGCGGCCGGGTCTCCATGTCCCCGGATGAGGGCCGTCGGTTCGACACCGAGCTGTCCTGGAAGTACGACGGCCGCGAGCCGGGCGAGGACCGCCCCGGCGCGGTCCGCCTGATCGTCCGCCTGGCAGTCGACAAGGCCACCGGCCGCGCCGCCTAATCCCTGAACGCCTATCCCGCACTAACCCCGCCACCGCTAGGCCAGCGCCATCGCGATCGCGTGCAGCGCCAGCCCCACCCCGGCCCCGACCACCGTGCCGTTGATCCGGATGAACTGCAGGTCCCGTCCGAGCAGCAGCTCGAGCTGACTCGAGGTCTGCTCGGCGTCCCAGCGCTGGATGGTCGTGGTCACCAGGCCGGCCAGCTCGTCGTGGAACTGGTCGGCCAGCGACCGGGCGGCCGACTCGACCACCCGCTCGAGGCTCTCCTGGAGCTTGGCGTCCGAGCCGAGCCGCCGGCCGCCCGCCGACAGCGCGCTCGCCAGCCGGCGGCGCAGCTCGGACTCCGGGTCGGCCGCCTGGATCCGCAGCGTCTCCTTGACGTTCTTCCACAGCGACGAGGACCAGTCCCGCAGCACGGTGCTGCCGAGCACGTCGTGCTTGATCCGCTCGCCCCGCTCGCGCAGCTCGGGCGAGGTCTGCAGGCGCTCGGGGAGGCCGGCGATCCACTCTTCGAACTGCCGCCGGGTCTCGTCGTCGGGATTGGCGGCCATCTCCGGCAGCCGTTCGCGCAGCCGGGTGTAGAGCCGGTCGAAGGCCCGTCCGTAGACCATGTCGGGCACCCAGCGGGGCGCCTCGGACTCGAACCGCTCGCGCAGCTCCTCGTGATGGTCGGCCAGATAGCGGTCGGCCCCGCTCACGATCGCGTTGAATACCTCGGTGTGATGACCCTCGGCGATGATGATCCCGACGATCCGCCCGGCCAGCGGCGCCACCTCGACCGAGTCGGCCGCCCGGGTCAGCTCGGCCGTGAGCGCCCGCTGGACGTCCTCATCGCGCAGGCCGTCGGCCGCCCGCACGACCATGTCGGCCGCGTGCCCCGCGAACCGGGCGGCGTTGTCGGGGTCGGTCAGCCAGGCGGCCACCCGGGAGGCGATCTGGGCGCCCCCGATCCGCTCGGCCAGCACGTCGCCGTTGAGGAAGTTCTCCTGCACGAACTGGCCCAGGGTGGCGGCGAACTGGTCCTTGCGCTCGACGATCACCGCGGTGTGCGGGATGGGCAGCCCGAGCGGGTGCCGGAACAGGGCCGTGACCGCGAACCAGTCGGCCACGCCGCCGACCATCGCCGCCTCGGCGCCGGCCTGCAGATAGGAAAGGAGGGTCCCGTGGACGCCGATCGCGGTGACGACCACGAACAGCACCGTGACCGCCCCGAGGAGAGCGGTCGCCCGTCGGCGGGCGGCGGCCAGACGGCGCGTCCGCACCTCCACCGACTCGCGCTTGATCGTGGTTGCCGGGGCTGAGGCCATGCCCGGAGTCTAGTTGCCGCGCCGGCCGGCTCCCCGCGCTGGCGGGGGCCGGCCGGCGCGGCGCTCAGCGCTAGCTCGAGCAGGCGGACCCGAGGTTGCCGATCGCGCTCTCCAGGCCGCTCGTCGCCTGGGACACGGATTCGGTCGAGGCCTTCTGCACCGCGGCAATGAACGAGCCGAGGGCGGCCTTCCCTCCGGCCGACGTCAGCTTGGCCTCGTCCGCGGTCAGCGTGGCAACGTACGTCTTGAGGGACGCCGCCGCCTTGGCCGTCGACTCGCTCTGCAGCGGCGTCAGCGTGCTGATAACGCTCCCGCTGACCTGGCTGATGATCTTGCAGTCCGCCGCCGACACCGAACTGGCGGCGCCCGAGGCGGAGGAAGCCGGCGTGGAGGCGGCGGCCGAGGTGGTCGCGGCCGGCGCCGATGCCGGAGCGCTTGACGAACTCGATGAACTGCTGCTGCACCCGGCGATGAGGGCGCCGCCCATGGCCGCGACGGCCAGGACGGAAAGGGATGAGCGCTGGAACATATCTGCTACCTCCAGGGGGGAAGCGGAGCGGAACTAAGCGTTGCATCTCATGAGAATCTGGTTCTACCACAATGATCATCTAACGTGACATGGATGGCAACGGAAATCTCATTATGACCCCACGGCAGAACGGACGTCGCATGCTGCCGACCGACGCCGAGATCATCCCCGTCCACAATCATGTCATCGAGCATCCTCGGGTATGGCTCGACCGTCTACCCGCTAATACTCAGATATCGACACTTTGAGGGCTGACCGGCCATCGGGGTCATGTCGCCGATCGAACTCCGCTACGTGCGCGACGTCGAACGCGCGCACGGCCTGCCGCCGGCCAGGCGCCAGGCCCGCCGCGACCTCGACAGCGGGGTCCGCTACCCCGACAATTTCTGCGAGGCGTTCCGACGCCGAGGGAGCGCGACCTGCGGTCGCGACTGCGCCATCAATCAGGTCCGCTAGCCGGCGGATTCGCTTACAAGTCTTCCGATGGCAACGCGGTGCTCATGAGGGCGCCGTACGCCTCGATCGCAAGGTCGACGTTCCTCGAGGCCATGTGGCCAACCAGGAACGCCATGCCCTCGCGATCGACATCGCTGATCATGGTGCACAGCGTCACCAGGCGCTCGGCGTACTCAGGGGTGATCTCCTGCGGGGCATTCATGCCGATTAGGGTACCTTTGTCCCCTCGCGCGCAAGCCGGCCGTCCCAACTCGCCCCAGGCCAGGCCCCCGGCAGGCCCCAGGCCCCAGACCGGGCCGGGACCGGGACGCCCCACCGAGGCGCCCCGGCTTCATCCACACCGGTCAGGACGCCGGACCTACGACGCGGCCGGACCGAACGCGATCGCGGTCGTCGCCGCGTTCAGCGCGGTGGCCTGCCCGCCGCCGCTGATCGTGTCGGTGACGGTGTTGGTCGCGGTCGAGATCACCGAGATCGACCCGGTGTACCCGTTCCCCACCCACACCTGAGACCCGTCCGGCGTGGCCGCGATCGACATCGGCAGCCCCTGGACCGCGATCGAGCCGGTCACCCGGCCGGTCTTGGCCGAGATCACGTCGACCGAGTTGGAGTTCTCGTCGGCCACGTAGACCGCCGAGCCGTTCGTGGTGACCGAGTACGGCTCGGCCCCGGCCTGGGCTACGCCCTCAACCCGACCCGAGGCGGCGTTGATCTGCCACAGCGTGCCCGCGTCGGGGTTGGTGACGTACAGCGTCGAGCCGTCCGGCGACACCGCGACGCCCTGCGGGTCAGACGCGTCGGGGATCACCCGGACCACCTTCGACGTCGCGGTGCTGATCACGTAGATCCCGGTCGAGGTGGTGACGTAGGCGCGGCTGCCGTCCGGGCTGAAGACCACCTGGCGCGGGGCGTTGCCCACGGTGATGTCGCTCGTCACGGTGTTGGTCGCGGTGTCGATGACGGCCACCTGGTCCGATCCGCCCGGTCCGGAGTCGCCGCCGGTCACCGTCGCGTAGACCAGCGACCCGGACGGCGAGACCGCCACGTCCTGCGGGTACGCGCCGACCTCGATCTCCGACTGGGCGCCGGTCGTCAGGTTGGTCGCGATCACGCTGTACTGCCCGGTCTGGGCGATGTAGAGGGTCGAGCCGGAGGGCGTGACGGCAATGCCCTCGCCGGTGTCGGCCCCGTACTCCCCGACGATCGCGTCGGTCGCGACGTTGACCTTCAGTACCTCGTCGCCGCCGGCCGCCGCCACGTACCCGTAGGCCGGCAGCGCGGCCGCGGACGAGGCGGCGGACGCCGAGCTGGCCTGCTTGACGGCCTGCTTGCTGATGACCCAGTGCGGTGCGCCCTCGCCGTTCCCGCTCGCGGAAGCGGTCCCGGAAGCGGACGAGGCGGAGCTGAACGTCCCGGTCAGGGCGAACGCCGTGACCGGCGCGCCGATGACGAGCAGGCCGGCCGCGGCCGCGCCCGCCACGACCGTGGCCCGGCTGTAACGCTGAAAGGGTGATGCCATGTCAGTCGGTCTCCTTTGCCTACTGGGCCGGACGCGGGCGGGGGTAGCGGCCGGCGGTCTGCACCGGCAGGACCTGGTCCTCGGTCGGGACCACCGGGGCGGGCAGGTTGTTGACCTCGTAGACGGCCTTGGCCAGCGCCGCCTTGGTGTCCGGCAGCCGGGGCCACCCGTAGCCGCGGCTGAACCCGCCGAAGGCGGACGACATGTTGCCGAACGTCTGCCGCCGCCAGGGGGTGATGTTCGGGATCGTCACGCCGGTCAGCTGCTCGAGGAACTGCAGCGTGGAGGTGTGGTCGAAGGTCTCGCTGGCGATCCAGCCGCCCATCGTCCACGGCGAGATGATCAGGCACGGCACCCGGAAGCCGCCGCCGATCGGGCCGGCCAGGCCGTCCGAGTTGGAAGAGAGGTCGGTGAGGTACTCACCGGGCGTCCCGGCCGGCGCCGTCGGCGGCGCCACGTGGTCGAACAGCCCGTCGTTCTCGTCGTAGTTGAGGATGAACACGGTGCTGTTCCACACGTCCGGGTTGGCCGCGATCGCGTTGATCTTGCTGGCGACGAAGTCGGCGCCGGCCGCCGGGGTGTAGTCAGGGTGCTCGGACTGGTAGCTGGTCGGGATCAGCCAGGAGACCATCGGCAGCCGGTCGTGCAGCGCGTCCCACTCGAACTGGCCGTCCTGGTAGGAGCGGAGCCCGTTCTGGTACAGCGGGGAGCTCACCGGCGCGGTCTGGAACGAGTTGAAGTACTCGAGCACGTTGCAGCCGTAGTTGTCGACTTCCTGGTAGACCTTCCAGCTCACGCCGGCCTCGGTCAGCGCCTCCGGGTAGGACTTCCAGCCGTACGGCGTGGTGTGCTCGTTGGAGACGATCGGGCCGCCCTGCACCCCGGCCGGGTCGATCCACGCGCTCATCAGGTACAGCCGGTTCGGCCAGGTCGGGCCCAGCAGCGAGCAGTGGTACCCGTCGCAGATGGTGAAGTTCTCGGCCAGCGCGTAGTGGAACGGGATGTCGTTCCTGTCCAGGTAGCTCATCGTGTACTGGCCGTCGGTGACGCCGTTGGCGGCGATGTGCGACGACACGAAGCCGTCCATCAGGCCGCCGTCCCACGACTCGTGCTGCACGTTCCAGGCGTGGCTGGTCGACGGCTGCGCCTGCCCGCTGGTGACCGTGGTGTCGATGTGCCACGGGAGCAGGTACCCGTCCGGGTTGCTGGTGTCCGGCTGGTACCAGACCTTCTGCCCGGAGGAGAGCGTGAGCGCATTCGGGTCGGAGAAGCCGCGCACGTTCGGCAGCGTCCCGAAGTAGTGGTCGAACGAGCGGTTCTCCTGCATGAGGATCACCACGTGCTTGATGTCGCGAATGCTCCCGCCCTGCGAGGGGCCGGCCGCAAGCGCCTTGCGCACATTGCTTGGCAGGAATTCCGCCGCGAAGGCCGCCGCGGCTGCGGTCCCGGCTCCCTGCAGCAGGCGTCGTCGGCTGATGTCTGGCACTGGCACGCTCCGTCCAATCGCGTGGAAACAAATACCAGGTCAAACACTTGTCCCCCCGGTTTAACGTCGGGCCGCGCCCAGATGAACGATTAGCGTCGTTTGCAAATAGTCAACAAATTCAAAAACTTTATCCCGAACGGACCGTGACCTCGCCATTTTACTTTCCCTAAAGAATTGCGGGCGCGGCAGGCGCGGTGGGTGCTTCCCGTGCCGTCCTCCCGCCGAACCCCAAATCGGCGGAAGGAACGCACGGCCGACGGCGGCCATCAGAAGTCCAGGTACGCGGACACAGCTTCCCGATCAACGGCCAGTTCGAGTCCTGGTCGGCGGCCAGCTTGTCGCGGACGGTCTCCGCTGGCTGGGGGAGAGAAGAGCAACTGCCGCGTCGGGTGCGGTGCCCGGGCCTGGCGGCCCTGCGCTCCGCACCCGACGTGCCACCGGGTGGAGTGCCCGGGCCTGGCGGCCCTGCGCTCCGCACCCGACGTGCCACCGGGTGGACCTGTGGTGCTGTCCTCGCTGGCTGAGGGGGACGGCCGAGGCGATCACGAAGCCTGCGGGTCCGCGCCCCTGCTCCCATCGCTCCCCGTAACGCCGCTGATCCGCCGCGCGCCCCTCACCTCACTCTGACCACTCCGCCCCGTGTTCCCCGCCCCGCGCCCCTCGCGCGTCCCGCGCATGCCGCTCCGCGTCTTCCGTCCGCGCGCCTCTCGGCCGCCCGCGCCTCTCGGCCGCCCGCGCCTCGCGCTCCCGCGTCCTGTCGCCTACGCCAGCGACACCAAACGCGTCCTGTCGCCTACGCCAGCGACACCACTAGGCGCGGTCGATGGCGTAGGTGACAGGACGGCGATCCTGTCGATGGCGTAGCCGACAGGCGCTCATCACGAGATAACAGCAAGAAGCGCTAGCGGCGCGAACAAGCCCGACCCGTGCAGGTTCGTTAGCCGGACATATTGACCGCGCGCGGCGGTAGCTGATCTCATCGTGTCTGCCCTATTGCGCGTCTGCCGTGTCCCCTGCGGCGGAGGAGGAGGCTGTGGTGGCTGGGATCTCGACCGCCGAGGAGTCTGCGGAGTCCGCAGAGCCCGGGGTGCCCCCGGTAGGCCCGCCGCCGCCCTTCAACCCGGAGCTGCAGCCCGCGATCGACGCGATGGCGGCGGCCGACGGCCCCGCGTTCACGCTCGAGCTGATCCCGGCGATCCGGCAGGCGCCATCGGCGTTCCCGGTGCCGACGATCGAGGATCTGCGGCGCGACGGCAAGTTCGAGGTGACCGAGCGACTGGTGCCGGGCCCGGCCGGGGCGCCCGACGTCTCGCTGCTGATCTGCCGGCCCGCCGGCGCGACAGCTCCCGTCCCGTGCCTGTACTTCATCCACGGCGGCGGCATGATGCTCGGCAACAACCGCAGCGGCGGGACAGCCGGGGCGCTCGATCACGCCGACAAGCTCGGCGCGGCCCTGGTCTCGGTCGAGTACCGGCTCGCGCCGGAGACGCCGCACCCCGGACCGGTCGAGGACTGCTACGCCGGCCTGACCTGGACCGTCGAGCACGCCAGCGAGCTCGGCATCGATCCGCTGCGCCTCATCGTCGGCGGCGTCAGCGCCGGCGGCGGGCTCGCGGCGGCGGTGGCGCTCCTGGCCAGGGACCGCGGCGGCCCGGCCCTGCTCGGCCAGCTGCTGCTGTGCCCGATGCTCGACGACAGGAACGACACCCCCTCGTCGCATCAGATGACGGGCCTCGGCATCTGGGACCGTGGCGCGAACGACGTCGGCTGGACCGCGCTGCTGGGCGATGCCCGCGGCGGCCCCGACGTCTCCCCGTACGCGGCCCCGGCCCGCGCGACCGACCTGTCCGGCCTGCCGCCCGCGTTCATCGACGTGGGCTCGGCCGAGACGTTCAGGGACGAGGACGTGGCCTACGCGAGCAGGATCTGGCAGGCCGGCGGGGACGCCGAGCTGCACGTCTGGCCGGGCGGCTTCCACGGCTTCACCGGCATGGTCCCGGGCGCGGCCATCTCCAAGGCCGCGATGACAGCGCAGCTGACCTGGCTGCGCCGCCTCCTCGCCGCCTAAGCGGGCGATCCCGGGCGTCAGCCGTCAGCAGACGGAATCTCCTGCGCGATCTCCCAGACGTTGCCGCCCGGGTCGGCGAAGGTCGCCGTGCGCATGCCCCAGTCCCGGTCAGCCGGCCGAGTCAGCGGCCGCACCCCCCGCCCGGCGATCTCCGCGCAGACCGCGTCCACGTCATCGACGATGACCGCGAACTACCCGACGCCCTTCGCCGCCTCGGTCAGAATGTCCGGCCGCGGCGACGGCGCCGCCGCGGCCTGGTGCAGGAACACGAAGATGCCCTCGAACTGAGCATCGCGTTGCCCTCGTCCATCGACTGGGCGTCCAGCCCGAACACGTCCGCGTAGAACTTCAGCGCCTCGACGAGATCGGGGACGAACAGCGTCATCGCGCCGATCTCCCGCCTCCAATCAGCCAGGAGCCGCGCTTCCTCTCCGCCGTCTCGGGTTTCGCAATGCCGACGGCCGGAACGGGGCGAAATCATCGCCCCGTCGGCAGCAGCCGCATCAGCTCGCCCGCGGCGGTCTCGAGCGGCGCGCTGCTCCGCTCGACCCGGCACATGACCAGCGCGCCCTCCATCGCCGTCAAGGCGATGGAGGCGATCGGTCGAGCCCGGTCGGCCGGCACGCCCGCCGCCCCCAGCTGCTCGGCCAGCAGCTCGGTCCAGGCCGCGAAGGCGGACCGGGCGGCGACGGTCAGCTCCTCGTCGTCGGCGTCCATCGCCACCCCGGCGACCGGGCAGCCGCCGCAGCCGCCGGAGGCGAGCACCGACTGCCGCCACAAGTCGATGAACCAGGCGAGCACCCCGTCGGCCGTGTCGGCCGGGCACGCGCGCAGGTACCCGAGGATCTGCCCCGAGGTCCACTCGATCACGTCCCCGGCCAGCTGCCGCTTGCCGCCGGGGAAGTGGTGGTAGATCGAGCCGCGGGGGGCGCCGCTGTCGGCCAGCACGTCGGAGAACGAGGTGCCGCTGAGCCCGCGCGCCCCGATAAGCGCGGCCGCGCTGCTGATCATGCTCACCCGGCTGCCGCCGCTCATATCCCGCCCGTCCCTTGACTATGACGATCGTCATAAGGCAGGCTGGCGACCGTGTCTATGACGTTCATCATAAATCGTTCCGGGGGACGACAATGCCCATGATCGACGCCTACGCCACCGCCGGCACGTTCGCCGACAAGCAGCGGCTGGCCCGGGACCTGGCGACCGCGGTGATGCAGATCGAGAAGGTTCCCGACATCCCGATGTTCCGCAAGAACACCGCCGCGTTCGTGCACGAGCTTCCGGACGGCGCCCTGTCCAACGTCGACGGCGACGGCAACTACGTCCGGGTGCAGGTGCTCACTAACGCGGGCGCGCTCGACCGCGACAAGCAGCTCGCGGTCGTCAGCCGGCTCACCGAGATCATCGCCGCCGCCGCGGGCGATCCCACCCTCGCCGACCGCACCTGGGTGCTGCTGACCGAGGCGCCAGAAGGCGGCTGGGGCCTCTGGGGCCACGCGCACACCAACGCCGAGCTCGTCGGCGCCGCCCGCGCCCAGCTCGCGGAGCTGGCCGCGAACAGCTCGCCCAGCTGACCGGGCGCGGCCTGAGTATCTGACCAACTCATTGTCCCTCTCTGTCAGCGGAGGTGACTTATGAGTACCGTCCTCTACGGAAACCTGACGGTCGAGATCATCAACGACCTGGGAACCCGCATTGACCACGCGAAGGGCGGGCCGGCCGCCACCGATCTGCTGACCCTCAGGCCCTCGGAAATCCCGCGAGCGCCGCTGGTGCGCGGGCGGGCGCGCGAGTCGGCCGATGCGCTGAACGCCATTGCCAACGCGCGCCCGTTCGAGTTCCACGCCCCCTGCGGCTACGGGAAGACCACGCTGCTGAGCTGGATCGCGGCCGTCGCGGCGGGGCGCGGCATCGCGCCGCGCGGCCTGTACCTGCGGATGGACTCCGATCGAGTCGACGACCTGCTCCACCACCTGGTGACCAGGCTGTTCAGCTCGACCCGGGCGGTCAAGCTCACCCCCGACCAGTGCGCCCAGATCCTCGGCCCGGTCAACGCCGTCGTCGCCATCGACGACGTCGCGGCCGGCCCGGAGCAGCTCGGCTACCTCCTCGACGTGCTGCACGGCAGCCGGGTGGTGATCGGCGCGGCCCGGCCGGCGCTCGATCGGCGTGGCACCTCGCAGGACCTCGCCGGGCTGCCCGACGAGGCCGCGCTCGCGCTGCTCGCCGACGAACTGGCGCGGCCGCTCGGAGACGAGGAACGTCCGGCCGCCCGGCGGCTGGCCGCCGCGGTGGCGAGCCAGCCGCTGCACCTGCGGCAGGCGGCGGCGCTAGTGCGCGCGGGCACCCACTCCCTGGCCTCGCTGGCCGGGCAGGCGGAACATGACCCCGAGGTCCTCGACCGGCTCAGCGTCGGAGGGCTGGCCGAGGGCCCGCGGCGCGCGCTGACGGTCCTCGCCTTGGTGGCGGGCGCCCTGATGACGCCGAACGTCGCCGCCATCATCGGCGGCGTCGCGGATCTGGGCGAGAGCCTCGACTCGCTGCACCGGGGCGGCCTGGCCGAGCGGCGCGACGACCGGTTCGGACTGCCCGCCTGCAAGACCGCGGGCTACCGCGAGCTGCTGCTGACGGAGCTCGGCCTGGCCGCGTCAGCCCACTCGCTCGGCGACTTCCTGGCCGCCGCTGGCGACCCGTCGGCCATCGACTCGCAGTCGGCGGCGGACGCGGCGCTGGCCATGATCGAGCTCGGCGCCGAGCGGCGCGAGTGGGCCACCGTGGCCGAGCTGGCCCGGGCGGCCGACGCGGCCCTGTTCGTCGCCGGGCGCTGGCAGGCCTGGCGCCACGCGCTCGGCCGGGGCCTCGACGCCGCTAAGGTGATCGGGGACGACGCGGCGGCGGCGTTCTTCTCCCACCAGCTCGGCAGCCTGGCCGTCACCCTCGATGAGCCGCAGGACGCGGATCGGCTGCTGCGCGACGCCCTCATTCTTCGCGAGCAACTCAGCGACCAACCGGGCGCCGCCCTCACCCGGCACAACCTGCGGATGCTGGAGCCGCCGAGGCCGCGGAAGCCGCCCAAGCGGCCGCGCGCCGATCGCCTCGGCGTGCTCACCCGCGGTGGCCAGCTCGCCAAGCTGGCGGCCGCGATCGGCGGGCTGGTGCTGGTCGGAGGCGGGATCGCGTTCGGTGTCGGGCACGGCCCGGGAAAGGTAACCGTCAGGACGACGGTGACCGCCTCGGTCGTAGCCCGGACCTCGTCCGCCGTCTCGACCCAGCCGCCGACCTCGGCCACGGCGCAAGGACCGCCCGCCACCCCGAGTTCGCCGCCGGACTCCGCCTCGACGTCCGTCCGCACTTCCGCGTCCGGCCCGAGCTCGGCGTCAACGTCGAGCGCGCTTGTGGTCGTGCCGGACGTAGTCCAGATGGGTCAGAACGCCGCGACTGGCGACCTGGAGAGTCGCGGACTCACCCCCGCCGTCCAGACGACCAGCAGCTGCGGCGCGATTCCGTACGGCGAGGTGGTGACCCAGGATCCATCCGATGGCGCCTTGGTTGCCGGCCGGTCCACGGTCACCATCAGCGTGTGCGGCGTCGTGACCGTGGCCGACGTGTTCGGCGACACCCCGAGCGCGGCCGCCGCCACCCTGGAGAACCAGGGACTGGACGTGAGCACGGCGTCGGCGACCCCGAACTGCGGCCTGGTGCCGTACGGCGACGTGGTATCCCAGGATCCCCTGGGCGGAACGACCGTGAGCGAGGGTTCTATCGTGATCATCCAGGCGTGCGATGCGATGCCCCAAGAGGTCGGGATGAGCGAGCGCGCCGCGTGCGCGAGCCTGCAAGGCCTAGGGCTGACGGTGGACACGAACGACTCTGGGTGCGCAAAGCCCGGCGCTGGAGACGTTTTCAGCCAAGTTCCGGTCGCAGGCGCGGCCGCCCCGCCGGGCTCCATCGTCATCCTCCAGATCGGCGACTAGCGCGACACGAAGTAGCGCGAGACCACGCCGATTATTTCCGCCCGGCCGCCCGGTCGTAACTGCATGCGCCTTTCACTGCTGCCGGAGCCGGGGCCGCAGCGCGTGTACGGGCTGGCGACGCTGGTGAACACGCTCGGGTTCGGTCTGGTGGTCACCTCGCTGGTCCTGTACTTCACCCGGGTGGTCCACCTGGGCAGCCTCCAAGTGGGGTTGGGCCTCACCATCTCCGGACTGATCGGGCTGGTCGCCGGGGTGCCGGTCGGCACCCTGGCCGACCGGCACGGTCCCCGCACGGTCGTCCGGGCGACCTTCCTGGTGCAGTTCCTGTCGGCGCTCGGGTACCTGTTCATCCGCGACTTCGCCGCCTTCGTCGTCGTCGCCACGGTCGACATGCTGGCGATGAACGCGAACCAGGCGGCCGACGGGGCGCTGCTGCGCCGGGTCGGCGGCGAGGACGCGGCCGTGTTCCGCTCCGCCACCCACGCGATCACGAACGTCGGCATCTCGCTCGGCGCAGTCGGCTGCGCGATCGCGGTGCAGATCGGAACCGCCGACGCCTACCGGGCCCTGATCGCCGTGAACGCGCTCACCTTCCTCGGCGCCTGGCTGGTCACTGCCCGGCTGCCGAACTACGAGCCGTTGCCCGCCCCCGCCGACGGACCGCGCTGGGGAGCGCTGGCCGACCCGGCATTCGTCGGCTACGCGGCCCACAACGCGCTGATGAGCATGCAGTACATGATCTTGCTGCTGCCGCTGCCGCTGTGGATCGTCACCCGCACCCGCGCGCCCGGCTGGAGCGTCGGCGCGCTGCTGCTGCTCAACACGTTCATCGTGATCGCGTTCCAGGTCCGGGTCGGGCGAAACGTGACGACGATCCGGCAGGGCGGCGCCGCCGTCCGCCGGGCGGGGCTGCTGTTCACGGTGAGCTGCTGCGCGATCGGGTTCTCGGCCGGGCTGCCGGGCTGGGCCGCGCTGCTCCTCCTGGCGGCGGCGATCGCCGTGCTTTCCGTCGGTGAGGTCAACCACGCGGCGGGCACGTACACGCTCGACTTCGGGCTCGCGCCCGCCCACGCCCAGGGCCAGTACCAGGGCCTGGCCGGACTCGGGCTGGGGGCGGGCGGCGCGGCCGCCCCGACGCTCATGATCGGCCTCTGCCTGACGTTCGGCACCGTCGGCTGGATCGGGCTGGGCGCGTTCTTCGCGCTCCTCGCGCTGACCGCCCCCGCCATCGCCCGCTGGGGCGAGCGCACCCGCCCGGCGTTCCTCGCTGTAGCCGAGGCCGAACCCTTGCCGTTGACCGAGTCAACGAAATATCGTTGACCCAGTCAACGATAGGGAGGTCGCGATGACCGGCACCATCGCCGAGCCCGCGACGACGGACCCGACCGCCGCCCAGGTGGCCCAGGTCCGCGCGTTCAACCGCTTCTACACGAACGTCATCGGCGTGCTGCACGGCCTGTACCTGGACTCGCCGTTCACGCTGACCGAAGGCCGCCTGCTCTTCGAGATCGCCCGCCAGCCTGCGGTGTCGGTGTCCGACCTGCGCCGGTCGCTCGACATCGACGCCGGCTACCTGAGCCGGGTGCTGAGCCGGTTCGAGGCCGAGTCGCTGATCACCAGGCACCGCTCGCCGGCCGACGCGCGCCGCCAGGAGGTCCGCATCGCCGACGCCGGCCGCGCAGCCGCGGCGGACCTCGACCGGCGCTCGGCCGGGCAGATCGCCGACCTGCTGCGCGGCGCCGACTGCGACCGCCTGCTCCACGCGATGCAGGTCATCACCACCGAGCTCGGCGCACCGGGGCAGCGGCGACCGGCCGCCGCCGGACCCGAGACCGGACCCGAGGCCGGACCCGAGGCCGGACCCGAGGCCGGGCAGCGGGCGGTCACGCTGCGCCCGCCGGCGCTCGGCGACCTGGGCTGGGCCCTGCACCGGCACGCGACCGTCTACGCGGCCGAGTTCGGCTGGGACGCCACCTTCGAGGAGGTCTGCGCGCGCATCATCGCCGAGTACACCACGCTGCGCGACGCCGACCCGGACCGCACCGCCGGCTGGATCGCCGAGGTGAACGGCGCGCCGGCCGGCTCGGTCTTCTGCGTCCCCGACGGCGAGGCCACCGCCCGGCTCCGCCTGCTGCTGGTCGAGCCGTGGGCCCGCGGCCTCGGCCTCGGCGCCACCCTGGTCGGGCAGTGCCTGCAGTTCGCCCGCGAGGCCGGCTACGCCGACATCACCCTGTGGACCTACGACCGGCTCGCGGCCGCGCGCAAGGTCTACCAGGCGGCCGGGTTCACCCTGACCAGCGAGCACCCCGACGACGCGTTCGGCCATCACATGATGAGCCAGACCTGGTCCCGCCCGCTCGAGGGCGACCGCAGTAGTTTAGGTCCGTGAGCGCTACTGACGGTGATGGCCCCCAGGCCAGCGCCCGCGCCCACGCCCGGGTCGCGCTGATCGCGCTCACAGCCGGCACCGCCTCCCTCGACGTCACCGCGTTCTTCCGGCTCGGCGGCGTCTTCGCCAGCGTCATGACCAGCAACCTGGTCTTCGTCGGGGTCGCCGTGGTCAAGACCGAGGCCGCGTTCGGCGCCCGCTGCGCGGTGGCGATCCTCAGCTACATCGTCGGCGTCGGCCTCGGCTCGGCCATCGCCCCGCCCAGCGGGCACGAGAACCGTCTCGGCACCCGGCCGCTGAGCCTGCTGCTGACCGGAGAGCTCGCGGTCCTGGTCGGCTACACGATCTGGTGGATGGCACTCGACGCCAGCCCCAGCGGGTGGGCCCGGCTCGCCCTGCTGGGCGTGATCGCCCTGGCGATGGGCGGCCAGAGCGCCGCCGCCCGCCAGCTCGGCAACCCCAACGCCGGCACCACCTACCTCACCGGCACGCTGACGTCCTTGGTCAGCAGCCTGGCCGGGCGGCGCCGCCCGGACGTGGAGGCGGTCGCCGTGCTCCTCGCGCTGGTGGCCGGCGCCGCGGCCGGCGCCGGCCTGCTCGACGCCGCCCCGATCACGGTCCCGCTGCTGGCGCTGGCCGGCGTCGGCGCTACCGCGGCGCTGTCCTGGCGGATGACCCGGGCGTCCCGGTCCTTAGCCCTCCGGGCCGACGATCTCGCCGGCCGCATTCCGGTGCACGCCGCGGACGCCGGGCACCAGGACCACCAGCGCGCACGGGACCGAGAGCACGATCGCGGCCGCGACCAGGGTCGAGGTGTAGCCGATGGAGGCAGCCAGCGGCCCGGCCACCGCGTAGCCGACCGGCATGATGACCAGCGAGACCAGCCAGTCGTAGGAGTCAACCCGGGACCGCACCTGCTCCGGGATCAGCACCTGCATCGTCGGCGACCAGAGCCCGTTCAGCGAGACCAGGCCGAAGCCGTTCACCGCGTTGGCCACGCAGATCAGCGGCACCGAGCGGGTGAAGGCCAGCGCCAGCAGCGGCAGCGCCCCCAGCGTGAGCAGCAGGTTCCCGACCACCAGGGGGCGTCGCGGCTTGACCCGGAGCACGAAGATGCCGGCCACCACCGCCCCCACTCCGAACGAGCCCGAGATCAGGCCGTACGCGGAGGCGCCGCCGAGCGACCGCGCCGCGATGACCGGGCCGAGCACCAGCAGGGCGGGCATCGCGAAGTTCCAGCACGCGTGCGCGATCAGGTTGATCCAGTACCAGGGCCTGATCGCGAGCTCATGCCATCCCGCGGCCAGGTCGGCCAGAAAAGACCCCGGCGGCGGCAGCGTCCGGGCCGGCACCCGCAGCAGCGCCAGCGAGAGCACGCTGACCGCGAACGTGGCAGCGTCGAACGCGAACAGCCAGCCGGTCCCGAACACGGCGATCAGCACCCCGCCGATGGCGGGCCCGCCGACGCTGAAGAAGCTCTGCGGCAGGTTGAGCAGGCTGTTGGCCTCCTGCAGCTGATCGGCGGGCACGGTCTCCGGGGTCAGCCCGGTCGAGGCCGGGCCGAAGAACGACGCGCCGATCCCGTACAGCACCGCCCCGACCGCGATCTCCCAGACGTGCGCGTGTCCGGTCAGCAGCAGCACCGCCAGCGCCGCCTCGACGACGCCGCGCAGCACGTCGGCCGCCAGCATCACGTACTGCCGCCGCAGCCGGTCCGCCCAGACCCCGCCCGCGAGCAGGAAGGTCACCCGGGCGACCGTCTGCAGGGCCTCGATGATCCCGATGTCGGTCGCGTTCCCGCCGATATTCAGCACCGCGAAGACCAGCGCGATCTGCACCACCGCGTCGCCCAGCGACGAGGTGGTGGAGCCAAGCCACAGCAGCCGGTACGGCCGGATGGCCAGCGGCCGCAGCGCCTCGGTGAAACGCGAGCGGGGCGCGCGCACGTCGTCCGTCGTGTCCGTCAAGTCATCCTCCGTCCGAGCCCGGGCGATTGTGCCGCATGTCGTCGCCAATCGCAACCAATTAACCCCAGGCGTGGGACCCCGCGTCCGTTCGATAAAAAAAGATTTTGAATTTCGAACGGACCCTGTATGACTCTCATAGCTTGATGACCCCGAGAACTAGCGGGCGGCAAGGGGGTCGACCGCGGTGAACCCGGCCAGCAGCTCCGCCAGCCGGGCGCGGTAGGCGCGCACGTTGCCCAGCTTGATCTCCTCGTAGCCGCGAACCAGGTCGGGCAGGCCGGCGATCTCGACCGCCCGGGCGTGATTGCCGGCCGTGAGGCCCTCGGCCAGCCGGGTGATCACGTCCCGGTACTCGGCCAGCAGGGCGCGTTCCTCCCGCCGCACCTCGGTGCGACCGAACGGGTCGAACGGGGTGCCGCGCAGCCGTCGCATCGCCGCCAGGGCGGTGAAGGCGGGCCGGAACCACGGGCCGAGGCTGATCTTGCGCCGCATCCCCAGCGACCGCAGCACCGGCGGGTGCAGCCGGTAGGCGTACCGCGCGCCCCGGCCGAACTGCCCCTCGATCTGCCGGGTGAGGGCGGGGTCGAGGGAGAGCCGGGCGACCTCGTACTCGTCCTTGTAGGCGGCCAGCTTGAACAGGCTGGCGGCCACCGTCCGGGCCAGCAGGTCGCCGCCGACGACGTCCGCCTCCCGCGCCCGCACGCCCTCGACGAACTGCGCGTACGCGTCCGCGTAAGCGCGGTCCTGGTAGGCCGTCAGCTCGGGCACCCGCACCGCCAGCAGCTCCGCCAGCGACCGCTCGTCGTCGCGTCGCGGCTGCCGCTCCTCCGCGGCCGGCCCGCTGACCGACAGCCGACCGTGCCGGAAGGCGGCGATGTTGGCCTCGGCGGCGACGCCGTTCAGCCCGATGGCGTGCTCGATCGCCGCCGCGCCGATCGGCAGCGCGCCGGCCTGGTAGGCGACGCCGACCAGGATCATGTTGGCGTACTGCTCGTCGTCGAACAGCCGCCGCGCCAGCGCGGCCGCGTCGAGGAAGCGGGCCGACGCCATGCTGCCCTCAACCGCGGCCATGACCTGGCTCTGGGCCGGGAACCGGTGACCGGTGTTCACCACCATCTGGCCGGTCGGCACCTCGGAGGTGGAGATCACCGCGACCGTGCGGCCGGCGTCGGCCGCCCGCAGGTTGCCGCCGTCGGTCGCGACCAGGGAGTCGCACCCCAGGTACAGGTCGCATTCGCCGTCGGCGAGCTTGGCCGCGTGGTCGAACGGCCCGGTGCCGATCTTCAGGTCCGACACCACCGCCCCGCCCTTCTGGGCGAGGCCGGTCTGGTCGAGCGTGCGCACGTGCCGTCCCTCGGCGGCGGCCGCGGTGGCGAGGATCTGCGCGATCGTCACCACCCCGGTTCCGCCGACGCCGGTGATGCGCAGCGCGAAGCCGTCGGCGTCGAACAACGCGGCCGGCTCGGCGGGCGCGTCGACCCGCTCGACCTGACCCGCGCGGGACCGGGCGGCCGTCGCCGGACCCGACGCCGGGGTGATGGTGAGGAAGGACGGGCAGTCGCCCGCCAGGCAGGAGAAGTCAAGGTTGCACGAGGACTGGTTGATCGCCGTCTTGCGGCCGAACTCGGTCGCGGTCGGCTGGACCGACAGGCAGTTGGACGTGGCGCCGCAGTCGCCGCACCCCTCGCACACCCGCTCGTTGATGAACACCCGCTGGGCCGGCCCCTGCGCCTTGCCGCGGCGTCGCTTGCGGCGCTTCTCGGCCGCGCACTCCTGGTCGTGCACAAGCACGGTCACGCCCTCGACCGCCGCCAGCTCCCGCTGCACGTCGAGCAGCTCGTCGCGGTGCCTGACGTCGGCCCCGCGCCCGAGCTGGCGGCGCAGCCGGGCCGGGTCGTCGGTGGTGACGACGACCTTGCGCACCCCCTCGGCCGCCAGCAGGGCCAGCAGCCGGTCGGCCGGCAGCTCGCCCATCGCCTGCTGGCCGCCGGTCATCGCCACCGCCGAGTTGCGCAGCAGCTTGAAGGTGATGTTGACCCCGGCCGCGACCGCCGCCCGGATCGCCAGGCTGCCGGAGTGGGTGAAGGTGCCGTCGCCGATGTTCTGCACGAAGTGCCGCTGCCCGACGAACGGCGCCAGGCCGATCCACTGCGCGCCCTCGCCGCCCATCTGCGACAGCCCGGTGACCGAGCCGACCTGCGCCTCCGGCATCAGCAGGACCATCGCGTGGCAGCCGATCCCGCCGCCCACCAGCGTCCCCGGCGCGACCTTGGTGGAGGAGTTGTGCGGGCAGCCCGAGCAGAAGTACGGAGTGCGCGCCGCCAGCGGCAGCAGGACCCGCTCCCGCCGGTCCGCGCCCGGCCGGACCACCGGCAGGCCGAGCGGTTCAAGGTGGCGGGCCAGCCCGTCCGCGACCGCGTCCGCGTCGAGCTCGCCGTACGAGCGCAGCAGCGGGGACCCGTCCCGGCCGCGCTTGCCGTGCACCGCGGGCGCGCCCGGCCGTCCGTAGAGGACCGACTTGACCGCGTCCTCGATGAACGGGCGCTTGTCCTCGACGACGACGATCTCGTCGAGCCCGTCCGCGAACTCGGCCACCACCGACGGCTCGAGGGGGAAGATCACGCCGAGCTTGAGCGTCCGGATCCCGAGCGCCTCAAGGTCGGTCAGGCCCAGCGTGTCCAGCGCCTGGCGCAGGTCGAGGTAGGTCTTGCCCGCGGCGACGAGGCCGATCCTGGCCCGCCCGCGGCCCGCGCCGCCGATCGTGTTCAGGCCGCCGCGGCGGATGTACTCGAGCGCGATCGGCAGCCGGGTGAGCTGCTGGCCGCGCTCGAGCTCGGCCAGCTCGGGGCCGAGCAGCCGCGCGCTCGGCCGGTGCCGGTAGGCGGCCAGGCCGCCGGGCAGCCCGTCGCGCAGGTCCGGCGGCTGCCATGTCCCGACGACGTCAGCGGTGGCCGCGCCGTCGGCGACGGCGGTCGCGACCTTGATCGCCGACCACAGCCCGCTGGCCCGCGACAGCTCGACCGCGTGCAGGCCGTGCAGCAGGACCTCGGCCGCGTCGGCCGGGTAGAACGTGGGCAGGCCCAGGTCGGCCAGGGCGAGCTCGGACGAGCAGGGCACGGTCGACGACTTGGCGGCCGGGTCGTCGCCCACCAGCGCCACCGCGCCGCCGGTCGGCGAGGTGCCGATCAGGTTGGCGTGCCGGAGCGCGTCGGTGGCCCGGTCGAGCCCGGGCGCCTTCCCGTACCAGACGCCGGTGACGCCGTCGTAGATCGCGTCGCCGACCCCGCCCGGCTCGCCCGGGCGGCCGGTCAGCTGGCTGCCCGACACCGCGGTGGCGGCCAGCTCCTCGTTCACCCCCGGCTGGTGGGTGACCCGGTGCTCCGCCAGCAGGCCGGCCTGCCTGGCCAGCTCCAGGTCGTAGCCGGCCAGCGGCGACCCCTCGTAGCCGGAGACGTAGGCGGCGGTCCGCAGGCCGGCCCGCTCGTCGTGCCTGGCCCGGTCGAGCAGCATCCGGACCAGCGCCTGGATCCCGGTGAGGAAGATCGTGCCGTCGTACCGCCGATAGCGCTCGTCGAGCGTGGATACGCGCGCAGCCGTCATGTCGCAAATGTACGCGCCGTCCCGCGCCTAGTCGCCGCCCCCGCTCCCGCCCCATGCGCCAGCGGCGCCGCCGCCGCCGGCACCGCTGCCGGCGTCGCTGCTCGCGTCAGCGCGCAGCGGGGTGCCGGCCCGGGCGCTGCGCACGACCTCGCTGACCGCGGCGATCACCAGCTCGGGGTCGCTCTCGTTGAGCGCGTGATCCGCGTGCGGTCACGGCCGCCTCGCCGCCGGGCAGGCGTCGCATTCGGGATGCGGCGGCGGGCAGAACACCTGCGACGCGTCGATGGCGGCCAGGTTCACCATGCTGACCTGTCCGGGAACCGCCGGCGGGATGCCGGTGAGCAGGGAGATGACGTTGTGGGCGGCCAGGTACCCCGACAGCCCGGCCGACGTCGCGCTGACCGCGCGGAACATGGCCGCGCGGCGTTGCGGCGAATCCTCGGCGTGCCCGCCGATTTCGGCGTTCCTGTCATCCAGCGAGCGGGCGTTGCACTCCCAGCACGGCCCCTCGCCGGGCACGAAGACGCCGGTCTGGACAAGCGGGCCATGATAACCGCCGTAAACCCACGGGCGGTTCGCTTTAAGGCACGCCCGGTTGGCCCATATCCGGAGCTCAGGCGGCCGGTCGGCGGTCAGCAGGAGGACGTCGCAATCGGCGATGAGGCCGAGCACATCCGCCGCCGAAGTCGCCTCCGTGCATTGTCCGGTGATTTTGATGTCGCTATTCAGCTGGGCGAGCCTGGTGACCGCGGAATCCGCCTTCTGATGGCCGATATCGTCTTCCGTGTAGAGAATCTGCCGGCTGAGATTGGACAATTCGACGACGTCGGGATCGACGCAGTGCAGGTGCCCGACCCCGCTCGCCGCGAGCGCCAGGGCGGCGACTCCGCCGGAGCCGCCCACACCCAGGATGGTGACCGTCGCGTCCCGCAGCCGCGCCTGCGGTTCCCACGAGCTCGCCCGCGGCACCAGGCCGAGCCACCGGTAGAACCCTACCGCGCGGTCGTACCGGTGCAGGTCACGCCCGGTCAGGTTGTCCGGGACGGGTCCCGCCGCGTCCTCCACGAACCCGGACGCCACGAGCTGCTGGGCGCCGCGCGCAAGCACGTCGGCCGGCTGCTGCGGATGCGCCGAGTGCACGCACTCGACGATTTCCGACAGGCTCCGGCTGCCGTCCATCGCGGTCAGCATTGTCCACACCCAGCCGTCAGGATCGGCTATCTCGCTGGCAATTCCGTACGACACCCAGCCGATGCGGATCCGGCCTTCCGCTATCCGGTAGGGGGCATGCTCGGATTTCACTCGCGGCCTGAGCATGGGGACCGGATCAGACATAACGCAACATATAACATTTTAACTCGATTGTTGTCAACGAACTAGCAAAAATTCACGACAAAAGGAAATTCAACCCGCGTAATTACGCGCGCGTCTTCTGTCCCCCGCCGCCCCGCGGGGCCGGTCTTGGGATGATGCACCCATGACGCCCACGATCGTGCTGCCCGACGGCGATCCGCACATGGCCGCCCTGCTGTCCAGGCCCGACTTCGCCGCCCGGCTCGACCGCCTCGGCGGCGCCCGCCTGCACGCCGACCTGCCGAAGGACGACGACGAGCTGATCGCCAGGATCGGCGACGCCACGGTCGTCATCCTGGGCGCGTACCTCACCGGCCCGGTGCTGCGCCGGCTGCCGGCCGTCAGGCTGGTCGCGTTCACCGGCACCGGCGCGGCCACCTTCGTCGACCTCCCGGCCGCACGAGACTGCGGCATCGCGGTCGCCAACGTCGCCCGCTACGGCGACGCCGCCGTCGCCGAGCACGCCCTCGCGCTCGCCCTCGCGCTGGCCAAGCACGTCGTCGGCAACGACCGCGCCGTCCGGGCGGGGGAGTGGCACGTCGGGCAGGGCATCGAGCTGGCCGGGAAGACGGCCGGGATCGTCGGCTACGGCGGCATCGGCGCTCGGCTGGCCGGCCTGCTCGAGGCGATCGGCATGCACGTCGTCGCCTGGACGCTGCACCGCGACCCGGCCCGGCTGACCTCGCCCGGCCAGCGGTTCGCGGAACTGCCGGAGCTGCTGGCGACGGCCGACCTCGTCTCGCTCCACCTGCTGCTGACCGACGAGACCCGGGGCATGATCGACGAGCCCCTGCTCCGCTCGCTGAAGCCGGGCGCGCTGCTTGTCAACACCGCGCGGGCCGAGCTGATCGCCCCCGGCGCGCTCGAGCGGGTCCTGGCCGAGGGAAGGATCGCGGCCGCGCTCGACGTCTTCGAGACCGAGCCGCTCGCGGCCAGCTCAACGCTGCGCGACCTGCCCAACGTCGTGCTCTCACCGCACCAGGGCTACAACACCCCGGAGAGCCTGGAGCGCATGCTCGACGTGGTCGTCGCCAACATCGAGCGCTACCTGTCGGGCACCCCGGTCAACATTGTCTTCGACTCCTAGTCGCAGCCAGAGGAAACCTGCAGGAAATACGAAGCCGACAAGTCCTCCAATTTGGTAAGTGATCGGCTCACTTACACATACACTCACCGCCATGACAGGCAAGCGAACCGCCCACGAGCGGTTCCCGGAGGTGATCGCCGCCGCGGTCCGGGTGTTCGCGACCGACGGCTACCGATCGGCCCGGATGAGCGACGTGGCGCGGGAGGCGGGCCTGTCCGAGGCCGCGCTCTACCGCTACGTCGACGGCAAGGAAGACCTGTTCGTCCTCGCGATCAGGCACGCGCTGCTCCTCGAGCCGCTGCCGGAGGAGGACGACCCGGACGGCGGCTTCCCCCTGAAGGCGCCCCGGCTGGCCGAGATGATCTCGGAAGCGCGCGAGTTCGTGGCGGCCGAGGTCCCGTTCGGCTCGCTCGCCGAGGCCCTGCTGCGAGCGGAGGCGCCCGACCCGGCGGCCGAGCTCGAGTCGATCATGCGCGAGCTGTTCGCCCTCGAGGAGCAGACCAGCCAGGCGGCCGACATGATCGAGCGCTCCGCCCGCGAGCTGCCCGAGCTGGCCGACCTGCTCAACAGCGGCCTGCGGGCCCCGGTCCTGACCGCGCTCACCAGCTACCTGGACAGCCGGGCCAAGTCCGGGCAGCTCCGCACCACGCCAAACGCGGCCGCCAGCGCGCGACTGGTCCTGGAGACGCTGACCTGGTTCGCCCGGCACCGGCTGTCCGACCCGCACGGCGCCGCGATCCCGGCCGCGCTCGCGCAGGACACCGCGATCGACGCCCTGCTGCACGCTTTCGTCCCCCCGCAACACCTCCCCCGGAAAAACCTGGAGCGCCCGTGAACGCGATCGAGGTCAGCACCCTCACCATGAGCTACGGCGACCGCGAGGTGCTGCGCGGCGTCGACTTCGAGGTGGCCAGCGGCGAGGTCTTCTGCCTGCTCGGCCCGAACGGCGCCGGCAAGACCACCACGGTCGAGATCCTGGAGGGTTTCCGCCAGCGCACCAGCGGCACGGTCAAGGTCCTCGGCATGGACCCGCAACAGCAGCCGACCAAGCTCCGCGAGCGGATCGGCATCGTCTTGCAGGAGTGCGGCTTCCCCCGGCAGGCGCGGGTCAGGGAACTGATCGACTGCTGGCGCTCCTACTACCCGCAGCCGAGGGCCACCCAAGACCTGCTCAACGTCGTCGAACTCCACGAGGACAAGAACACCCAGGTCCGCAGGCTCTCCGGCGGCCAGCGGCGCCGCCTCGACCTCGCCCTCGCGCTGGCCGGCGACCCCGACCTGATCTTCCTCGACGAGCCGACCACCGGCTTCGACCCGGAATCGCGCCGCCGCTGCTGGGAGGCGATCGAGAACCTCCGCGCGCTCGGCAAGACCGTCCTGCTCACCACCCACTACCTGGACGAGGCGGAGCGGCTGGCCGACCGGGTGGCGATCCTCCGCGACGGCCAGATCCAGGTCGCGGGCACCGTCCGGCACGTCGCCCGGCAGGCGGGCGTGCCGACTAGGATCTCGTTCACCGCACCGCAGCGGCTCCGCGACGGCGACCTCACGGTGCCGGCCGGCCTGAACCTGACCGTCACCGGCGAGCAGGCGGTCTGCCTGAGCGCCTGCACCGCCTCGGCCGGCGGCGCCCTCCGCGAGCTCCTCGCCTGGTGCGCAGAGAACGACCTGGGCGATCTCGAGGACCTCGCCGTCATCACCCCCACCCTGGAGGACGCCTACCTCCAGCTCGTCGCCGGAGGCGCCCGATGAGCCGTGTCGTCACCCTCGCCGCCCGCCAGGCGCTCATGGAGCAGCGGACGTTCTGGCGCAGCGCCGAGTACGCCCTGTTCACCTTCGCCCTCCCGCTGGCGCTGCTGCTGCTGATCGGGTCGACCACCGCCAACGGCGACCTGCCGGGCACCCGCGTCGAGGGCCAGATGATCTTCGTCCCGTCGATCATCGCGTTCGGCGTGATCGTCGCCGCCTACGTCAACCTCGGCGCCAAGCTGGCGACCCTCCGCCACGACGGCGTGCTCAAGCGGATCAGGACCACCCCGCTGCCCGCCAGCGCCTACCTGTCCGGCGTGCTCGGCTCGACCGCCGCCACCACGCTCGCGATCACCGCCTGCATCATCGCGATCGGCGGGTTCGCCTTCCACGCGGTCCCGCGGGCGAGCGGCCTGCCCGAGATCGCCGGCGGCCTCGTCCTCGGCGTCGTCTGCTTCGGCGCCCTCGGCGTCGCGCTCAGCTCGGTCGCCCGCAGCGCCGAGTCGGCCGCGCCGATCGCCAACGCCAGCTACCTGCCGATCGCGATCATGTCCGGCATCTTCGACCCCACGTTCAGCGTCCCCCGCTGGCTGAACGCCGTCGTCGCCGTCCTCCCCGTCCGCCCCCTGGCCCAGATCCTCGAGCAGGGCTACACCCCGGTCGAGCACGCCTCGCTGGCCGACCCGTTCATCCTCCTCGCCTGGACCGCGGCCGGCTGCGCGTTCGCCGCCTGGCGATTCCGCTGGCACTGACAGTCAAGATCAACATCAGCTCCTATCGAACGGTCCGTGCCCTCCGCCTGGCAGCTCACGCTGAACCCGGCCCCTTAGCCGACGATCAGCGAGGCCTGAGTCCGTCCCGGCTTGAGGACCGACACCGCCAGTCGGCTGGCGCCCGGGCGCCAGGACGCGAGCTGGATCGTGGGCATGAAGGTGAACTCGGCGACCAGGCTGTCGCCGTTGGCCGGCCAGCCGAACGCGAACAGGGCGTCGCTGCTGCCGGTGGCGCGCGGCACCTCGGCCAGCCGGCCGGTCGCGACCGTCGCGACGTCGAGCCGCATCGCCAGCGCGCCGTCAAGGCCGTAGCTGAGCTGGAGCGCGAGCAGCCGCCCGTCCG
>Ga0335072_10002850_pt1 | contig 26484 bp, 26 predicted proteins | sample Lox_Sample_21_FD_206725 | JGI IMG/M metagenome (GOLD analysis project Ga0335072, IMG submission 206725) | Soil microbial communities from Loxahatchee National Wildlife Refuge, Florida, United States - Lox_Sample_2.1 | ecosystem: Environmental > Terrestrial > Soil > Wetlands | place: USA...
AAGACAACCTAGGACGGAATTTTGCTGAAAGAGAACTCCTAGCTTTTGCCGCAGCTATCATCGCAACTTGGGATATCGAACCTGTAGAGGGTAAATGGGTGCATCCGGGAGCTAAGCAAACTAGTGGAACCGTAAACCCGGTGAAAGACGTCCGTGTCAGAATGAGGCGGCGAGAGAAGTGAATGCTAAAAAGCATTCGCAATCTAGCGGAGGCGTCCTATCTCTGCACTTTTTATTGAGGATCTCAACCCAGACGTCCACCTGTATGTCTTACGGAACAGAAGACACATCCTGCGCTGTGTGCTGTAGAGACATGCTCGTATGTAGTATCAAATGCCCATGCTGCGGTTAGCGGCCACAAAGGTTCTTGTATGGATGGTCACAGCAGATTTCCCCTTCCACCAACATCGCCGCTGCAGCTGAGTCATGTAATCTGTTTCACTAGCATTATTTGCGAGCATTTCCACCAAATTCTACCAGAGTCAACTGTCGGTCACGGTGACAACGTAATGAGAGCGATGCCCTAGTGCAGCGCCCCCGGCCGCCTTAGGGCGACTCACAACATGAGATGCAAGGATTTCTTCACTACAAGTAGCTGAGTTAGACATGCATCATGTTTTCATGTCAGTTCTCCTCAGGAAGCTTCTCTTTTCTTCGGCACTGCTCGAGACTCTGTGATAGGATGGTGATGAACAATGCACGCTAAGATAAGATAAGGGAAGTACCGGACGTGTCGCGTCGAGCGCGTCGGCCACCTCCAATTGTGCCCCAAAACCTTGGTGGCGAGTGCTCACAACCCAAACGCTTCCCTCAACTATTTCAGCATGCCAGAAAAGCCTCCATTTCCGGCTCGGCCAGCCCGTCAGTATCCCAGTCTTCAGCAGATTACGAAGCTAACCACCGAATTCCAGATCCCCCGGGCAAGACTTTCCTCAAATATTCCCCAAATGGCAAAAGACTCATTGTCGCTGGATGCGCTAACTTCGCGAAATCATTTAACACCGGAGATCTCGGCGAGCCCGATATCATACACGATACCCACGATGACACGTACGCTGTCGCAGCAGGAGTAGGTCACAAAAGTAACGCCCACGTTCTACAGCTGACACGAAGCGCAGAACGACTATTTCATACTTGGAGCAGAAGATGGAACGGTATGCCAATATGACATCCCAAAAAGGGAGCTTGATAAGATGCTTGTGCGATGCTCGTTACCTATCCGAGATCTTGCCCTTTCGCCAGACGAAAAGTGGGTGGCCGTGTCGAGCGAGTAGGTGTAGCCAGGCCGAATATCTAGAGACTTGCAGCTGAAATGAATAGTGAACTCGAGGTCAAAATAGTCAACAGGCACGACATGGAGCAAGTCATCGTGCTTCGAGAACATCCAAAGCCTGTCAAGCATCTCACATACGATCCTACCGGAAAATACCTGGCTGCGTCTTGTACCGATGGCATAATCTACATCTATGACGTCCAGACAGACGAGCCAACGCTATACCGAACAATCGATGGTGTCATCTGCAGGCTTGAAACAGATGCAGATGCCACTTCACGATGTGTGTGGCACCCTGATGGCAGGGCCTTTGCATGTGCAACAGCCACTCGAGAAATCGTTATCGTCTCTGTGGAAGACGGAGCGCAACAAAGACCATTTAGCAATGGTCACATGGCTGACATTACGTCCATGGCTTGGTCGCCGAATGGTGCTCTCCTGGCAAGCTCAAGTGCCGACGATATGCTAGTGGTATGGGAGACGAAAACGCAGAAGGTCATCAAGAAGTTCAACTACGAGAAGATCCTGCATGTTACTTGGCATAACCAGGGCGAGAATCTGTTCAATTGGACGACTTCCTGGGGTGAGGTCTTCATTATCACCGATTTTTTGAAGGAAGAGGCACACAAGAAGATCTTGAACGGCCCGAAGCAACGATCCCCCTTTTTCCATGACCCCCTCGACGAGAACGCGCAATCGGCTATTGCTCGAAGACCACTAGTGAACGGCCACAGCAGACCTCAACGAGCAGGCACGCCCGACAGTCTTGATGCGCTCCTCGGACCAGCCGAGGACGAGGAATACGACTGGATCGAAGACGATGATGGCGCCGGCTACACGAATGGTAACGGCAAGCGCACCAATGGCCATTTGGGTGACCTCAGCGGTCACGACATAAAACGAGGCCGTCAAGCCGCCTGGCAGCCTCGCATTCACGAGCCATTCCAGCCGGGTGCAACACCCTGGCGAGGAAACCGAAAGTACCTCTGCCTCAACCTCATAGGCTTCGTCTGGACAGTGGACCAGGATACACACAACACTGTGACTATAGAGTTCTACGACCGAGAAATGTACCGAGATTTCCATTTCACGGATCCGTTTTTATACGACAAAGCTTGCCTAAATGAAAACGGAGCACTCTTCTCGTGCCCGTCACATGCAGGTCAACCTGCAATGGTATTCTATAGACCACACGAGACGTGGACGAATCGAACAGATTGGCGTACACAGCTACCATCCGGCGAAGAGGTAACGGCCATCGCCCTATCTCACAACTATATTGTTGTCACAACATCCAGGAACTATGTTCGAGTCTACACACTTTTCGGTACGCCGTTCAGGATATATCGCCAGAAGAGCACACCAACTGTGACGTGTGCGGCCTGGGGCGACTACGTTATGACGGTGGGAAATGGCGCTATTGGTGGAGATGGTTGCACGCAGTTGGTATATACCATTGAAGACATAAATCGTGACGAGGTGTTCCAGAGCGAAGACATTGTAGCCCTTGGAAATGGTGAGGACGTGGCCTTGAAAACTGTCTTCTTCTCCGATCAGGGTGTAAGTTCATTGCCGTCTTCTTGTCTTTTTCCTGCCACCCCCGGGGCCTGCTAACATTTCTTCTTAAGGACCCTTGCATCTATGACTCAACCGGGACCCTCCTTACTCTCCTTCATTGGCGTACACCCGGCCAAGCAAAATGGATCCCTCTTCTCGACACTCGCCAACTTGATCGTCTCGCTGGCGGCCGCAAGGAAGAGACCTACTGGCCTGTAGCCGTCGCCCAAGAGAAGTTTCACTGCATAATCTTAAAAGGAGGCGATAAATACCCGTATTTTCCGCGTCCATTGCTCAGTGAATTTGACTTCAAGGTCCCGGTCTCGACCATGCCACCTCGTGCACCTGCGGATGAAGAAGATGAGGAGACAAATGCCCAAGCCGGTGCCAGGCTTGAGGAATCGTTTGTGAGGACCTCGGTGCTATTGTCGTTGCTCGATGACTCGGTCTCATTGGCACAAAATCCGACGCATGAGCAGCGATCGGAATTGGCAAGGCGCGAGATAGAGTTGGACAAGGTGCTGCTGCAGCTGTTGGCGGTGGAGTGTCGAGAAGGTGAAGAGAGGGGCATGAAGGCGCTGCAAATTGTGGGATTGATGAAGGATAGAGGAGGAAAGATGATTGACGCGGCCAGCAAGATTGCGGCGAGGTACGGGAGGAGTGTGTTAGAGGAGAAGATCAGAGAATTCGGGGAGAGGAGGTTGATGGGATTAGACGATGAATTATGATCAGTCCTGGCAGGTTATCAGGAATATTTAGTGGACTTATCCGCTATGATCCAGCGGCCCCGTGACCACTTTCACCGCCCGCCACGTTCGGTATTGTGTCGGCGCGCCCTCCATCTGCCAGGCCGACCCTCTACCAGGCTATCCCCTGCACGGGCGACACCTCGTCCAGCCTTGCCAGAATTTGCCTTCCCGGGTAACCACACCTAAAGTGTAGGGGCTAATCCCCCGGATTGAAGGGTGTCTTCCCGGGCAACCGACCGCCTAAAGTTTAGGGGCTAATCCCCCGAATAGGGTGCCTTGCCGTCCAAAGACCGCCTAAGCTGCACGAGGTGTCGCCCCGTGCAGGGGATAAAGCCGTTGCCAGAGAGAACTTTGGATGTGTACAGCCTGGCCGTCAGGGGTCCCAACCATTGCTCGCTGAGCCTTATGGCGCACGCTAATTTAGCTGCAGAAACTGTTACAAGACCTGTATGCCAAAACATCGAGTTGATATGCAGTACCATACAGTGTGTGGGGTTAGCTCCTTGGTTCTCTGGGAATGTACTCTTTCAATTCGTTGATCTCTCCCAACTCATTTTCTTGAACGGTTATGCAAGATCAGCATCCGACGCTACGATCGCTTTTGATCAAACCCGGCGCTCTGACTCCAAAAGAGTATGCACAACCGCGCACTTTTTCCCTCGCTAAGGGAGCGGCACGTTCAAGTGGCTTCTGATCGATTCCGTGACTCCTCCGCGGCCTCGACTCGACAGCAATGCTAGCTTATGGGCAGCGGGAATGAGCCTTCGGGCATCGACGATGGTATGCATGGCTACTCGATTAGTCTAGTAAGGTCGAGTGAGCCAGCCCCCTCAAGAAAGCTCGTCCCGATCCTTGTGGTTCTTTTGCTGATTAGTCCTCGCGTACTCTGGTATATCGTATTTTCGTTCCATTGAGAGCACAAATTCCGTCGAACTGAGTGGGCCAGACCGCGGAAACCTTGTGTTAGCATCCAGCGTCCAAGAGCGAAAGCGGTGCCGGGTGCCCCCCTTGGCGAGGCCCGATCTGGCAACTGAAGCAGAAAAGTGTACATTAGTGGCGTTACGGTTGGTTCTGTAACAGTTTCTACAGCTAATTTGGCGCAAGACATCTCAAACACGCAGAAAATTAGCAAAACATATTCAATATACTATATTCAGAGTAGACACGAAAGAGCACGACAGGAGGGTCTAGTAAAGCCGCCACGAATTTTTGGGTGCTCCACCAAAATTTTCAGGTGCCAAGACTTCGTGATCAAGGTGCCGACCGGCGCCGCTACGTCACTCCGACCTCCGCCCTCTGCGACCATAACTTTTCACGCCGCGGCAAGAGAAACCAATCCCACACCATGTAGAACCAGAAATTGAATTTCGATATACGAAGAAAGTAGGTATCCTCGTAAGTTGCTAACTGTGATTGCATATGCACCAGACTATTTTCTGCCAAGATGTCTAGTAAGTAGCTATGATTTACGCTGTCATTTTCCAAACCCCTTTCAAACAAGTTTGGTGGAGAAAATGGTCGACGACAACATTGAGCAACTCTCTTAGATACTATCAGTTTTGATTTTTCTTTCTCTGAGGGGTAAGGAACATGAAAACTGAAAAGGACGTGATCTTGCGTGTTGTCGCTCTCGCATGATTAAGAGAAGTGCCACTCACCAAGATTGGCTTCAAGCTACAACTTCGAAGCATTGCTGTCTATATGTAGCGACGACAGCAGCACATCGAGCTCTGACAGCCTTATGGCGGCGTCGCGATGATCTTTGTGGCCCGGAGCGTATGGATCATGGCGACGTGGTGAGTTTGTATACTGGCGTAATTGGTAAGAGCTCTTTTGAGCAGAGCCAGATGACGCAGCTATTATACCACGGTCAGCGGCCCACCACGACGGAAACCGAAACACCTAAGGCTAGAAGGAAAGCGCCACTCACGGTGAGGAGCACCACCACCTTGGACCGGGTGAGAATGGGACGCAGACGTGGGAGGAGCCATTGTCGCTGGGTGATGTGGCTGAGGAGCCCGTGCTGAATAAAGATCTGGAAGCAGAGCTGCGAGTTAATGAAGTCGCGATGGAAGACGAAAGAGTGATGAGGGAGAAGGGGACAAGAAGAAAAACCACAACAGCGACAGGGAAGGCCTCTTTATATACACCAACACGGACTGACAAGGGTAACCCAAGCCAACCTGCCTGCAATGACGTTCGAGGCGACTGTCTCCACAAGACTGTGCATCCAGTCTTAGGCGTCGAGATAGCGATAGTCTATTAGAGGATGGGCGTGGACACCAGATCGGTGGGGTGACTTTTAGAGAGGGACCTTGAACCTTTGGGCATTGACGGGACCACCCAAATAGGGGAGGAGCTATATTGGGAAAGAGAGAGGGAAGTGCCCTCATGCCTAAGGAATACCATTGTAGAGGCCCAGAGCAGCAGCCTGGGGCAGGCACACTAACGCCTAGGAAAGTTGCGACCGTAGCCTATTTGAAGCCTGTATAGCTAAACAAATGCCAAGATTTGCATCTAGGTCGGGTCCTCAGTGTATGTTATACGGGTTAACAATGCTTCTCGTACATATTGCAAAGAGACGCAGAGGATGTAGCCTTTTCCATCTGCCATGACTTGGCCTTCAGAAACACGTAGATCTTTGCGTGGTAGAGGAGTGATTTGGTTGTTTTGGGAACTGAGGCGTTATCGCCGTTCACTAATGTAGCTTGTTCGTCATTAACGAGACGTGGAGGGCCCTCGCATGTAAGGTTCAGAAAGTCGTTCCAGATTCGCTCGATTTGTGTATTTCGAGCCCTGTATTACTTTTCCCCCGATCTTCCACCGAATATTCTTCCGGTATTGCTGGAGCCTCCTCTTTGGCCAGCACTAGCCGTTCTTCCCATTCCAGAGCTGTATTCTCGTGCGTCTCTTCCCTTTGAATCGGCGCAGGATTCTCCTTATCCTGGCCGGAACCTCCCGGTAGTTGCTGGAGTGGCGCTGGAGAATGGTGGTCGCTGGAGAATGGTAGGCGCTAGAGAATGGTAGGCGCTGGAGAATGGGAGGCGCTGGAGACTGGTAGGGCGCTACCACTCTCCAACGCCTAGATTTTCTCTGGCCACTACTTTTCTCTGGCCCCTACTTTTCTCGAGCCACTACATTTCCTCCGGCCCCTACATTTCTCTGGCCTACCTTTTCAGAGACTAGGAGTTTTGTACTGCATGGAATCTTATGGCAGGCTCCCTTAAAGTTCGTCAGTGGGCCACTGCTGATGTCAAGTGCTAAAATTAGTACCTGTCGCAGCTTGACAAAATTCGCTAGAAGGCATTGAAATGGTCTGCCTATGCCCATCAGCCCATCTCAATAACTGCAGTGACCAGGTTATAGACATGGCGCAGGTACAGCAGATCTACGCACGTCTTTTCACACACATTGATGTTGTAATGGACTTGGTCGACGCAGAATTCTGCTGCACGCCCGCGGGCAGGCGAATCACCTGCCCTCCGCACGCCGCCTGCGTCGCTGTGCATCTCGACCCTGCCTCGTCTTCCCCCTGCTGCTTTGGACACGGTCTTGCTGCGTTCTGCCTATATCATTCATGCCTGCCCCGCTACAAAGCTCTAGCCGACTACCCATCCTCTAGAGGTTTCCCGATGCTTCGATCACGCCGCCGGCTACATAGGCCTTCAGGTTTACCAACAGCGTGGCAGACAGATCCGGCTCAGCATGTAGCATGTCCAACGAGGCATATTTTCCTCCGACATTCGCCATAGCATGGACGCCGATCCGCATCAGTGGCACAAGCAGAATGGGTATGGCAATGGGCAATAGGAAGACTACAGCACGGGTTGAGCCCAGTACAACACCACGCCGGCGCACGAGTATGAGGGCCTTGACTTTCGAAAAGCTTGCCTACATCGCCCGGGCCCGCCGCCGCCTATCTCCACCACTTCAAGTTCGGTTGGTAAGTGAGGGAATGCTACTTCCGGTACAAATAACGCTCTTAGATTTCAAGGCCATGTCAAGCTCCTAAGCTTTAGGGAACTGAATTCTATCTCATGGGATAAAATTCTCTTCCATAAGGAGGAACGAGAAATGGATTGAGCAGAGAGCAGGTGTATCTGTTACCTCACCCCGACTATCGTGCTCAGGGGCTCTAGAGCCAGAATGGGGTCCTGTGTCCATTCCATCTCCAGAGCTCATCCATTGAAAGCTCCTAGGGAGTGCCCATCCAGGTCCCAGGGGTGCCCATTCGCCCCGGAACGTGGCCCGTTTTAGCTACGGAGGAGTAAGGTGCCAGAGCGGGCTCCCTCCTGGAGCTGGAACCTGGCATTCCCATAGAGTCCGAACAGGGCTCCTCTAGGCTAGACACGGGTGCCCTTTTGAAGCAATCAATCTGGGCCAGGATGGGACACACTCTGAGCCTCAATGAGCACTCTCTGGAAACGAACAAACCCTCTTGAGGCCCTGCACAGCCACTCTGTAGGGCCCGAATAGGCACCCCCCAACCGACTGGGCATCGCCTGGGGGCTCGAGATGGTGCTCGACGTTCCAAGATCTGTTCTTCCTGGCAGTGGCCCCATCCGGCTTGCCTAATCTTGGCAGATTGGCCCAGGACAAGCCCCGGCCAGCCCTGGCAAGCTAGGACCAGGTCACCAGGGAACTAGTTTCGGCTAACGGTGATTACCTGTCGCGAGTAGGCCGCATTTCGGTTGTTACTCGCCGTTGCCTACTGAGGCCTACTGGGGCCTACCGATGCCCACTGTGATCTCAGCAAGTATATGGTTACCTGATTCTAGCGTGTTGTCTGCCTGCTACTGCCTGAACAAGTATTGGTTAAGTCGCTTACTACACCTAGGTAGATACTAATAAGACAGTTGCTTCCAACCATCATGTATTAGGCTTAACTGGGCACCGAAGCGCCCTGGTAGGGCGAAGAAAATATTTACGAATTACACTTTGGGGGGAAGCCGATTTCGCTAGTAACTGTATTACTGTTAAGCCGGCATTTATCCTAGTGCCATAGGATGGCCTGCGTCCTACGCTTTCCCATACCGGACGCCCCGATGAAGAGCCCAGAAACGGGGCCTACTGAGAGCATACCAGGCCCCATTTAGAACGAGGAACTGTTCCAGTGTGCCCATGCTTTGGCGATGTACTCGGCCTGGAAGATAGCTCCACCTTTTTGTAACTCCACGATTACTCTGCCTCCCACGGCTACTTGCTGCCTCCCACGACTGCCTGCTACCTCCCACGACTATCTGCTGCCTCGACACAATAAGGAAAAGCACCCGTTTATCCTGAGCACTTTGCTATAAACAGCACAGCGGTTAGGAGCATCCAAAATAGGCCAGATTTTGCAGGTGCTGAGAAGCTATTCTTGTATAAAGCAAGTTTCTGGGACTTTAGCCGCTGTTTTTGGCTGCCTTTAATGCTGTTTTTGACTCCTTCTGCACCGCGTAGAGCACGTAGCTACTGCCAACCTTCTTAGGCTCCCGGTGCCGGGGGGCCTAAATATGCGCCGCATGTTTTTTCGGCTGCCTTTGACGCTGTTTTCGACTCCCTCTGCCCCTACACCTGCCAACCTTTTTGGGCTCCCGGCGCCGGGGGGCTCAAACATGCGCCGCATCCAAAATGGGACTTTGGTCGCTGTTTTCGGCTGCCTTTAACACTGTTTTGGAACCCCTCTGCACCGCGTAGAGCACTTAGCCTCTGCCAACCTTTTTCGGGCTCCCAGCGCCGGGGGGCCCAAATATGCGCCGCATCCAGAAAACCACTCCCTTCAGAGTATTTGCTAGGCTGGCGGGAAGCCGATGCATGGGCGCTTAACAGTCTAGCAGAAGAGGGCAGGGATCGTAGCTCCAGCGGACGCATGGTGGCACTTCAACGATTGGAAAGACATCCTTGGGTTCTACAGTTTCTAAGCTTCTAGAAGTATGCACCTGCACATTGGTTAGAATCGTCTCACCTTCATTAGCGTGACATTGTGAAGAATGGGATCCTCAGCAAGCTTCTCTAGCCTGTCCAGGACGCTTGTCCTTGCTCTAGATGACAAAGCAATCCCTCACAGCTCTATGCCTAGTTTCGTTTGGCTCATAGCGGCTGAATTGCAAGGACGGCGGAGGGAGAGTGCCAAGGTTCCTTTTTACTGCCAAGGCTGCCGATTGAATTTGAGCTGCAATTCGATATCCAATTGTCTAGCACCAACAGCAGAACCAGGAGCACGAGCTATTACTGCTCCGGTGTTGCTTGAGAGCCCGTGAAGCAAGGCACGAGGTCTATCTCATAATGCAGACCCGGTCGCTGCTCCGAGCGACATTCGACATTGGACGAACGCCTCCATTGCAGCTTCCGCCAACGTTTCTCCTACCATGCCGCGCACGTCTTCATCAAGCTGCAGCTTCATCACCCACGCAATTCCAACATATACCCCCCGAAATTCCGGCGCAGTCAGTTGAAGGCCCATTCGTGGCAACGGTGCACTCTGGAACCCAGATCCAGCCCACGCGCGTTGACCCGTCGCCGGGTTTTCTTGACCATCCCGAAGCATTAGCTCTCAGAGAACGCCGACCCCAACCCAAGCCTATCCATCCACCACGGCGAGTTTCCCCTCCCGCGGGAAGCCCTCCACCACCGAGCAAACCCCTCGTCCTCTCAAAATCCCTCCAAATCCTCCTCCCACTCCTCCAAGCTCAAAAACCACACTACATCTCCGCCCACGTCCACCGGTTTCCCTACCTCCTCACACCCGGCGACACAGTCCGCCTCCCTTTCCACATGCATGGCGTCAACCCCGGCGACGTCCTCCGCCTGAATCGGGCCTCCCTCCTCGGCTCACGCGACTACACGCTCAAGGCCGGCACCAACTCGACAGAATCATACGATGGGAAACGGATCGGTGAGCCGAATTACTTGGACGAGAGATTGTTCGAGTGCCGGGTGAGGGTGCTCGGAGTGGACAGCGGGCCGATGATGATCAAGGAGAAGACGAAGAGGAGACAACGACGGGTCAAGACCGTCAGGAGTAAGCACAAGTTTACAATGTTGAAGGTTATGGAGGTGAAGGTCAAGGGATTGGAGGAGTTGAAACGCGAGGCCGGGCAACTCATTCTGGAGTGATGTTCGAGCACAATAAAGCATAGTATAGGATGGTGTCAAATTGGGTTTGTAACACTACATCGAGCTGCTGTGCGCCAATAGCAGATCTCGTAGCAACTCTTGTTGCTCACTGAAATAGAGGATGCAAGATGTCCAGCATTACAAACATGACGTGCTTGGTTGTATGGAGTCATTGAAATTCATTCTGCGACGTTAGAAGACTTTTTGTGACAATTGACACGCCGGCCAGTTATAGATCATGGAATTTTGGGAATGTAAAAGAACGCCTGCTCCCAAGTTATACCTCGAAACTTGAGCCGAAACGCCCAACCCAACGCCTAGGCTTCCCAATCATGCACGCTTGCTCCAATCATAGTTCATGGGTAAAAGACATGTAGTCAAAGTGTATCAAAAAGCGCGAAGTGAGATCCAAATCACCTGAAACTAAAGGCAGGGAAGGTCTTGCGGTCTGCCAAATTGACCTCGTATTGGAAGATACCACGCTCAGTGCCGGCAAAACTGTAACATGTCAGCCATTCACTGCACGGCGGAGCCATACTGCACAGAATCGTCACTCACAGATGCCGTCCATTCGGGCTCCAAGCCACCCCTGCGGTGCCAATCCCGATCTCGCGAATAAATTCCCTTGCCGCGCTCCCTCCAAGCCCGTCAGCGTCTGCCCCACCACCACGAGGAGCAACAAGTCGCTCGAGCGCTTCTCCCGCAACCCAATTACCGTTCTGATCAGTTGCCTGGCGATTGCCCGAGATCATCATTAGCCGAGCTAGCCGCAGATCTGATGCTGAAGACCTTCCCAGCTCTGACCTCTGTTCCGTCCTGCTGGATCTTCCCCCATTGGCGATAGCGTTTGCGGTAGCTACCCGTTGTCTGGCTTGAGCTCGCGCTTCAAGAATGCGTTGGTGACGCTCTATATCGCGGGCTCCCTCTCCGACGGCCGATCTTACTGCCGCACGCCGATCAATGTGAAGGGTCTCCCGAGCGTGCTGTAGAGCCTCGTCCATATACCGGCGTACGTCAGGATCGATGGGCCGGATCGTGGTCGGGAGGGCAGAGGTTTGACCCGAGGTTTGAGTAGATGTTACGGCTGAAGGAGGGCTCATGTTCCGTGAGATAGCGGACAGAGAGAGCCGTCGTTCCGTTGCCAATACAGACTCCAAGCGAGCTAAGCTGGTTAGACCGGCAGGAGTCTGACCACCATCTGATGCCCTAGCTGATTCGAGGGCATTTTCGATAACGTGCCACGGGTCGGAGGGAGGAATGTTATATGGTAATGGTTGAGGTTGAGACCCGCCAGCTGTAGGAGTGTGGTCATTTGTCGAGATTAGTGGTGGTAAATCATCGTCTGTGGCGGTATCCTCAGCTTGAGACAGACGAGATGGCGATGCGGTGATTCGAGTCCGGGATGTTGCCCGTGGCGCAAGATTGGTCGACGCGTGCCTTGACAGCACAACAGAGTTGCGACGACGGGGCAAATAAGATCGCTCTATACTGCGTAGCCGCTCGCGTTGTTCGCCATCTTGCTCATCCGCCTGGGCACTCGTAGACGTTCGCTCACTTTCCAGAGAAGCCCTCACACGAGGGGAAGAGGTATAGTTCAAGCTATACGCATGATGTCTGGGATGGGAAGCTTCGTATATTTCGTCCATGGTCATCTCTAGGGTATCGAGAGTAGAGCGGTCCCTAGCGTCAGGATCAATGCCGGCGTGGTAAGATCGGGATCCGGCCTGAGGGCTGTTTCGGGGAAATGAATAATCGGTTTGGCTAGGAGGCCGCATGTACTCCGATTGCATCCTTGCTCGATATTGGTGTATCAGCCGGCCTTTGTTGTCGAGGTCCTTGATAGTTGTGGGGGTGATATCTTCCAGGTCGATCCTGTCAGCCTGTTCAGGGTCCAGCTGGACAATCTGTCGCCGACAAAACGCTTGCCGTACATCTGCAACGCCGACCCTGCCGTGATCTTCTGACCAAGCGAGAAGATCCCAGGGCTCAGGAGAAAATTCCATCGATCGTACACATCCCCAGAGCGCCGAACGAGACGACTTGAAAGTACACACAAAAGCACGCTCACTCTCTTCCTCGTCCGAAAGGCTGTTCAAAATTTCCATATCGAACACCGAGATCATGCCTCCCTGGGAGGATATGGCGCAGAGGTGGCTAGATTGAGAGAATGTGATAGCAAAGCTGTGGTCATCATTCGTGCGGTCTCCAACGGGCAGCTTTGGGATTGCGAACAGCTGCCATTCGTATTTGGGGAAATGGTCCGAGGCGGAAGCCGTACTAGAGTGCGGTCCACTCGGTCTCTTCGACGGCTTCCTCCGGTAGAAGAACGACCGATTGCCATCTCCTACCGCAGCAAGGACGTTTGAGTCGGGTGATACAAGGGCATAGTTCATGTAAAATGGGTGAAGAAGCTCCGCAATGACTTTTCGTTGGGCTAACGAGTATATTTTGACGGTTTTGTCGTTGTTACTCAGCAATGCGACTGGCTCGTTCCGCTCTGACGGCCCAGTGTTCGATAAGTCATGGACAGTGATCGAATTTACAATGTCTCCACCAAGCTCCTGAACCAGAAGGTCAGGCTGAAAATTGAACTCGGCATCTGGGGCAACGACGTGAGGTACAGGTCTTTCATTGTTCGTGCCGTCTTGTCCTGTCTCTTTGCTTGTCTCCGGCAAGCTGATGGGCAGCCTTGCGTCCACATGAAGCCCATCCTTGTCATCGTTCTCGTTCAGACGCACAAAGGCGCAGTCCCCATTACTCTCCCCACCTAGACAGACCCATCCCAGACCTGCTGTAAGACACCTCGGGGCAAAGGGAATAGTGATTAACAAGGATGTTCGTTGTGTTGGAAGGTGAAGAGTGTAGATGTTGGGCCCGCTGGCATAGTAAAGCCAGTCTCGATCGACAGTACTTATGAAATTGCGTAGCTGCGCATGAGGTACAGGAATATCGAGAGGGTAGAATTTGGCGCCCGATCGCTTGATTAACGAGTCTGTTGGCCGGTGGTACAGACCCTGGGCACGGGTCATGCTGTTGTGATAAACGGGTCAACTTGCATCACCAGAGCGGAGTAGGTAGATGAGGCTTTCACGGACGAGCGGTTGAGGAATGGATATGGCAGCAAGCACCTGCGAAGTATTTCAGTTCCTACAAGGGGGTAAGCTGTTGGGTGCTGATTTGCGAGGAACGGGGCTGTCCAAGTTCTCTGAACGCCGCGGGGACGAGATCTTGACCATGCCCTTGGCATTTTGTCCAAAAGGCGGGTAACCGAGGACGATCCTGAACCCCCCCGGTCTTCTTTCCAAACCAATATCTTGCGGCGAGTATAACTTATCACTTTTTACAAGGTGTGTTACTTGTATCGCCAGACTGAACACACTGCCCGAGATTAACCGCATTTTTCAATACAGGGTTCTCATATTTCCTCATAACTAGATGTCGCCAGAGTCAAAGGCTAGACTTCTCTACCTGTCTGCCATACGCCTTGCATGCGTTATAGCGTCTCAGGCGTATGCGTCATGATAACTTCAGCTCTACCACGTAACTTAGACTGAACGCCTGAAGAGGGGACATCTATCTCCCCGTCAAGTGAGCAGATGGGGACTCGGGTCTTGGCAGGATTGGTATGGGGGAAATGATATGGGATGACCACCTTTCTGAAAACGACTTGTAGAAAATGTTTAGCCCGCAGCTTCGATTTCATTCTTTGAAGATCATCCTTCCTTGTGACGAGATTTTTCCATCTTCACCTGCCACACCTCTCACCCACCTTTTGACATTCATTTGCGTCCAGCGTACTTCGCCTACTCTTCACCAACATGATCGCTTCTCGGCTGTCAAGAGCTGTACGTCCTGAATCTGTTTCCCACTCAGGAGCTCGCTTGACTGACTTTTCATAGCTTCCTCGATCATCACCCATCTCCCGATTTTCGAACATCCGATCACCTACTACATCATTTCTTGCCCGATATGCTTCAACAGGTGGAGAAGAGAAGGTCAAGGGCCAAGTCATTGGCATTGACTTGGGTACGTTCATGATGGCATTGCTTCGGTCGCGTGCCACCGGTGTCTGAGCAGACTAACAACATCCAGGCACAACCAACTCTGCAGTTGCGGTAATGGAGGGAAAGACTCCAAAGATAATAGAAAACTCTGAAGGTAAGTTCGCAATGTGCGGTGAAAGGTTGACCGACATGGCTGATTCCATTGTGTCAGGCGCAAGGACAACTCCATCAGTTGTCGCATTCGCAGAGAATGGAGAACGATTAGTTGGCATCTCAGCGAAGCGACAAGCCGTCGTCAACCCTGAAAATACTCTTTTTGCCACAAAACGTCTCATCGGTCGAAAATTTTCAGACCCTGAATGCCAGCGTGACATTAAGGAGGTTCCCTACAAGATCGTCCAACATACCAATGGCGACGCCTGGCTCGAAGCCCGAGGACAGAAATACTCTCCATCTCAGATTGGTGGCTTTATCTTGCAGAAGATGAAAGACACGGCCGAAGCCTATTTGAACAAGCCTGTCAAGAATGGTGTCGTTACAGTCCCCGCCTACTTCAACGACCAGCAGCGACAAGCTACAAAAGACGCCGGACAGATTGCAGGTCTTAACGTTCTCCGAGTTGTTAACGAACCTACTGCTGCTGCTCTCGCCTACGGGTTAGAAAAGGAGAATGACCGAATAATTGCAGTCTACGATCTCGGTGGGGGTACTTTCGATATTTCCGTTCTCGAAATTCAGAAGGGCGTCTTCGAGGTCAAGGCTACAAACGGCGACACCCATTTGGGAGGAGAAGATTTCGACATCACGCTCGTCCGTCACCTAGTACAGCAATTCAAGAAGGAGTCGGGCATCGACTTGTCGAACGACCGAATGGCCATTCAACGCATACGTGAAGCCGCCGAGAAAGCTAAGATCGAGCTTTCATCCTCCTCCCAAACAGACATCAACCTACCATTTATCACCGCGGACGCTTCTGGACCAAAGCACATCAACTCCAAGATGACCAGGGCGCAGCTTGAGAGCTTGGTTGACCCTCTCATTCAACGAACAATCGAACCTGTGCGAAAGGCACTGAAGGATGCCAACCTTCAAGCCAAGGACATCCAGGAAGTCATCCTTGTTGGTGGTATGACTCGTATGCCTAAGGTCACAGAGTCAGTCAAGAGCATCTTCGGTCGGGAGCCTGCCAAGTCCGTGAACCCCGATGAAGCTGTGGCCATGGGTGCAGCCATCCAGGGCGCAGTTCTGGCCGGCGAGGTCACGGATCTTCTCTTGCTCGATGTTGCCCCTCTCTCTCTCGGAATTGAGACACTTGGTGGTGTCTTCACTCGTTTGATCAATCGTAACACTACCATTCCCACAAAGAAGTCGCAAATCTTCTCCACCGCTGCCGACTTCCAGACTGCTGTCGAGATCAAGGTCTACCAGGGCGAACGTGAATTGGTCCGCGACAACAAACTTCTAGGAAACTTCCAACTCGTTGGCATTCCTCCGGCCCACCGAGGTGTCCCCCAAATTGAGGTCACCTTCGACATTGATGCCGATTCTATTGTCCATGTCCATGCCAAGGACAAGGCAACAAACAAAGACCAGTCTATTACGATCGCATCTGGCTCCGGTCTCTCAGACTCAGAAATTGAGGCCATGGTGAACGATGCTGAGAAGTACGGCGAGGAGGACAAACAGCGGAAGGCTGCTATTGAGGCTGCCAATCGTGCTGACAGCGTTTTGAATGATACTGAGAAGGCTCTCAAGGAGTTCGAAGACAAGCTTGACAAGGCTGAAGCCGACAGCATTAAGGAGAAGATTACTACTCTACGCGAATTTGTTGCAAAGAACCAGAGCGGCGAAGGCACAGCGACGGCGGAGGATCTAAAGGCCAAGATCGACGAGCTTCAGACAGCTGCACTGACACTGTTCGACAAGATGCACAAGGCACGAGAGGAGTCCTCATCGCAATCACCACCGCCAGGTGGCGAAGCACCACCCAACGCTGGCGAGGGTGAGAAGAAGCCTTGAAGATAGGCAAAAGTGATTTGTTCTTTGATATCCCTGTACTCACCCCCTCGCACACTTCCACATCTCGACTTTTCCGGCTTCGACCGTTCACTGCTTGTCTTTATACTCGATAACTTCAGTCACGGACGGTCTGATGAGATGGAAGGCAAGATTGGGGTCATAGCGTTCTGGATGTGTAATACACGTCATGTAATTATCATCGCCCATTGCTCAGGTGTTCGAATAGATTCTCCACTCACGGCCTGTTTGACCGGTACAATACTATTATGACACTTAATTTCCGTCCAGAGTCTTTTTGCCTTCTGTAAAAGTGCCCACGCTCTACAATTGCATGCGGAGCCCCCCGCACGGTATTTCCCCCCTCACCCTGGGACGTTTTTCCCTAATCCTTGCCTCCCTCACACCCTCTTAGTCGTCCCTCTTACATGGGAGCTACGATGTCGTCTCCATCTTCCTCCCCACATTCCGAAGATGGATCAGCCCGTCCGACCCTCCAGGTCTCTGAAAGGCCGCGTCGCCATCGTGACCGGTGCCGGCGCAGCAGGTGACGGGATCGGCAACGGGCGCGCGGCGGCCATTCTGTTAGCTGAAGACGGAGCCACAGTCGTTTGCGTGGACATGGCCAAAGATCCTGTTGCGAGGACGGTGGAGATGATTGAGAAGGACGGCAAAGGCGTCACGGTCGCTGCTTTAGCCGACGTCACCAAAGAAGAAGACTGTAAACGTGTGGTCGATATGGCGTTGGAGAAGTATGGACGCGTGGACATCTTGGTCAATAATGTTGGGGTTAGCGGGCCAAAGGGGACAGCGGTAGAGGTGGATATGGTAGAGTGGGCGAGGGGGATGGAAGTCAATGTCGCCAGCATGGTGACGATGGCCAAGTTTGCGATCCCGGCGATGCTGAGGAATGAGGGTGATGGGTATTGGAGGGGGAGTATTGTGAATCTCGGCAGTGTGGCGGGGTTGATAGGTGGGACGCCGAATCTGCTGTATCCGACGACGAAGGGGGCAGTAATCAATATGACGAGGGCGATGGCGGCTCATCATGGGAAGGATGGGATTCGGGTTAATTGTGTCTGTCCAGGTATGTACGGGAGAATGTTGTAGGGAACTGGTAGCTAATGAGAGCGAAGGGATGGTCTATACACCTATGATGTATGGAAAGGAGGGTGGAATGAGTCAGGAGGTTAGGGAAAATAGGAGGAAGAGGTCTTTGTTGGGTACGGAGGGTAGTGGTAAGCCTTCCCTCTAACGTTAGTTCCGTAACTGGCGAATGCTAATGTGTAGGGCAACGTAGGATGGGACGTAGGTAAGTGTCTCTCGAATGAATTGATCTCTCACCCCAAGTCTCTGATTTCTGTGTAGGTGCTTGTGTCAGGTTCCTTGCAGGGAATGAGGCCCGCTGGATCACTGGCGCCATTTTCCCTGTGGACGCAGGGGCCACCGCTGGGGTGGGAGTTGGCCAGCAACTTGGGCACTGAGATTGTCAAGAGACCGAGGTATGCATACATATGAGACTTTGCAAGCAACTTTCAGCGACTCCGGCGTGCTTACAAACAGCAGTTTGCGAAAACAAAAGCTAGTGCTCAAATTCGGATCTGTGAATTGAGACGTTTTGGAAAGCACTGACATTCCCTGAAATGGTACACTGGCGGGTATGGAGTTCTGTAGAGCACTACTCCCGAGGCCCTCCGATCAGAGACAGCCATTCAGCACCCTTACTAAAATTAACTCTGACATGTACAGCTCTTCACTTCAACTTCTCTCTCTTGTTGCGATAATGATTTGCCTTCACTCTGGAATGAAAGCCAAGGCGCATCACCTAGACAGTCCGTCAACCGCAGGTGTGACTTTTAGGGACCAGTGTTGATCGACTTGAGAAAGGACAATCTCTTCAGAAAGCATCATAAGTTACTCGAGAATAATGAGAATAGCAACTCTGGGTTCCGGGAGCAAGCATCGTCAGGCGTGGATGTTGAGCCAGCCTCCTGATCAATACCAACTTAAGCTGACGATGAGAACACCGCCGGCTTATTGAACACGACATGACGTGTGGTCTGTGAATGAATAGGGATTTCAAGTGAAGATAGAGACCTATTGTTCATCCACTGCAAACCGAAAGACAACTCGTCCGAACTTCGATCATTTCTCAAACCCGTGACTCTCCTCTTCGCTCTTTCATTCATCCAGTTTGTCAAACATTACAATTCTAAGCAGCCCGGCCCTTCTCCTTGCCCCTCAAACCATCCAAGATGCCATGCCTCAGACAGATAACCTGCCAGGTCGAATGGCCCGAAACCAACCTCAAGTTCGAAGAATACGGTACCGTCTACGGTGACGGCCTCGTCGAAACCTTCATCGCAGTTCCCGACAAGCCACAGCCTTTCTTGATCCACCTAACCTCCAAAGGCTATATCGCTGAAGGTCTGGCTATGTTGGTTTACATGGACGGAGAGTATCAGTGCAATCGCAACAGGCTTCATTTGAAGCCGCCTAAGAAAGCCCAAGCAAGAGATTGGACAGATGTGGACTTTCGACTACGTCAGAAAGAGAAGGCGATCGGTGGTGGGACGTTCATTGGTAGAGACTGGAGGTTTGATTCTCACAACATTGGTTGAACAACACCTTTATCCACTCTCCCTTCGCTATGGCTAATGTCTCATTTAGTGCCAAATGGACAATTTCCCGGAGACTTTGACGCAAGCCACTTCGACCAGCTTGGCGTGATCGAAGTCATAGTCTTAAGGTGCAGGGCCAAGTCAGGCGAGGACAACGGATCAGAATCCTTGACTCACGATTCGATACTGGGCGAGATCGCCACTCTAGGGCAGACACTAGAAGATCCTGTTGCGCCAGATGAAGGTGCTGGAAATCGTCAGCCTTCTGTCGCGGATGCGCCTGAAGAGGCTGAAGAGCTGGCCGGTTTGGCAGGGATTCACGTCGACGGTGCTGGAGACCAACTCCATCAATTTGGCAATGACGGCGCTGCTGATCAACTTTATCAATTCGGATTGGATGGCGGAGCCCCTCCGGGATATTGGACGTATCACCTACAACCTCCGCCAAGAAACAATTACAGAACTGAGAACACACCAGCAAGGCACGTGCACTTTGATTACGGTTCTCCCATTAATCGGCACTACCCACCAGGGCCACCATATCAACCGCAAAGCGGGCCACCTCCAGGAGGTTATCGTGACGGACCTGCTAGTGATGGACTGCCAAACTGGCAATGGCACGGACCACAGCCAAATCCGGCCTATTCAGAAAAGACCGGCCACGTCTGGGGTATGCCAAATGACGCACCTCAAGGTTATGGTGAGGCGGTACACAACGAGTACGACAACTATGATGATCATTACATCCCGACTCCAGCCGCGCCAGCGTCAGTCCCAGTGCCAGCTCCGCCCCCTTGGACAGCCCATGGATATTCAGGAGGTGGCCAGTTCAGACTGACTCCCACTGCCCGTACTAGCTATCCAGTGTGGACGCCGCAGCCTCAGTTTGGACTTGGATCAGGTTATCCAACAACTCCAGTCGTCTATCCACCTTTCCATCCCGCTCCATATGGCTTCCAAGGTCCTGGATACGCGATGAACTACCCAATACCAGCCGGCGTATGGCCTGGAAACCTCAGCAGACAACCTATGAATCTCGACCCTGCCAAAAAGGAGAACAATCAAGTGAACGATTCGAGAAATCAAGCGAATAATGATGGCTGGGGCAACACAAATGACAACAACACTGCCAGGAATAACAGCCAAAGTACAGAAAACACCATCAGTAATGGATGGGGCCAAGGTGGGAATGTAGGTGATGCAAACAATACCAACGATGCAAACAACAATGCCTGGCCAGACAACGGAGGCCAGAACAACTCCGGGGGCCAACAGCCTGCAAACGACGACAACAATAACACTACCACCTGGGACAATCCTACTCCTGATAATAACCACGGGACACAGAACGGCTGGGGTGGCAATAACGCTCAAAATACGGAAACACAAGGAAATTGGGATGGTAACGGCGCTCAGAACATCCAAGTCCAAGGAACCTGGGACAACAATGCCAACGCCATCGGTCAACTTCCACAAGCTCAAAATGACTGGAACGATGCTGGGTCTCAACCAGCACCACAACTCGGCCCTCGCCCAAATCGCCCCCTCTACGGCCCTTACGGTGCCTATTACAGTTCGCGCCCACGAACTACCCTCTCCCCTACCGCGGAAGCCGAAGAAGAGCCACCCTTTGATGTGCCCGAGACAATTGCAGCCGACAAGGGCACAACGCACCAAGTCCAACCAGGGAAGGGATATCTATATACCCACAAGTGCGCGTCGCCGGAGTATATCGATAGCATTGAGGAGCCGTATGCTCGGTTCGTGTTCAAGTATCGAACGAAAGGTAAGTCCGCCCCGTCTGCGTTTTGAAGATCACGGCGGGCAATGTGGGGCCTGTAGGTGGTGGCGGCAGAGCTAGGAATGTTGGCATGTGAGGTGTAATGTGGCTTGGCTTCATGATTGTGGTTCGATGCCAGAATGGGAGACAGATGCTAATGACGAGTGTGGTCTAATAGAGGAGATTGAGCGCGAGATCGGTATCAAGATCGAATTCGAACCGACAGGCGATGAGGGGAAGAGGAAGTTCATGGACAAGACGCAGGATGAGTTGATTGAGTTGTTGATTCGTGCTCAGGTGAGGGTGGTTCTTTCTCTTCCGCTCGACGTCATTTCAAGGGATTGCTAATGATGGCTTCTTAGAATGCGCTTGGTGGCAAGATCCCGTCCCCACCACCAGCTCCTCCTGGCAAGGGAGATGCCAAGCAGGTCAAATCAATCAATCCTGCTCCCGTGCCTGCACCTACTGTGTACAAGTACCTCAAGTACGAACTGCCGAAAGGTCGCAATCTTGGTTTAGGTATCTCCGCCGGAGGCAACAACGCTCCTCAAGCTCAAGCACAGCAGCAACAGCAACAGCAGCCACCGCAAGGGAGTGGAGGCGGTACAGCAGGGGGCTGGCAAATATCGGCGGCAGGAGTGGATTGGGGCGCCCCACCAACTCAACCCCAAGCACAACAGAACCCTCCTGGCTGGCAGAACACAACACAGAATGGAGGTCAAAATGGTCAGGGCGGTGGAAACGTTGGTGGATGGCAAAATGCGCAACCAACAGTTCAAGATTCGCCTGCACCCCGCGGTGGATGGTGCGTAGTTCCGAATCCAACGGCTGCAGCAGGAGTAGGAGGGGCTCTAGAGGCTCCAGCTGGCGTAAGCGGTTGGTGAGCGAGTGACTGTAGATAGCAGAATGAGTGATGCGGAAGATTCAGGAGGATACGAGCGCTAGCTGCAGAATCTTGCACCTGTCTGGGCTGGCTTGAGTGAGTAAATATCGGTTTCTTAAAGACGAAGCTAAAAACCCCTTGCAAACGCTGAGAATGATGCAATATGACAAGCGCCTGAAAAAGGGACGCATGCATTCTCTTAAAAAGGCCAAATTCCATGCTCTGAGTGAGCATGACTTGCAATATCACGTGTATCGAAAGAAGGGAAAGGTAGGTCGTCATGATACTCCAACTCCGATTTCCTTTCCAGCTATCGAACAGAACCTGGGCTACTGCATTATCAGTTTGGTTGCAAATGTCTGATCCCATTCCGGCCGTTACTGTCCTCCCCTCCTTCCCACCCCACCCTCCCCCTTGTGTATCTCGTATTTTGCTTCAACAACAACCCTCCGCGCTGCAGAAATGGGTCGTTTTGTCAGCTTTTTAGCAACAGTCTTCCGCACTGCAAAAATCAAGGTATACGTCAACCTTCGTGGCCCCCAGACCAAAGCAAGAACGGAGTGTTATATGTGGCAAAAGAGAAAAGCTCACCACTCGCAACAGTCGGCACAACATTCACATCCCTCCTCGCAGACGAAGCAGCAGCAGAGTGCGGCCAAGCAGGCTTCCAAGCATCCTTTGTCTTTCTGTTGTCTTACGACGACTTGTTGGGGAGGTCCCTGGTTAGATTTGTTAGATTATGGTGCGTGTCTTACAAAGGAAGGGTGTCCGGATGGGTTCCTGACTTGTTGATATTGCATTCTGTGGGCAGGCGTCTAGTTAGCTTCTTGGGTCGTACCGGAAGGGGGGGAAGGGGGGGCTGGGGCGTTCACGAAGACGTACGGAGGTGGTCCTTGCTGATAATACTGGCCTTGAGGAGGTCCGTATTGTTGTGGCTGTAGAATTGTCAGCAAGTTCTTTTCCTCAGACCTCAAGACCAGCGCGAGAAATTTACTGGATAACCCTGGGGTGGATAGCTGCATCAATCTTGTCAGCACATATTCCAACGCCTCCACCACCACCATTACTTCTGCTCGATCTACTCAAGCGGGCAGCGGGTATGCCATGGCGGTAGAGGTAAGGTAGAAGCGCACCTTTGGGGTGGGAATCGAGGATCGTAATAACTGCGCAGAAAAGGTGTCAGCACTGATGCTAAGAGCTGATGTTGCCATGTGCTACAGGATGAACCAACCCTTGGTTTGCCATTGCGACAACTGTTTCTGTAGGTTCGATGCGCGTGTGCGTATGGTAGGAAAGTGTTTATGGATTTCAGGAAAGGGGGCTTGTATGAAGCTTCAAAAGTCGTCGGTGTGCTTGGCGACGCTTGGTCTTGTAAATGTCAGAACTTGGCGATGAAACAGAGGGTGCACACCCCCGCCACCGCTAGGCCTCCCCTGGAACAGCGCCGGTGGCTTGTGAAGCATACCAAGTTACAGATGATCGCCAAATGGCCAGATTTGAGAGTGATTAGATTAGATCACTTATAATTCGGCTCGTTAGAAGAGTACGGCGTTTAGTTTGTTGGAGAAGGTGTTGGAAATCTACGTAAGAAGTGGTGAGGTGGCATTTGTGGCGTTGTTCTACAATGACAGGCCTTCCTGCAGGAAGCCCGAGAAACGAGCCTACGTTGCTTCTGCCGGTCTCTCGCTCACACCGAGACAACAAAACACGTACCACTTATCTGCCAACGCAATTGGTTTTGTGGCAAAGCTGAACACACCTACACAGCCACACTCACTCACCCCCACATCTGCCACTCTCTCACTACATTGGATGAAAACCTACTGTGTCTACTTTCGGCGCAACATTCTGGCATTGTCGGCCGGATCCTTCAGCTACGAATTACTTTGCATTTCATTCGAGCTTGCTCTTCGCCATAGCATACTTGCGTTGCGCGACTCCACTACATCTAGAGCACTAGGAATGGTGATGATGTTTGTTAATGGAATCATCGCGTATCTACAAGCATAGAGCGATGAAATATCTCGACAAGTGTAACTGCCGTGTTAGGACTTATAGAATGAAAGATCAATCAACTCATTGCTTTGATCATATAGACTTGACAAACTATATGATTGGTCCTAATATGTGCAAATGAACAACATGATGAAGGTGACAAGCGTCATCTGTATAAAAGAAGATGGGCAGTACCTGCCACACCTTGTTATCTCGCAAGATTGCCACACCAGCAATAATCCGTCCAAGTAAATACAGAAGAAGAAAAACGTAGAAGACATAGAAAGAAGAGGATCATCTCAACCTTTACAGGCAAGATGCAAAGAGAAATATACCAATCTCGTACACGGTAATCGTCATCAATCAACTCATCGTCGTCGTCGTCGTCGTCGTCGTGGTAATCGGGGTCATGTCATCGTCGTAGTCGTATTGTGAAAAAGCTGGAAGGAAGGTTGGAGGTTGATAGTGGGAATTGAGGATGTAGTTTTGGTCAATGACGCTGCCAGCGCTATTGGCAAATTGATAAGACTGGCTGACAAGGTCGGCGCCATAGTGAGCGTCGTTCCAGTCGTATGAGTTGGCTGGCTCTTGTGGAATGCTCTGAGAGAGGTGGCTGTACGGCACCGTGTCATCGAATTGATTGAGCTCAGAGAACTCAAGCTGCGAAAGTTCCGGGGGAGTACTTTGCAGAACGTTGCCTGCGACATTGGTCTCCACTTTCTCGTACATCCAATTCTTCAGCTCATCCATAGGTGGCTCGTCTCCACCGCCCATGCCACCGCGTCCTTCGCTGACCTTTCCGCGACCACCTCGCTTATTCTTGCAAGGGAAGAAGTGTGCACGTCGAAGGTGGGCGGCTGCGTTGTAGTTGGCACCATACGTCTTATTGCTGCGACATGCTTTGCAATTGGAGAGTGGTACGAGAGGGCGACGTCCATCTTCCAACGTGCTCTCTTTGCATATCCAGACTTTGCGTTGATTTGAATGATGGCGATCGATGTGTCGACGCAACTCATGTTCCCCATGAAACCCTTGAGGGTGATCCTCGCAAACTGTACAGAAGGTAGTTTTCCGCTGAGGCTGTTGGCGAGTTGTACGAGGTATCTCAGCCTTCTGCCGGATAGTGCCATCTTCTGATGCAAAATCGAGGATCTTTGGTGCTTTCTCTTTGGTGGAGGAGGAATCATCATGACATTCCTGCTTCGGCGCCAAAGGTCGAGCCTTGCTTTGAGCATTCTGTTCCAAGACACGTCGCGAGATACGAGACTGACTTCTTTGACTTGACGATGACAACGATGAAGAGTTACTCTCTTGCGAGGAGTGACGCTTCATCTCTGTCGGGGAAGAAAAAGATACAAAGGACTGATTATCAAAAGAGGACGGCTGAGACTGAGAAACAATAGAGTCTTCATCGAGACTTGAAAAGGAAGATTGAGAAAACAACTGGGCAGCTACGTCGTCAACTTTGCAGGTGTCAACAATTGTTGAATCTGACGCGACTGAGTGGTTGTAGTGAGAAGCGGTCGAGTCTACGCGTAGCATACCGATCCCGCTTAACATGTCGTCAGTGTTGCTACGACTCATCATTGAGCTAGTAGCGGTTGAGGCATTCGTCAAGCCAGCATCGCTCGTAGTGGGAGATGATGAGTATGGCATCTGCCAAGCGGTGTCTGATCTGCTGGAGGTTGAGAGGTAGGAAAAATCTTGTGGCTGTAACTCACCCCGTTCGATAGTAGGGGAGAGTGTGACCGATAAGGAAGGCGCGCTCGTAAAATCAGACGATTGCGACAAGTAGTCTTCGGGGGAGAAATCCTGGACCTCGTCGACAGGGTAGAGGAGCCGTGTTGTTGCAAGAGTGACCGGATTCTGAAAGGGACGAATTGCCTCGGTGTTGCCTCTTCGTAGTTGACTCGACTGCTGCCGGGTTGGGACGGCCGTGCCGCTCATTCGACGGTTCACTATTGGGATGGGACGCGATGCTGAGCTCTGGGTGAAGTCTCTGCTCATTGAAGTTCCAGCAGGGGCCGACGTTCGCCGCTCAAGGGGATGAGATGATGGGCTCTGGAAATCCGGTCAGACCTAGTAGGGGAGGACGAGGACAAGGAGGACCTACAAGTTCCTGGCGCTTGGGAGGTGGATAGCCGTCACCAGACAACGTTCGGGGGATGGATCGCTTGCAGGGGGTTATTTTTCCCGAGGTGCCGTCGACGCAGTCGCTAATGGTTTCCCACCGTTGTTTCCAGAGTCGTTGGATTTCGATATCTGGGAGGTGCGCATTTTCTCGGAAGAAGACCGCTTTGGAGGAGTAGAGGACTTTAACGAGGTCGTTGAAGTTAGCTTCCGCCATTTTGAGTACCAAATGTTGTAATATCCGCGGCCAGAAGCTTGAGCTCTCCAGTCCAATCCGTCAAGAGTAATGGGGCTGAGAGGGCGGCAATTAGCATCAGTGATACAGTATCACAAAGCGTCACCGTCACTACTTACGCTGTCGATACTGGAAAATAGTCG
>Ga0335072_10002853_pt1 | contig 26467 bp, 32 predicted proteins | sample Lox_Sample_21_FD_206725 | JGI IMG/M metagenome (GOLD analysis project Ga0335072, IMG submission 206725) | Soil microbial communities from Loxahatchee National Wildlife Refuge, Florida, United States - Lox_Sample_2.1 | ecosystem: Environmental > Terrestrial > Soil > Wetlands | place: USA...
AGCTTTTCGTATGGAAGATTGATGGGGACTTCTCCTAACACTCCCTACAGCATCTTTAGCTACTTTGATGCTTTTCATAACTCGCTCTTGGAATCTGAGATTAAGTGCGGCAGATGCGGCCATGTCAGCAAAACTCAAGGAAACAATGAGCGCCATTTGTCAATTCCAATCAGAGTGCCAGATATAGTTGGCCGCCACCTGCAATTGTATATCAAGGCATACATGGAGGAGGTCATTCAAGGCTATCGCTGCGAAAGAGAGACGTGCAAGTACGTGTCGGATATTCATCGTATACAGAAACTTGCTTATGCACCGGACGTGCTTCTTATCCAACTCAAGAGGTTCAACTATCGAGGTCAGAAGGATTATGGCAAGGTCCAATATGGAGCACGTCTAGATCTTTCCCCCCACTCTGCCAGTGACAGTCTAGGACCGCTAAGCTATGATCTCACAGCTGTCATTTCTCATGCCGGGACTTCTGGCTTTGGCCACTATCAATGTCTCGCGAAGACTCCCGATGGGAATTGGTGGGAATTTGATGATCTGTCTACCCGTCAGATGTCAATCAAACAAGCGCTTAATCCTGCGCTCATCGACACGGATTGGACGCCCTATCTCCTTTTCTACGAGCGCAACAAGGCATCTATGCCACCGTCATGATATGGACGGCAGAATGAACAGCCTAAACTTTCAGTTTGCACGTTTCGAGAAATTCTGTTGGGACGTCTCGTCGTATGTTATGAATGAAATAGGCGTAACCAGGGCGGTTTGCTTTAGAGAGTTGAGCACTAATAATGGTATCATTGCATTCGCTGGCCGGTGGGCGGCCATGGTCATAAATATGCATCATAGAGCACCTGGCGTATGGAAGACCATACGCGAATCGTTGGCAAATGAGATTAATGAATAGAAGGATTCATTGAAATTCCATTGGGCTAAGTGATTCTGATACGAAATTGGAAGGTCGGGTGAACACATGAGAACATAGTAAATGTATGACATGCTTGAGTCCACATGCTCATGCCACATTTTGCCGTCGCACAAGAACGTCAACCTCACAAGTGATACTGGTTTAAAGGTTTAAAGACTATGTCCAGAAGAACCGAATGATGTCACAGAGCATCAGTGGGGTGCACATTATCACAATTACGAATGTACTAGTAAGATTGTAAGAGACCAAGTATATAGTTTTGAGCGAACGCAATCTATTACAGCCGCCTGGCGCTCCCAATATCCCGAAGTATTTCCTTTCCTTCCGGCCGTAACGCCAAGGGAGCCTTTGTGTAATATTTAATGACACTCATGGACGCGTCCATTCATCAACGCCGCCCACCCAAAACAATCCTACCAAATTTTACGCTGAGAAACCATTAACCATTTGATCTTCCTCGATGACTGCATGATAGTCGTTTCCCCAAGCCTGGACCGATTCGAGGACTTTAGCAGGCGCTTTCGCCGCGAAACCTCTATGTCGTTTGTCAGAATATATTCCCACGTAGGAGGCACTGGACTGCTCACTTGATGAGTTTGTACTCGTGTGTGATCATACCGCCAGCGGCTTCAATAGCCTCCATTGCCTGGGTAAGGACGTGGTTGGGCGTGTCTTCCGGGTATGTGACGATTACGGCTTTTTGAGGAACCAGCACGGAAAAGACTCCAATGACGAGAGTGAGGAGTGTGAGAATTGAGAGCTTCATGTTTGATGATTATTATGCGTTGGCTGAGGGAGTATAAGGCCCTTTCAGCTCGATGTTTCTGTCTTATGTGTCTTATGCAGGAGTGGTGGTTTGATGGAGTGGCGTGAATGATGGATTGGGAATGAGGGAAGTGGGATGAAGCACTTCCAGAAATCCGGGATGCCTTTCATGTCAGGCCGTAATGAAGTCATGTGACTCAGAGTTCGGCTTTTGTGATTCTCGGTTGCCAACTTCGCTTTCGACTTCATTCCTCGAAACATCGCCCACATCAGCCTCCACCTTCCGTATCCTTTACGACATCTTCCTACACACGCTGTATAATTGACTGTGGACAACATCACGAGCAGTCATCTGGTCGGGAATCTCTTCTGTGAGCCTGGGGTTCGGGATTGGGGTTGAAGTCATCGAGCGAGGCAACTTTGACTGTTTTGGCGCGCGGGGCGGGCACATCTGATGAGGACATGACAGACATCAAATACACACTTCTAGATCTCATTGAGAGTTGAATACTTTGCATGGACCTAGTTAGCTGCAGTTGAGAAGATTGCGTTCGTTGTTCGTTGGCTCAACAGAGCGTGCGCTCAGGTTCACGCTATCTGCTACTTACCTTAACAGAGGCTCATCTCACTATCAGAGTCAAACCAGTGTGCGCGTGTTTTTCGGCGCGTCTTAGCCCATCATGTCTGCCTACGGAATATCTTCTGATGAAGTGGCCGAAGATTATCGGAAAGCCCTTGAAGACCTAACTATGAACTCCAGATATGAAATCAGCAATCTAACAGTCATTGCGAAGGAGAACACAGAACATGCACTAGCAATTTCGGAAGCGTTGAAAAATCACATCAAGAGGGTAAGGATAGCATATCTTAATTTGTGCGTTTTTATTATCGACTAGATCTCTATCTAGTATGGAAAAACAGAATATATCTCATCATGTTGCGCTTTTCATATGACTCACTTACATTTCTCAGACTGCGCCAGTAAAGAAGCTTCCTGCTTTCTATGTACTTGACTCGGTTGTCAAAAACGTCGGAACGCCATATACACTATTCTTCGGCCGGAATTTGTACTCAACATTCATGGAAGCTTATGTGCTTGTCGATAATAATATCCGCCGGAAGATGGAAGAAATGTTGAAGACATGGAAAGAGCCAGTGCCAGGATCTATTGATACACGCCCAGTCTTTCCCGTGGAGGTCACGAGACCCATTGAGAACGCCTTAATCAAGGCTCGGACTTCTGCCTTGCAAGCACATCAGGAGTATGCTAGGAGCCAACAACAACCAATGGGACGTGGTCGATCTGGCATCGTTCCAGATCCTTATCGAAATACACCGACACCTCCAAACGCTTTTCGCCCACCTCAGTACGTTCAGCAGGGATACGGCACTACTTATGGGCAACCATATCCAACTGACCAAGTCGCACAGCCATACGGCCAGCAGCAGTATGGCACCCCGCAGGTGTGTCGATAACTTCAATTCCATTCATATATTGTTTATGTTAATCTCTTTGATAGCCACCAGTGAATCAGCCATATGCTCCTCCACAATCGGCTCCTTCGTCATGGCAGCCACAACAACAGCGGGGATTTGGGACTCCTGATAATAGCATAGAGACATTGAACAGTGACATTGCAAATTTGATTGCTGCGTCGAAGGTTGAATTCGCTCAGAATCCCTATGATGGCAGTATACAAACAAGACTTAAGGCCTTACTTGATCTGCAGAGTATTCTGCAAAGCCAGAAGTTGCCACCAGATCAGATAGCATTGATCAAAGATCAAGTCGCGCAGTTGTCTATTGCTGCTAAACCACAACCTCCCCCCACACCTGTGGTGCCGCCACCAGCACCAGTAACAGTATCTCAGCCACCTGCACAACAGCCTACTTTAGCCTCTCTTCTTGGTGGGTCTGATGCGCTTGCAGCATTGCTCGCGCGTGCGTCCGCCACCCCTCAAGTTCCGACACCTCCACAGCAACCTGTACAGCCAGTCCGCTCTCCACAATCACAGTATGCCAAGCCACAATATCCGCCTGTGCCACCATCTGCATCAAATTCTACGGCGGTAGTAGATCCTAATTCCTTAATTGAGAAACTGAGAGCCGCTGGAATGCTGCCAGCTATTACTCCTGTTACAAGCACTCCTCCTTTAGCTTCAAGCTCTTTAGCAGGCAATGGAATTCTTCCCGGCGGTTTCCCGCCACAGTTACCATATCTTAATAAACCTTTCGTACATAGCAGTACTCGATCCCCACTTAATGAAATACCGAACGATGTACAACTGAAGCCGGCATCTTTAAAGATGTGAGCCACCCTCTATCCACAGTTATAGACAGTACTAACCGGTGTTTAGACCTCGTCCACATCTTATCTCTATGTTGTATGAACGTCTTGGTCCACCCTGCACTCAGTGTGGCCGCCGCTTCCAATCTGACGAGGAAGGTCGAAAGAAGAAGACAGCGCATATGGACTGGCATTTCCGAGTCCATCAACGCATGACAGAAGCCGAGAAAAGAGGCCAACATCGAAGTTGGTATGTCGATGAGTTGGTGAGTAATCTGTAATCTTCCAAATGGTGAAATGCTAACAACGAATTAGGACTGGATTAAGTCCCGTGAAAGCGAGGACGACCATCTTGCTAGTGTAAGCAATGGTTCTGTCATGGCTTCGGGCTCAGATGCAGCCGATAGCGTCAAAGGACCAAAGCTTCAGTACCTACCCGTCCCCGATGACCCAGCACTTGCAAATAGTCTCTGTCCAATATGTCAAGAAAGGTTCGAGATGAAATGGCTTGATGATGCGCAAGAGTTCGTCTGGATGGACGCGATCAAGATCGGAGATCGCATCTACCACGCCAGTTGCCATGCTGAGGCCAAGAGAGACGGTGGCAGTACTCCCGCATACCAACGAGGAACTCCGGAGCCGGTGTTAGGAAAGCGGAAGAATGAGGTAAGTGATCTGCCTAGGCTCTCCAAGATTCGGAGCTGACTAAAGCAAAGGAGGAGCATATGACGGTGAGGACGAAAATGAAGACTGAGCCGCTTTCATAGGGTTTTTTTTTGGAGTGGGAAATGTTTCGACACATTTAATTTTTCAACGCTTAAGTCTGATCTGAAATCATTCAGGTCTTAGGAATGGCGCAATGGTGGCATCGAGAAGAGCGAAACTGCATAGCATGGCGTTGAGTGGTAGATTCTACATGACCATACCTGTACAATAATTAATGTTTTTGATTTCATATTGTGTAACGAGAATCAACGTCCACAACCATGAAGTCATAAGCAGTATTTTTGAATATCTACAGTTCCCCAACCGACTCCTTAAAATCCTCCAAAATCCTCTCCCACTCCCCTCTCCCCTCTCCCTCCGCCCACCTCCCAACCTTCTCCAACCCTCCCAAATCCTCCACCATCCTCCCCTCATTTGTCGTCCCGTCTAAAACCGTCACCTTTTCCAGCGCCACAACCAGCGCATACAGCGCCACTTGCACACTAATCCCCACTGCCTTTGCCAGCTCCTTAACAGCTTCACTTTTCAACAAGCCTGGATTCCCAGTCAGCGTCCAGAAACTCTGGAAAACGATCCCTTGCTCTCTGCAAAACCGCCTTAACTGCACGTCGTAGCGGGTATCTGCATAGAATCTATTCTGTACTACAGAAGGCTTGACGTCCATGTCGTTCACTAGGAATGCTAGCACCGGGAACGAGACGTTCGCTATGCCTAGATGGCGGATTTTGCCCTGGCCGACGTAGTTTTGGAGAGTGGTCCAGGCGATGGCGGTGCCTTCCAGTTTGGGGAGGGGGGAGTGCATAAGGACGCAGTCGAGGTAGGTGGTGTTGCCGGTGGACAGGTTAGCGAGAGAGGAGGTCACGGAGGCGTGGACTTGGTCGGCGATGGAGAGGTGCGGGTCGTAGGGCATGTTGGAGGGGTCTTGGCCGGAGCGGGGGGTGTATTTGGTTTGGATCTGGGGTGGAGGGTCAGCTGATCTAATGTCGTACTATCATCTTATGGAGTGCAACTGTGGGAGATTTGTGTGGATTAAAGGGGGATTGTGGAGACCAGGGACAGTTGAGCAATGAAGACGTACAAATAAGTCTTTTCGTTCTACTATGCCATCTTTTATTGCACGTCTGATGCCGTCGCCTACAAGTCCTTCTTGATAGTGCCGTGGTTGAGCAGCTGTGTCTACCCCTCTAAAACCGGCTTTTAGAGCCTGGTACACAAGATCAGCTGTCTTGTCTTTTTTCCACGCGGTACCATACACAAGCCTTGGGATTTTCGTTCCAGATTCGCCTCTTAGAGGCATTGGGCTTGACAGGGCTGAGGATGACATGGTAGCTCTATTGGTATCCTTGTGTAGGATTGCTCTCGGTGGATTCGGTGGAATTAGGAGCGACCGTAGCTGTAAAACCCGGGCCATGCACGATATGATTTAAAATTTTGAGCTATAGCACTTATCATTCGTAGGTGCTGTGGAGCCAGTGACTGCCATTGATTATTCACAACGACGTCACTGACGAAACGGCAAGCGGTATTGAGGGGCAGCTGTATTTATCCGTCCGGGATAGCGGTCCCTCTCTCCACTTTTAGCTCTGTTATCATCAGCGTACAAAAATTTTATTTTAACTTTTCTTTCTGTTTCCATTGTAGAATTTTCACTCTAATTCCGAAAAGTGCCTTACTTCACAACTTTTATTCTTCCAGTGTTTGTTTCGTAGAAGACCGCTATAATGACTTCAACACCGTTCACAGCCAGGTGGGGTATTCTAGCCACCGGTGGCATCGCTGAGAGCAAGTTCTCCTATTGTGTCACATTTCCTGAGCATTTGCTAAAACCGAGCAGCGTTCACAAAGGATCTTCTCACAAACCCTACAATTCGTGATGTTCACGATGTCAAGCACACTGTGGTTGCTGCTGCCTCATCCTCTTCCCTCTCAAGAGCTCAAGACTTCCTCAAGAAGGTCAGGGCTCCGACGTCGGCGAAAGCCTATGGTTCCTACGCAGAACTGGTAAAGGATCCAAATGTAGACATCATCTATGTGGCAACTCCGCATTCGCATCACTTCCAGAACACCATGCTTTGTTTGGAAGCTGGGAAGCATGTCCTGTGTGAGAAAGCTTTCACCGTCAATGCTGCTCAAGCCAAGAAACTAGTCGAGACAGCTAAAACCAAGAACCTCTTCCTCATGGAGGCGGTTTGGACCCGATACTTTCCTCTTTCCGTCAAGGTTCGAGAAATGGTCATGTCTGGTGAAATTGGTCAAGTCTATCGCGTGATCGCTGATCTTTCGCTCGAGAAGAACGGAGAAGATGGCTCCCTTGCCTTTGACGATAGTCATCGAATGGTCAACCTTGATCTCGCCGGTGGTGCCTTGCTTGATCTTGGTATTTATGCCCTCACATGGAACTTCCAGATTCTGTATCACTGCCAACCTAAGCCTCGAGAAGCTCCTAAGGTTACTGGAGTAATTAACAAATATGAAAGGACAGGCGCGGATGAAATGACGAGTATGATTCTGCAGTTCCCGAAGCACAAAAGCATGGGTATTGCGTTGACATCCCTGAGAGTGGCGACTGATCCCGAAGATGGAAACAACCCTAGTGCGGCAATCCGTATCCAGGGTATCAAGGGCGAGATTCAAGTGATGGGTCCAGCTTATAGGCCAACTCACTATAGAGTCATCATGAAAGGGAGTGGGAAGGTTGGGGAGGTTGAATGTGCAATCCCCACGGATCCGGCACGGAATGGAGACGGGCATGGAATGTTTTGGGAGGCGGATGAGGTTGCGCGATGTGTCAGAGATGGGAAATTGGAGAGTGAAACTCTAAGTTGGGAAGAAAGCGTAATCATCATGGAGACGATGGACGAGGTGAGGAGGCAAGGAGGACTCAAATACTCTGACCTCATCGAGACGGCTGTGTACGACGAGAAGAGTCCTCTTAATGTCGGCAATCAGTAATGGCTATGCTCTTGAAGTTCGCGATTGCAGCAAAGTTTGTACTAGATAACTTCATTTCAGAATAAATAGCGATCGCTCGGAAACTATTAGACTTGCGTACTTCAGCTAAGGGAGATGGGCAACTCGGGGAACGAGGAGAATAGCAACAAAGGCCATGATTTATTGTGTCCTATCAATAGCAGTGAACAATTACTTCTTTGAGAAAGTCTTCCATTCGGCATCAAGCTGTCGTGATATGTTTCACAAAGAAGCCAAGGTGGCGCACAATTTATGCTTGTGGGAGGCTTTGTGCAGGCATTAAGATCCCTGTCATTCGCGTCACTCTCAGGGAACATTTCGTTGAACAAGTCGCGAACAATGAAACGCTCACTCTATATTATGGATTTTCCCTCTCCCAATGCCTTTCATGATGGTTTCCACCTTGCTTACTTACAGCGACCCATAGCAATTGCTGAGGTACAATTTTGAACATATTTCTAGATAAGACCGGCCCAAAATAAGAAATGGCTTTGACACCGGCAGCGCAGTCCGCGCTCATACAATGGGTACGAGCACTCCCTTGAAACCTATGTCTTTTGATGTTAGAAATAGCAGGTGCTGACTTATTCACAGGTAAATACGTTCCCGCTTGACTTCCAGGTCGAGTCTGCGGCGGACTTGAGCGATGGCTATGTCTTGTCTAAGATTCTGGGTAAGTGCATCGCCATGAAACCCCTTTGTCAACCCCACAAATTCATATGCGTACAAGCTAACACCATATTGCAGATGAAATTGACTCCACGTATATACGCAACGTTCCGGCGCAAGCAAATGCCCTCCAGAGGGTGGTGAAGGGTTTATTTCGATACATACAGAATGAATGTGAAGGGCTGGACCCTTTGCTAGAGACCCCCGGTCTCAGGGCATTTGCAGAGAGAGGCAAGGGAGAACCGGTATTTGAGGTAACGCATTGTTTCCGTTGTGGGGAGAATGCTCTTTTTGACCTTACCTACCAGATTCTTGCAGCCCTTTTGATGGCTGCCGTTTTGGGCCCTCACCGCGAAACCCACGTTCTGAGCATCACAAAACTCAACGAAGGCGTTCAGGGCGAGATTGCGAAAGTTATTCAGCAAAAACAACAAGAAGTTGAAAATGCAGCAAGGGCCTCATTCAATGGCCAACCTGAGACTGGCAGTCATACTGGAAATGATTACGAGCTCGAGTTTGAGGTCAGGTACAGCGCATTAATCGCACAGAAAAAAGCCTTAGAACAAGAGAAAGACCGATTAAAGAAGCAGATGGCGGACATGGCTACTCGCCTGGAACGACTTCAGGACAATAACGATCATCTACAGGAGAGTCTAACGGCTGCGGAAGACAAACTTCAGGGTGCGGCGAGAGACAGAGATGCTGCTGATGTGATCAAGGGTCTCGAGGCTAAAATACGTGAACAAGACGAGCTTATTGCGAATCAGGAGGGCCAATTTGAGCAAGACCGGATCGAGAAGACTAGACTGAGAAAGGAGGTTGATCATTTAAAGGCTACAAGTGAACTGGTTGTCCAGCTTCAAGATGACAACAAGGAACTTCGGTTTCAAAATGTAGAGCTCACAAAGAAGGCCAACACTCTAGACCGGTATAAGCAAAAGTTGGAATCCCAACGGGACTTTCAGACTGACCTGAAAACTCTGGAGCTGGACAATGAGGAGCTTCAGTTGCGGCTTAAAGACTTCGAGCTCCTGAAGCATCGCAACGAAACCCTTGAGGCCACACATGTTCAATTTCAAAATACCTTGGCAAGGCGCGAGATGGAGATTTTTGAGCTATCAAGTCAAAAGAAAACACTGGATGAGGAGAAGGCCGACCTCCAACGTGCGATAATTAGGCTCGAGGAAATAAGAGCAGCTGATGAAGAGCATATCACTGAATTACAGGAGCAGCTTGTAGATAGACCACAAACGGTAGCTTCTCCGACAGGCCCTTCCCTAGGCAGCTTAGAGGCGGAGCTCGAACAGTCCGAGAGTGGCACAAGAACTAGTCTGGAAGTTTCCAGATTGCGGGCAGAGAACCAGCTCCTAAAGGGCAATGCCACTGCTGTTCAGGACGCTGCAGCACTTCGCATCGAACTCGAGGAACAGGAGAGGCTCCGGAAGCGTGAAGAGCAAAAGTACAATGAACTTTATGAGAAGCACGTCATTGCTTCTCAGCAAGTGACGGCAATACTGGAGGCATCTACTGCAGAAGGGTTAGTTAATGGCGTCGATGCTGCAATGCTTATTGGTCAGCTTGAGATGCTTACTCCTGAATACTATAGCTCCGAGGCATTTGCCAATCTACGAAAGTCATACCTGAACTCTACTGAAAAACTTTGGGCTGCTGAAAAGAGAATAAATGACTTAGAGGCCGAGCTTGAGAGCACGAAACGAGCATTTCTAAGCGCTCGCAACGATCGTAAGATTCCCTTTTCCCTATCAATGTTTCTAAGACACTTGCTGACAAGATTACAGTAAGCATGATCGCCCAAGAAGACCTTGACGCTTTAGAGGAGCTCAAGGCTACCCAAGAATCACTTGTTTCTTCCACTGAGATGGAACTCAAGAAGCTCCAAAGCCGACATAAAGATCTCCAGATTGATTATGACCAGCAGAAGTCCCAGTTGATAGAAGCGCTTCTCTCGAAAGACAAGCTCCAGCAATCAATAACAGAGAATCGTACCAAAGATGAAGGCAAAGTCGATGAATCAGTCGAAACGAAGCAGATAAAGTCTAATTTGGACAAGACCTCGTCTGAGCTGAAGGCATCGCAAGAAGTATGTCATAACAATCCTTGCCGTGCATCTGAAGAATTAGCTCGAGAGCAAGCGCTCCTGGGGTATGGACCAGCCATCAAAGTTAGCTTGCGTCTAGAAGAAATTCCACTTCCAGAGTCCTCGATACTTTCAGGCGATGGTGGACAAGCTTTGCTCTTTCCACGACCTGTTCTTCGTCTCAAATCCTTGTCTTCAGATGTAGACGATGGGGATACAATCAAGCGAAACCCCTTTGCCGACATTCCACGTCCAAAATCTGCTTCATCTTGGAAATTTTGGAAGAAGCCGCGTTCTCCTTGTGTAAATTCTGTATCTTTTCAGCTTGATTCCCTTCCCCCGCATTTCAGCGGGTCTTCTCTCTCTATTTCGAAGAAAGATTTAGTGTGGTACACAAGGAAGCTGACAGGTGATATTGCAGCAACTTCAAAAACAGGATAGCATCATACGAGAACTTAATACACGTATCAAAGACCTCGAGTCTGGTGGTCCCGATGCACAGAAGGTAATGTCGAAACTTTTCTTCCTTGAAATAAATATTACACATCTAGGGGCTTTCCGACACGAAGCCGGCTTTTCTTAAGGACCTATCCTTAAAAACATGCTTTGATGTGACTACGTGGCTAACATTGACTTCCAAGACTGCTCTGGAGCAAGAACTTACCAACCTGAAACGCGAAAACTCCCTCATGGTCACAGCCTGGTATGACCTAACATCGAGGCTACAAATGGACAACGTAGGACTACAACGCAGGCAAGACGCGCCTAAGAGCTGGATGAACAAACAACGGCAGGCTGTAAATACTTTCGGGAGGAGATGAGCGGCGTGGCGTAATCTTGGGTAGCTAGAAGACCCTCTGTACATGCATTTATGGGTAGAGCCTGGGTCAGGGTGTCCGCTCTGGACTATATGATTACGTTTTCGAATATGTTATACCCCTTAGAGTTATGTTATTTAAAGGCCATACAAATGATATCACGTAAGAACTTATTTCAGCACCAGATGTGTATCTGTGAAGTCCAAGAGAATTTTATCCACAGAGTGTACCAATCACATTCTACAATGCATTTCAACGACTAATGATACACAGCTTCCCGCTTACCTCTATTGCCCTCTGCCATACCTTAGACCTTCAGGCCAATCTCTTCGGCGAATGGGAGCACGAAGAGATCTCCGACAGCTGAGACTGTGGCCTTGCCGTCGAGTAGAGCTTTTGCAGCCTGTTTGAATGTTAGTTGGATCAGCATGATACGAGAGGGAAGGGCCAACATACCGACTTGAGCTTGTCAGAACTCACTGATTCAACGCTCTTGCCGATCTCATTAATTTGGTAGGGCTTTCCGCCGTGTATGAGGCCCGCGCCAGTCGAAACAAGTCCTGCCTCGATATTCTGACCCTCCTCTAGAGCTCTATACTTCGCGAGTGCAACCGCCTTTGTGAAGTCTTCCTTGCTGATCGAGCCATCGGATATGCTCTTCAGTGCTTTGACGACCTCCGCCGCCGCCCCACGGACTGATGTTGCGGAGCCAGAGATCTGGATTGTCAACAAACCCGCGTCTGAGTATGCATAGTGGGTTGTTGCAGCGTTGGCACCGGGGAAGGAGGACGCGGCCTTGCCAAGGAGAGAGAAACCGGGAGACCACTTGATGCTGGTTTGGCCGCCCAGAAGTGCAGCAAGGACGGCGATTTCGGGCTTGTATGATCCGCCCGCTGTGAAAGAGCTGGATCCTGGGAAGGCAATGATCATTGCATTGCCAGAATCATGGGCAATGCGCTCCTCACCGCCGTGGTATTTCGAAGCTTCACTTGTGAGCTGAGATCCCGTGCTTGGTACATCGCCAAAGAATTCGCCAACCCATTTGGTTAGGTCGGCTTGGCTTGCACCGTTGGCCACAACAGCAATGTTTGGCTTCGCATATGCCGAAGATGCGAATGACTTAACAGACTCCTCGTTCACGTACGTTGTCAGCCGGGTTGATGATGTTGAGTAGAGTGGCTCCCCTAAGCCACGATGGAATGCAACTCCATGCGCTGAGTTGAGTGCAAGTTCTGAGACGTCACTTAAGATCCTTTTCCTTTCAAGCTGTATGAGAGGCTCAACTTCTTCGTGATACTCGTGTGCTATGAGTTGAGTCAGCCCGCTTCTATTAATCAATTTAGGCTTATAGACTCACCTGTATACTTGGTCAAAGAGATAACTTCACCCAAGAGTTCCGTAAAATATGGCAGATCATCACGCAAGAACTTGGCCTCCACAACGAGTGATTCTCTGGTATGATACGCAATCAATTGACCTCCTAGGAGCTCTGACTCTCTTGTAATCCGTAGTGCAGACCTCTTATGCGTATTCTAGAAGCACATAAGTTAGACCTGTTAGACTGGTTGACCGTTCTTCTACTATCTACGAACCTTGAATGCGAACTGCTCCAGTCCTGACGTCAAGCCTGGGAGCGATTGGTACCTGGTTCCAGCTTTGGCGACCACTGCAAGCTTTGTCGTAGGTCCAGCAACATCACGACTAGCTACCTTGATACCTCCCACATCAGCAGACTCATATGAAAACGATGTTGATCCGGAGACAGCTGCCGCGAAGCCACGTCGGCTGGCCGGCTGAGCGCAGCATTGCCGACGAAGGGCAAGCTGCGCATTTCGTCCAATTGCCGACCGCGAGATCATTGTTCGCAGTAGATTGGGTCGTGAAGTCCTGAAGACAGCAGAATGAGGAAGTGTTTCGATGTCGAAGATGGGATATGTTTGGTCTTGGAAGATTTGGTAGAGGATCATTCGCCTAGACTGCCTGTGATTGGCCATCTTGGCGACTAAGGTTCCGGCTTAACCCCGCCAGACTAAGTGGAATTGTCTTCAGTTACAGAACTTTGGTCGGTCACAATTTCAGCTTTCTCAGATTCACTCACCACAAACCTCAATGAAGCGCCGGTAGCATTTGTGGCAGCTCTAGAGAACTCGAGATAGTCTCTAGCAGCACTTGAAATGTCTCGAGTGAGTATCTTCGGCAAATTCATCATTTCTAAGTTGCTTTGAGTCACACCAAATGCATGCTGACTGCAAAATTACAGACGAAGAATGCGGCGGAGTTATGTGGCCTGCTGGTGGAGGAAACCTATGGTGAATTGACTTGCGTATGTCTACCTGCTTAATATTGAAAATTTCGAGACAGCTTCATCTTTCCACTTGCCCAATCCGCTAAGATATCTTATTCTCATCTGGATAAAACTGACTTGACTTGCAAAGCGAATCTTCACCATACTCCTTCGCCGCGGACGTCAGAGTACACTTGCTCTCGCCCAATATACCCGTCTTCCACCGCGTCATGTACGACATGGTTTGGCAGTCCTTATACAGCAGAATCTTGTCTACTATAACGTCGAACACGACTCCGAAATAACCTACTACGAAGCAAACCAGGAAGCGTCGTACTTCCTGCTACGCTCTGGCAAAATCATTGAATATGTAAGCTCACGATATGGGCCTCTCGCGCAGGATATCATTCAGAACCTACTATTCCTAGGTCATGCGAAGATAGGCGACCTTTTAGCTGCCTGTACGCCAACACAACAGCCCGCCGAAGTCCATATTCACAGAGATGGCAAAGCTAAACCCCTGGTTAACGGGATCCAGAATAATTCCAATAAACAGGCCGAGAGTTTGGTATTGAAAAAGCTGGAGGATCTGATATATCAGTTATTGGAATCAGGTCTCATTGCCCCCGTTGTCAAGTCTAAGCTCCAGAGCCCGTCGGATTTATACAACCAAGTTGAAAGTGAAGTTCTCGAGAGTCAGTTCAGAAACGGTATCAAAGGCACCAAGCAGAAAGACGAATTGAAGGCAAAGATAATTGAAAGGCTACGCGACATCCGATCTGAAAGCGAGATATGGCAACGCAAGGGAGCAAAACGAGCTTTAAATGGTGTCCACATGAATGGTGGTGAGAAGCGTCGAAAGCTAACCAATGGAGTCGAACATGTGAATTGTGGATCCCATGCTCTTCACAGCGAGAGTAATCGACTTGACGTGGGTTCCTCGAGCTTCTCGAGTTGGCCATGATAGCTTGCTGACTTATACAAAGCATGACTTGACTGTAAGGATCAATTATGAGAAGTGCAAGGTAGCACTCCGTAACCAACACCTCGTCTCTCTAGCGAGAGGGGATATTGGAGAAACGACATCACAGGTATATGCAGTGCTTCTGAATCTGTTAGAAGGTCGTATTCCGCGGTGTCAGTTGGACCCGACGATCGATGACCTCAGCGACATCGACGAAGGCCCTAGCGTCAGTACAATGGAACTTGCACGAGCTATGGATAAGTCGATAAACCCGTCGTTTGGGATTGGAAAGGTAGACAGTCATTCGATAAAGACCGCCGCCTTAGAAAAGCCTCAGAGGAAACGAAAGCGCGAGATCGAAGATTCAGAAGCCACTGTTGAAGGGGATGCAAGCTCTGATGAGGATGAAGACGATCAAGATGCCTTGGATGATGTCGACGAACACGGCAACATTCCTCAAGTGGACCAAGACTCTGACGGTGATGGAGAAGATCCTTTCGCAGAACCCTTAACCAAAGCTCCAGCAGTAAAACCACCTCGGGCAACTAAAGTCACATTTGATGAAAAGCTCCCCAAGCCCGCGAGCCGGGAAGACCGAATGAACCGAACGACGAACATTAAGAATCATTTACTGTTACTGGCAGACTATTCACCCCACTTCGTGCGGAAATGTGGTAGCCGTGGTTTGGGAGAATGGACTGTTGACTTCGATGAGCTCGTCAACTATATGCAAGAGACTGAATTGGATGATATCCTCTTTGAGGCCTTTGGACAGCTTGGCTGCCGTATTGCACGAATTTTGAGGCAGAAAGGCAAGCTCGAGGAAAAACAAATCCAAAAATTTGGGCTACTCAAGCTGAAGGACGTCCGCACCAAACTTGTGGAAATGCAAATGTCTGGGATCGTCGATATTCAGGAGGTGCCAAAGGATAGCACCCGCGCTGCAGGTCGAACAATATTTTTGTGGTACTTTGATCCTGACCGAGTTAAGATGATTGTTCTTGAGCACATATACAAGACAATGTCAAGATGCTTGCAGGTGTTAAAAGCAGAAAAGTATGACCGGCGAGAGGTTCTTTCTCAAGCAGAACGGACAGACGTTAGAGGACAAGAATCAGAGATGCTTCCGTCGATACAACTAGAACGGCTGAACGAAATTCGAGATACTGAAAAGAAAATCTTTACACAGATCGGCAGGCTCGATGATCTGGTAGCCATTTTAAAGGATTTCTGATGGAAGCCGAAGAAATATGAGAGTACGGGGTACGATAGTTTTGCTAGTTGCATTGTGTGGCTACATCTTGGACATGGAGTTTAGCCAGCCCGTGAAGAGGCATTTGCTACGGAGCTTGATCAGTGTGATATCATAAGTCCTTGATTGGCCGGGCACTAGAAAAGCATAGAGTTCATGAACTAAACTAGGGATTATTCCAAGAAAAGTTTAGACCTTGCGTGATCAAATCCTTGACAATGGTTAAATCCAGTCATACTCTTTTAAATGTAACCTCACACGACAACATGCATCTCAAGAATTATACTGCGGGGAAGTGGATGAGGAGAAAATTAAAAATGGTTCGATGGGGCGCATGAACGTACTGCTTTCTCATTGGTGTTGTCCCGCCGAATGCGGTCCGGCTCGTGCATCATAGCCTAAACCGGGGTCGCAAGAAAATCACCGGCAGCCTTGTCGGCAGACATTTTTCACGACCACATGCCACAATAGTTCTTTCAAGTCCGCGCACTCATTCAATTGCCATTTCCTTGAGATATACAGAGATTTTGTATTATTATTAATTTGAGTCTTTGAACGAGAAAAGGGAATTCTCTTGTTATCAACCCCTGTTGCGGTCTAAGATCTAATTCCTAAGCTAGAATGTCACCCCCTGCAATTGTGCCTATTGCGGCAGCTAAAAATTACAAGAGTGAATCGACTTTAGCACGTTTGTTGGGTTCGGGTACGTATGACTCTTTGGTGATGCCTTGTCTTTGCTGATGAAATTCTAGGTTCTGCTGGTATTGCTGAACTGGCTGTGTTCCATCCCGTATGTACTGTGTGACCTCTTCGGAACAATGATACTGATCTACCGAAGGTCGACACTATTGCCAAGCGTCTGATGAGCAATCATGGAAAGGTCAGAAAGATTTAGTGCTCGATATGCTGTGTTTGGGTCACTGATGCGTTCTAGATATCGTCGGTGTCGCAACTAAATCAGGTCATTTTCAAGGATAAAGCTTCAGTCTCAGTGGGAAGGAAATTCTTCTCGTTATTTCCCGGACTTGGATATGCAGCTGGATATAAGGTTTGTTCTTGATGAGAACCAAGCTTACAAGGGTTCACTGGCGCTGACGATCAATTGATAGGTATTACAGAGAGTATACAAATATGGTGGACAGCCGTTCGTCCGAGACTATATATCGAAACACTATGGTACAGACTTTGAAAGGACTTTTGGACCTAAAACTGGCAAGGCAATGATGTCCTCATTCGCCGGAAGTGTCATCGGCATTGGAGAAATCATTTTATTACCGCTCGATGTCCTGAAGATCAAACGTCAGACAAACCCAGAGGCCTTCAGGGGTCGAGGTATATTCCGGATTGTCGCAGATGAAGGTTTTGGTCTATATAGAGGATGGGGCTGGACCGCTGCACGAAATGCGCCAGGGTCATTCGCTGTAAGTCCTACCGCTTTTTTTTGCCTAGGCTTTACTGATCAATCGTTCTATTGTAGCTCTTTGGTGGCTCCGCTTTCACAAAAGGCTATCTCTATAAGCTTGAAGATTATAACAAGGCCACTTGGATGCAGAACTTTGTAGCCTCCATTGCAGGTGCATCAGCCTCCCTCATAGTCTCCGCTCCTCTCGACGTTATCAAGACCCGCATACAAAACCGAAACTTCGACAATCCGGAAAGCGGCTTCAGAATCGTAGGTAGCATGATCAGGAACGAAGGACTTACGAGTTTCTTCAAGGGTTTAGTGCCCAAGGTATGCTGAACTTCCCCAGACTACAATAAACGCGTGGTTCTGACGTTTCAAAGCTTCTCATGACGGGTCCAAAGCTTGTCTTCTCCTTCTGGCTTGCTCAGACTCTGATTCCAGCCTTTGACATTGCTCTATCCAAACCAAAACCAGTGCTATAGAAGGCGGATAAAAGGCTATGGATCTGTCCAGCATCTTTTAGGGGTTTCGGAAAAAGGAGGCCGCCTAGCTCCGGCGTTTGGTTTCTTAAAGAGCGGCTCATTTACTGCATGCAATTTAAAATTATATATAGTTAGCCACTTAGCCATTACTCAGCTCTGAATCAAAAAATTTTGAGAGACCCTGCCTCAGAAGCTCCTCACTTTTATGACTGGTAAGAACGTGATATATATGACTTGACATTTGGTTGGATGTCGGCAAATCTTCGGCCGACGTTTAGGTAACGGATGTTCAACACCTCTACTACCATCTCAAATCCAAACATACAAAATTCTATCCCCTCGAATCACCCACAAATATTTGTGACTCTAGCAATGCCTCCTCCAACCTACCTAATCTCTCGTGTCGCCGACCCCATTTTTGCAGTGTTCATAGGCCTCTCAGCTGCAGCGACACGCATCAATCGTGAAGAGAAAGAGCTGGGTCATACGACGCAGCAGACTGTTGATGCAGCTTTTCGGTAAGTTATCAGACTTCTAATGCACTTCCAGCGGCCTTTCAATGAAAATCCGCCGGACGAACGAATAGTATGGAGGCTGATGTGTAGTGAAGGAGACTGGGCTTCCCCAGACAAGGGGACGAGGTTGGGAAAAGATGAGGGAGTAACAGCTGGGTTATTTGAGATGTGGAAGAGGGCTTTTGGGGTGTGGGTAGCTGAAGAGAGGGCTTTGGGTTGGGGTGGTTGAGATTCCTGGGTGGAAGGAGGGTGGTTTTGTCGGTATTGGGGGGGGAGCTATCGCGCAAGCTTGGCGGATGTCGCGGAGATCATTCTCGAGTTTTTCACGCGGCTTAAACTTCGGCACGACTATCTACTAGATACCACAGGGGACTGAGAGTATTTGGGGTCGCAAATGGCTTTAGATATGGGTGCCGTCTTGACGCGTGGTGTCAGTTGGAGAGCTTCCTACCAGACCGAATGGCACGAATTTGCTGGCGTTTACGACAAAGTAGAAACATAGGTGCTAGAGGAGGGAGGAGACAGGGTGGCGGGGATCAGGGCGCCTTAGGGATCCCTTAAATGGAGTTATTCCTCTGGAAATATTAGCGGTTTGCATAGCGCAAATCACATCACAACTAGTCACGACCGAAAGAAATGGAACAGTATTGGCTGAAAGACGTTCATCTGTGCATATCACGCAGCTAAGGAAACCTCAACTAAGCCCAGCTAAAGCCCCCTGTTCCACCATCGCGTCTAGAGCTATCGACACCGTGCCGTCGAAAGTCCTGTATATTAAGCTGCGCGAGATTTTCTGCCATGCCTAATGTCGCCTTGCCGAAAAACAAAAAAAAAAATTCTCATTGCCAAGTCATTTCCATACTACGCTTGAACATCCTCCATTTGTGGGCAGTATTCGTTAAAGGTCGGAACTGTAGGCAGAACCCGGAACGCCTAAGAGATGAGCAGTCGAGAGTGAGTCACATCAAAAGATGATTTGAAGAGCGATCTATTTAGGCAGACTCGAAACCGAAGGTATTCTCTCCGGAGTAGGTAATGTATAAGAATCCGTCCTCATCTGAAGGACATGTTAGCTATTTTGAACTAAGCGCTTAGGAACACTCTGGAGATGACAAACCTTTGTGCTCCTCATAAATGCTGCTCATCAACGCCGCGGTAGGCGGCAGGACCTCATCAACGAAAATGAAGATGGCCTTCTCTGGGGAGAGCTTTATGCGCTTGCGAATCACGTAGACGAACTGGCCTACGGTGAGGTCGGCGGGGACCAGATACTTCTTCTTGTCGATAGTAGCGATATCTGATTTTTCGACCTTCTCGCAAATCACCGGAATGCGATCGGCATACTTCTGCCGGATGCTGATGGTATACTCGTCAGTAACAGCGCATTAATAAGATGGAAAGGGGAGCTCACCGCTCGGCCTCAGCCTTGCGCTTCTCAAAGGGATGTTCGTCCTTAAACTTGGATCTCATCGTGGCTGTGGAGGAGGTTGAGTGTTGTTTATGTGATGATGTGTTCTGTAAGACAATCGTGGGTGGGTGCGATGGTTATTATGAGGTTGGAAGGAGTGAAGTGCGTACGAATGACTGCCTGGTTGATGGAGGCGGGGAGAAACAGGCTAGTCTTGATACGCATTAGGGCCGTTTAGCAAGCCACCACGAGGTGATTCCTCCTGCACTGCCCTGAGATTTGTCTTAAGGGCGGTACGGCTGACTGCAGACGGCATGACTCAATGAAGTGCACCTGTTTGACGATGTATCTGTACCTGTTAGATCTTCTGGAAAAGCCTTGTACTCATGCATCATCCCATGACTAGTAATGTACTAAGACATGAAAATGACTCCGTACCTTTTTGGTAGCCTTAGGGTCTAGGCATCAATATAAATATCGATGATGACCTGAAGCTATCCCAGACAAAGCTCCTCAATTTCGGCGTGACACAGCATCGCCCATTAATTTAATCCCAACTCTCTCTGTTTCAATTAATTCTCCTCATTGGCTCAATGTCTTTACGGTAACATTGACCTCATCGGCTGCTTCGGCGCAGCTCCCCTTGCCCGAGAATGTCTATGATTAGACCATCTTTTAGAAGCCTGTCAAGGCTCAGAGCCCGCCCGGCCTGTCACTCTATTCAAATTTCACAATTCAGACGATGTTATGCAGACCTTCCAAAGCCGCCCAATCCTAATAGGCCTGGTAGCGACCCTCCAAAGGGCGTCTGGGCTCCAAAGACACGACTCGCCTTCGGAATAGTGTTCATTGGCGCACTGATATACTCTATGGTCCTTCTAACCCATTCTGCCTACTTTTCCAATGCTGAATATTCAAATAGGTTGCAGAAGAACCAACCAAGCTTGAGTCATCCTCAATAGCTGAGTGCGATGACCTTACCAAGCGGGAATCGGGTGTCACCGCCGACTCCCCAATGCGCCTTCGAATGGAAGCTTTCATTAAAGAGCAACAAAAGGAGATAGTTCAACAACTTGAGAAGTTAGACGGCAAGAAGTTTAGAATCGATACTTGGACCAGAGATGCTGGAGGCGGCGGCATCTCCTGTGTACTACAAGACGGCAACGTTTTTGAGAAGGCCGGAGTCAATATATCCATAGTATATGGCACCCTACCAAAGGCTGCCATCGCCAAGATGCGCGCAAACCATAAAAAGATTGACACTTCGGTGGACTCATTACCTTTCTTCGCCTCTGGTCTTAGCATGGTCCTTCATCCGCACAATCCTATGGCACCTACAGTACACCTCAACTACCGTTACTTCGAAACCGAGAACCCCGATGGCAGCATCAATACGTGGTGGTTCGGCGGGGGAACAGATCTCACGCCTAGTTATCTCTTTGAAGCCGACGCCGCTCACTTCCATAGGATAATCAAGGCCGCCTGCGATAAACACGACAAAACGTACTATCCCCGTTTCAAGGACTGGTGTGACGAATACTTTTTCAACAAACACCGTAATGAGTCACGTGGGATTGGTGGTATCTTCTTTGATGATCTAGACGACCAAGAAAAAGATCAAGAGGAAACTTTTCAATTCGTGCAAACCTGCTTGAAGGCCTTCCTACCATCTTATATGCCAATAATCATAAAGCGGAAAGACATGCCATATACGGAGCAACAGAAACTCTGGCAGCAGATACGAAGGGGACGTTATGTGGAATTTAACCTTGTTCATGATAGAGGAACAGCATTCGGCCTCAGTACGCCGAGTGCACGGGTGGAGAGCATTCTAATGAGTCTGCCCCTGACGGCGAGTTGGAGGTACATGTACGAACCCGAAAAGGGAAGTCAGGAGGAGAAGTTGGTCAAAGTTTTGCAACGGCCAAGGGACTGGATCAGACCTTGACGTCGGATGAGCTGTATCGTTGTATGATATGTAAATTATTTCAGATACTAGGGCCTCGCTGCTCACTACTTAAACCTAGTGAAACGCTAAGAACAATAGATGCATCATCACAAAGCATCTTTCACGTATAGAAAGAGATTCATGATTCAACTTATGCACGGAACTCTCTTCTCTTATATCTTACATTCACTATTCCTATAAGAGGACGAACCAATTCGCTGTCATTGTCTCTCGTCCATCATGTCTCCTCAAGGCAATCGTTTCTTCACCCACAATATATCCCGTTAGTCTTTGAGCCACATCTCCCGTCCGAGTTTCGCTAAAAATCGAGACGCATCCATTTTCCACCCCCCCTTTCTGTCCTTGGAGGGATGAAATCTTCTCGTAAATTCTTCCAGGCACCAAAATGCAGACGAAAGACGTGTCGCAGGCATGACCGCAAAAATCAAATGCCTTTTCCCCATGGTTCGAGACTGTAGCAATAATACAACATGTCAAAGTAGTCGTTATCCCTGTAATCAAGGATCTCAAGACGCCTCTCGACCGCCCAGGCAGGAATTGACTAAAAGCAGCATCAACCGCTGTGCCGTAAATCACATTTGTTGCCTTAGCCTTGGCAATATATGCCTGGGATGGATGACTTACAGCGGCCCGGAACCTCACGAACCTCTCCTTTAGCAGGCAGATCATTTGCTCGACGGTGTAACGTGGCCTTTTCCATTCTCGAAATGCAATAGTGCCGTCCTTGGCAAGTGGTGCATGGGTGTCAAGGTACGCAATGAAGCGGTCATGAGTGGCCTTCCAGCCCTTGGGGAGACCGGAGTTAGAAGAATGTTTGACGTATGGTTCTGTATCTATTCGGGGGAGATTAGGACGGTGGGTAGAAGTTGGGAGAGATGCTTCCTGTTTCGAGGCGTCAGTCGAAGTCACGAGACCACTCCGGAAGTTTGTCTTTGGTTAATAGAAGGTTAAAATGTACCTTTGGCAAGGATGAGAGTTGAACAGAATCGATATTCTGGGGCTTTCGCTTTTCTTCAACGTGTCTCTTTGCGGAGGCCGCTTCGTGGCCTTTGACGAATTCTTGAAGTGAGATATTCGAGTTACGTCGCACAAGGGTTGGAACCGGAGCCTAAGCGGTTGTTGTTAGTTTTTGTAAATTATTACGCCAACCAAAAATACTGGAAGGGAAGATGAAGAATTTACAAGAGGTTTCTTTTCGGGAGGTGTTTTCTCAGGAGGCCTTTTTTCAGGCGGTTTTCTTGCGGTCATTTGAGAATTCGCCATTGCTCTAGTTAGAGTATTGCTGTCGAAAAACTCCAAAATAGCGACAAGGCTATCAATTCTCATAAGCCTTGGAACGAATCCTTGAGCCCGGTAAGCGTCTAGGTCATCTTGACTGTACATGCTCAGGCGACCTGATCCCGTGGTAGCACTAAAGACTGGGAAAGACAGCGGTCTTTGAACTGTATGCGGACGAGAGATATAATCGGGATGCTTATTACTGAAGTAGGGATGACAGCCCAGAGGGTTTGGATCACCATATCTGAAAGGATCGGGACGCAATACCGGGTTGTCCCTTGACTTGCCCTTTTTTTGCGAGAGTGTTGCCCTAATGAAAGACTGACGCTTAGGAGTCAGAGATTCGAGTTCCACAGTGGCGCTGGTGGCTTTTGGTCTCAGATCGATTGCCATATTGGAGACAAGTATGTGCATGGACTCGATCACTATACCTGCAACACTTTAGTAAGATCGCAGTAGCAACTAGAATGGTCTAACCGCTTTCACAATTCCCAAAAGGAAGAACATTGGATGAAAGATGTACTATGTGTACGTACTTCCTGTAACAGGAGCTTGGGAAAGCGATGCCCACACACTTCGTGAGTGGGATGGGATTAAGCGCACGAGTAGGTGAGCTTGAGTTTGATATTAATACTCCTTTAAGCACTCGCTATGAGAATATGCAGCTTGCTCAAGGGCACGGAGCCCGGAACAGGTCCGTAATATGAGCGAAGGAATAGGAAAGGAGAGACTAAATTCCGAGATGATATTGTCTTGTAATAATGGGATGATTCTGTACCTGATTTGAGTGAGGGTGCTGATATTCGGGACAGTTCATTCTAAATCACAGGTGTCTCTCTGCCAGCCTCCTTAGCATAAAGGGAGAGGCACATGTCACACAAGAAAAAGGCGTTATGCATGCATTATGCACTTGCTCCGGAAATTAATCTCATATTCTGCAACTCAATGAGATCTGAAATATGGTCAGGAAATTAACAGAAGTCATTGATCTAATGACCCCACAAAGGTTCAATATTGCATAGCATCATCACGTTCGTCGCTAATGGGACGGTGATGCCTCCTGACTATTATACAAATTGCCCTCCTAATGGGCATGGATAACCGTTTCCCATGCTTTGAAGCAGATTAAATCTTCCCACATGTATGATACTCAATGTACGTTGAAAAGAACTTTTGATCTATGTGAGAAAACAACTTCCCGGCCTGACCAATCAAGAACGGCTGGAATAGCCCGTTATCTTGCTCAAAAGGCTGCCCTTAGGCTCCTTTTGTGCTTCAAAGACACCAAGAAGGCTCTTCCAAACATCACCTGGTTCGCGGCTGGCATCAATACCCTTCCAAATACCAGTCTTCTTGTAGTAGTCCACGACCGGCGCGGTTTGCTTATGGTAGCTTTCGAGGCGCTTCTTCAGGGCATCAGCGTTGTCATCTGATCTTTGAACTAACGGTTCTCCCGTAACGTCATCTTTCATAGGCTCCTTTGGCGGATTGAAGATCTTGTGGTATGACCGGCCGGAAGCAGGATGAACTAGCCGGCCCGTAATTCTAGCAACCAACAGAGAATCGTCGATTTGCAGCTCCACCGCGTGCTGCAACTTCTGGCCAGATTGCTTGAGCATATCGTCGAGTCCCTCAGCTTGCGCAACTGTTCGTGGGAATCCATCAAGAATGAAGCTAGACAAAGCACTTATTAATGGAAGACCCGAATCATTCCTGGACAATTACTTACCCGCCTTTGCACTCTGGATTATTGTTAAGCTCATTTTTAATCATACCAATCACGATATCGTCGCGCACGAGACCACCTTGGTCCATAATCTTCTTTGCTTCACGACCAAGCGGTGTCTTCTTCGCGACTTGAGAACGAAGCATGTCACCCGTAGCCTATCATACGAATAAGTAGTGCAAAAGCCGACTCCAAGACGAGATCGAAGCCCACCAAATGACAACATGAGAACCTCTCCTTAATTTTTGGTGCTTGAGTGCCCTTTCCTGTAAGGAAAGGTTAGCCCTTGACAAGGTTTAAGGATCGCGTCGAAGTTGGTTAGATCGACAGAGTAAGCAAGACAAAGACGCGACAGACAACTTACCAGCTCCAGGAGGCCCCATCAGGACCATCCTAATATTCTGTCCAACTCTTGCAGCACTCGGTGCCCCACCTTCAGTCTTGAGCAACCTAGCCTCTAATTCTTTTACCCGTGCCTCGAGCAGGGCAATCAACTCATGGATATCGTCACCAGTGGGAGCCATGGTCTTTAACTTGGCAATTGGAAAGACCTGACCAAGGCAGTCGCGATAGTCGAATATATCCAAGAGCTGGGGAAGTAGAACTTTTATTGTGAATTGCAGGGAAGATTTCTAAGTTAAGAACCTCGGATTGAGCATCGGTTCCTAGAGCCCGGATTAACGGAGGCCTTAGCTGCCGAAGGGAACGCCATCGCTTCGATTTCCTGTTAAGGGAGTACATAGTTGAACGAGAAGCTGCTTCTATTGATGTATAGCATTTTTAAGATGTATGACTAGGTGTTCGCTCTCGATCTTAACCTTTAATTCAGTCCTGTACGGCCTAGAATTTTTGTAGTACAACGACAGCAATACTTGAAAGTCACGTGCCAATTTTATGCCTAATATTTAGGGCATCAATTTTCGCGTCTGAGCTCTTGAAGCTTTACAATCCTCCTCCAACCACAATTTCTAGATCTTTTGTCTTCCATCTGAATCATGCCTGCAACTACAGCTGAAACGCTGTCACTTGTCACAAGGAATGTTTCCGTTGCCCCTCTTGTGCTTCTTTCTGCGGCAGATCATTATGGACGCTCGGCCAAAGGCACGCGTAAACGAGTAGTGGGTGTATTACTGGGACAGAATGATGGAAAGAATGTGCGGGTATCTAACAGCTTCGCGGGTATGTATTCACGCCATGTGCTCGATATCAACATGGCCTGTGGATATCTAACGTGAGCTTCGCTGCAGTGCCTTTCGAGGAGGATGATAAAGATCCATCCGTGTGGTTCCTCGACCATAACTATGTGGAGTCCATGAACGATATGTTCAAGAAAGTCAATGCAAGGGAGAAGCTTATAGGATGGTACCACTCGGGCCCAAAGCTGCGAGCTTCGGACCTGGAGATCAACGAGCTGTTCAAGAGATATACACCGAACCCTCTCCTAGTCATCATCGATGTCCAACCCAAGGAGGCAGGCGTACCTACAGATGCCTATTTTGCTGTTGAAGAAATTAAAGACGTACGTTGTAACGCATTTGTTGACTGATTCCAGTTTTGCTTACCCTCTTTAATAGGATGGTACAACTACATCCAAGACTTTCGTACACACTCCATCTATAATCGAGGCAGAGGAGGCCGAGGAGATCGGGGTGGAGCATCTTCTGCGAGATATCCGGGATGTTGCTGTCGGCACACTCTCTACACGAATAACATCACAACTTCAATCTCTACAAGGTTTACATTTACGGTTACGGGACATCGGACAATATTTGCAAAAGGTTATTGACGGAACCTTACCTGTCAACCATGCAATTCTAGGCAATCTTCAGGATGTGTTCAACCTTCTCCCAAACCTATCTACACCGAAGACCTCGTCACACCTACCCGATGGCGCTGAGCCGCCAACGAAGGGCAATAGCG
>Ga0335072_10002854_pt1 | contig 26456 bp, 21 predicted proteins | sample Lox_Sample_21_FD_206725 | JGI IMG/M metagenome (GOLD analysis project Ga0335072, IMG submission 206725) | Soil microbial communities from Loxahatchee National Wildlife Refuge, Florida, United States - Lox_Sample_2.1 | ecosystem: Environmental > Terrestrial > Soil > Wetlands | place: USA...
ATGATCGCCCGCGCGGTGGCGCTGCGGCCGAGGCTGATCGCCGACCAGGAGGCGACCGAGCGCCGCACGTACTACTCGGCCGAGATGCACGAGGCGTTCCTGGACGCGGGCTTCTACCACCTGTACGTCCCGCGGCGCTACGGCGGCTACGAGTTCGACGTGCCGACCTACGTCAGCGTCGTTCAGGAGATCGCCCGCGGATGCGTGTCGACCGCGTGGTGCCTCGGGCTCGCGATGAACCACGCGCTGATGGTTGGCTCGTGGTGGCCTGCCGAAGCCCAGGACGAGATCTTCGCCGGCGGCGACTTCCGCTGCGCGTCCGTGGCGGCGCCGGTCGGGCGCGCAGAGCGGGTCGAGGACGGCTGGGAGATCAACGGCCAGGTCGCGTTCGCGTCCGGCTCGCCCTACTCGACCTTCTACATGGGCCAGGCGATCCTTGCCCCGCCGGCCGGTGCCTCGCCCGAGGATCTCCCGCCCCAACTGCTGTTCGTCGCTCCGCGCAGCGAGTGGGAGATGCTCGACGACTGGGGCGACATGCTCGGTCTGAAGGGCTCGGGCTCGCACAGCATCCGATTCCCCGGGTCCCGCATTCCGTCGAGCTGGGGGTTCGAGGGCAGCATGCTCGACGTCGACGTTGCCGGCGGCACCCCCGGTTCGCGCCTGCACGGCAACCCAATGTACTCGGGCCGGGCGGTATCGATCTTCACGCTGTCGCTGGCGGCCGTGACCGTCGGGGCGGCCTACAACATGCTCGACGAGTACGAGCGGCTCATGCGCGAGCGCAAGACGCCGCTGCCGCCGTTCATCCCGCGCGTCGAGGACCCGGACTACCAGCGCTGGTACGGCCGGGCGCTCACCCACATCGCCACCGCGGAGGCGGCCACGCGCAAGACCGCCGAGCGGCACATGGAGCTATGCCGGCGGAACGTCGAGGACGGCATCCCGTATACCTTCGGCGACGACATGCTGCTCGCGGGGGTCGCCCGCGAGGCGATGCTGATGTGCTGGCGCGTGGTCGACGACGACCTGTGGCAGACGGTCGGGGCGAACGTCGCCCGCGACGGCGAGCGCACTACCCGCGTGTTCCGCGACATGGCCGTCGCCGCCGCCCACCGGAACCTGCAGCTGCGCGACACCTTCTACGGCGACATCGGGCGCGCGGCGCTCGGTGAGCCACCGCGGATCCCGGGTCGCTGAGTTCTTTCTGGGCCTCGCTGCGCTCGGCGTCCATGGGGCCTGTTCCGCCGGGCATCCATGCGCCGGCGGGGGTGATCGCGGACCCGTGAATGGCTGAGAGTCAGCGGACGCATTGAACGGCGGGCACCTGGAGGATGGGTGTGGTGATCCTCCGGGGCCGGATCGCGGGGCGCCGGGCATGCATAACCTGCCAACGGAGCGCCTCCGGCCTGACCGTGGCAGATCTCGCATGCCCCACATGCCTCACACGCCACGGTCCCCAACTCGCGGCTCAAATGTCACGTTATGCATGATCCGCGACCCCGCCTCGCGCCGGCACCCCACCCCCGGCCCCTCTCCTGGTGCCCGCCGTTAAAAGCGCCTTCGCTGACTCTCAGCCATTCACGGGTGCGCGCCGTCCCGCTCCCCCGCGATGCGCGCCCCCTCGGCCAGCGAACCCAGCTTCGCCCAGCAGATGTCGGGATCGATCGCCCCGAACCCCGACCAGGTGCCGAAGCCGCAGTCGCTGCCGCCCATCACGCGGTCTGCTCCGACGATCCGCGCGTACGTCTCGAGTCGCTGGGCCACGAGCTCGGGGTGCTCGATGTAGTTGCAGGTCGAGTCGATCACGCCGGGGACGAGCGTCTTGTCGTCGGGGATCGCGGTCTCGCGCCACACCGCCCACTCGTGCTCGTGGCGCGGATTGGCGGCCTCGAACAGGATCGTCGAGGGCTTGGCGCGCAGCACCACGTCGATGATCTTCTCGACGCCGATGTCCAGGTGGTGGGGACCCTCGTAGTTGCCCCAGCACAGATGCAGGCGGACGCGATCGGCGGGGACGTCGCGCAGCGCCTGGTTGATCGCCTCGACATGCCGGGCGGCGGCCACCACGAACTCCTCGTCGGAGTTGTTGCGATACATGATGTGGCGACCCATCGCCAGATCGGGGGCGTCGATCTGGAGCATGAACCCGGCGGCGACGATCGCCTCATACTCGGTCTTCATCGCCTCGCCGATCGCCTCGAGGTACTCGTCCACGGACGGGTAGTACTCGTTCGGCTGGAACAGCGCGATGATCCCCGGCGAGGGCGCATTCATGAACGCGCCGGCCACCGGTTGACCTTCGACCGCGGCCGCCAGCCTCCCGAGGTCTGCCTGCACCGGCCCAGTGTGCTCGTACGTGATCGGGCCGCGGCAGATCGGCCGCAGGTACCGGGCGCTGCCGCCCTCGTCGGCCAGCCGCTTCATGTAGCGCGGGTAGGCGTCGAGATCCGCCGGCGTCGCCCGCGGCACGTCGCCCACCTCGAACCCGCTCAGGCGGTGGCGGATGTAGGTGGCATATCCGATCTTGCTCATCTCGCCGTCCGAGACGAAGTCGATCCCGGCATCGACCTGGTGCTGGACGCGGTCGCGGACCGCTTCCGCGAGCAGGCGGTCGTACTCCGAGCGGTCGACCTCCTCGCCCCGGTCCTCGGCGAACACGAGCTCGACGAGTTCGGGCGGGCGCGGAAGGCTCCCGACGTGGGTGGTGCGAATACGCGTCATCTACCAGATCTCCTCGGGGCCCCAGCAACGATCACGCGGCGATCAAAGCACAACGCGCGCTAGGACTGCCCGGACTGCAGCCGCCGCATCCCCGCGAGCCACCGGTCGTAGTCCATCGCCTTGCGCTGGAAGAACCTCAGCACCTCGGGGTGCGGGAGGATCAGGAAGCGCTCGGCGTCGATCGCGTCGACGACGGCGTCGGCGACCTCATCGGGCTCGAGCATCGCGCCGGCGCTCCGTACGACGCGGTGGGCGAGCTCGTCACCCTGGGTCATCGCCGTGCGAACCCCCATCGGGCAAAGGCAACTCACCCGGATCCCCTGGTCGCCGTAGGTGACCGATAGCCATTCGGCGAACGCCACCGCGGCGTGCTTGGTGACCGCGTACGGGGCCGAGCCGATTTGAGTGAGCAGCCCCGCTGCCGAGGCAGTCGCAACGAAGTAGCCCTGGCCGCGTTCGAGCCAACCCGGCAGCAGTCTCCGGGCGGCGAAGATGTGCGCGCGGATGTTGACGCCGAACGCGAGGTCCCACACCTCGTCGGGGGTGCTGACCGGGTCCTCACCGATAGCCACGCCCGCGTTGGCGAAGAACACCTCGACCGGGCCGAGCTCTGATTCCACCTGCGAGATCAGCGCGCCGAGTGCCTCCTCATCGGTGACGTCAGCCGCCACCGCAAGGTGCCCCGAGCCGAGCTCGTTTGCAACGCGTTGCAGCGCGTCCTGCTGAATGTCAGTGGCTGCCACACGCGCGCCTTCGGAGGCGCAGCGCAACGCCAGCGCTCCGCCGATTCCACCCGCCGCGCCGGTGACCACAACCGTCCGTCCTTCAAGTCTCATGTCATTTCATCCGGATCTGTCATTGGTTACTGGTGAATTGATTATGCGGTTTCCCTCATAAACGACATGGGTACGACTTGTATGCAGGCGAGGAAAGGGAGGGTTTGTGCGATGAGTTCTACCTCGATTGGACAAAGAGCGTCCCGCGTCGGGGGCCAAGCTGCCGGCGCCCAGACGCCCAAGACGATTCTCGCGCGGCTCGATCGGATCGGCGTTTGGTCGATGCCGTTCATGTTCATCGGGATCATCGGCACCGGCTTCCTGTTCGCGTTCTACGACGTGTTCGACATCAATGTGTCGTTCATCCAGAGTTGCGTCGCGCTGAAACACGGCTGCACGCCCGCCAACGCGGTCACCACGCTGCGCGTGCCGGTCGTACTGAACCTGGCCGGTTACGTCATCGGAGCGCTCGCCCTCGCCCCCATCTCGGACCGCATCGGGCGCCGCAACATGCTCCTGTTCACGATGCTCTTGACCGGTCTCGGATCGCTGTACAACGCGGTCGCCCCCGACTACACGCAGTTCGTCCTGGCGCGCGTCATCACCGGCATCGGCGTCGGCGCCGACCTCGCGATCGTCAACACCTACATCGGTGAGGTCGCTCCGCGCCGCAACCGCGCGCGCTGGATCTCGGTGATCTTCATCATGTCCTCGCTCGGCGCCCTACTCGGGATATGGCTCGGGTTGTTCCTGACCACCACCCCGGCCCCGTGGCCGCACGGAATCTCGTTCGCCCAGGCGGGACCGGGCTTCACCAACGGCTGGCGGTGGATGTACGGCGTGGGCGCGCTACTGGCCGCGATCGGCGTCCTGCTACGCCTCGAACTGCCCGAGTCCCCGCGCTGGCTGGTCGGACGGGGGCGCATCGCCGACGCCGACAAGGTGGTTAGCGACATGGAGGTCGTCGCCGCCAAACACGGCCCGCTGGAGCCGGTGCCGGACGAAATCCCAATCGACGAAACCGTCCCCGAGAGCAGCCTCGCGTTCCGAGCATTGTTCGCCAACCGAACATACGTGCGCCGCGTGATCGTGTTGCTCGCCGTCTGGTTCTTCGCCTACGTGACCGTGTTCGGCTTCTCCGCCGGGTTCACGTCGATGCTCGTCGCGCTCAAGTACCCGCCACCGGAGGCCGGATTGATCACGGCCGTCGGCGCCTTCGGGTTCCTGGGCTGCGCGCTGTTCGCGGTCGCGTTCGCCGATCGAATCGAGCGCAAGTACTGGCTCCCGATTGGAGCAATAATCACGGTGATCGGCGGCGTGATCGTCGCCGAGGCGGGGACGAACGGTCTTGCGATCGCGTTCATCGGGGCGGCGATCGTGTTCTTCGGCTTCAACGTCTGGGTGCCGATGACCTACGCGCTCTCGACCGAGAGCTTCCCGACGCGCGCCCGAGTGACCGGCTTCGGCATGGTCGACGGCGTCGGCCACCTGGGCGGCGGTATCGGCGTGCTCCTGATCGCGCCCCAGATCCCGAACATGACCGTGCTCGAGGCGATGCTCGTGATCTCCGGCTTCCTCGTCCTCGCGGCGATCGTTGTCCAGTTCAGCCCCAACACGCGCGGTCGCTACTACGAAGAGGTTTCGCCCTGACTCGGTGCTACGAAAAGGTTTTGCCCCTGACCGACACCGGGGTGAACTGCGCGGTGCGGTTTGGTCCGCTCCCGGTCCCAGGACCGCCGCACCGCGCGGACGTTCCGCACCGCGCGGACGTCCGAATCGCGGCTTAGCCGCGGCCGTCGACGCTCCGCAGCACGGTCGCCATGTACTCGATGTGCTGGCGCATGGCGCGCTCGGCGGCACTCCGCTGGTGGCGGCGGATCGCCCGGACGATCGCCTGATGCTGGGCGATGATCAGATCGCCGTCGATCGCCGGCCCGATGTGCTCGATCAGCGAGGGCTGGAGCACGTCGAGGATCCAACTCGTGAACGTCACCAGCAGGTCGTTGCCCGCGGTGACCGCGATCGTGTGGTGAAAGCGCGCATCCGCGAGCCGGAACTCTTCCCCGGCGGGATCTCTCCCGGTCGCGTCCTCGATCGCCGCCGTGAGCGACTCGATCGTGGCCTCGTCGGATCGCTCGGCCGCCAACGCCGCAAGCGGAGGCTCAAGGAACATCCGCGCCTCGAGCAGTCGGCACAGCGTGACGCTGTCTGACTCGAGCATCGCCGCGATCGACTCGCTCACGTGCCGGCCGATGCCGTCGTTCGGCGTGTTTTCGACGAACACCCCGCCGGCGCGGCCCTTCTGCACGCGGATCAGATGGGACCCCGCCAACCGCCGCAGCCCCTCTCGCAGCGTCGGCCGGCTCACCCCGAATTCGCGGGCCAGCTCGTGCTCGGTTCCGATTCGATCGCCCGGCTGGAGGCCCTCGCGCTCGATGTACATCCTGATCTCGTGGGCGATCTGCTCGCTCGCGTCGGCGTGCACCGCCTCGAACCGAGGCGCCTTCCTCGCACTGGTCGCAGCTGCCATGGGCCGAGTCTAAGGCGCCGCCGACCTTCGTCGATCCAGCCGGCGCCGTCCGTCCGCCGATTCCCGCTCCCGGCTAAGTAAACCGGCGGCCCGACCGATAAAGACGACCATGCGGAGGACCGACCCGCGCACGGGGCATGCATCTTCCATCGGCACGGCGCGCCCGCCGGCCGGCTCCCCTGACCCCGGGCAGCTCCCCGCCTTCGACCCGGAGGAGTCCAACGAGCGCTTCCGGATGCTGTTCGAGCGCGCCTCGGTCGGGATCATCACCGTCGCGACGGACGGTCACGTCGTCGAAGCCAACCCGGCGATCGAGCGGATGCTCGGCTACGGCCCCGGGGAACTCGTCGGCGTGAGATTCGAGCGATTCACCCCTCCGGAGGACATCGACGCCACTCACCACCGCTACCGGGAGTTCCTCGAGTCTGGGGCCTCCTCCTACCAGTACGAGAAGCGGTGCGTTCGCAAGGACGGCGAAGTGATCTGGGTCCGGTCGACGGTGTGGACCGACGCCGGCGCGGCTGGGTCCTCGGCGGTCGCGATCGCGATGATCGAGGACGTCACCGAAAGCAGGCTCACGGCGATCGAGCTCGAGGAGCGCGCCAGCCGGCTTGAGCGGGTCATCGCGACCCAGCGCGACATCGCCGCCGCCGCATCCGGCGACCTGGACAACGTGATGCAGGTGATCGTCGACCGCGCCCAGGCACTCACACGGGCCCAGGGCGCGATGATCCACCTGATCGAGGGCGATGACGTGGTCACGAGGGCAGCCTCCGGGATCGCGTCCGGCTTGCAGGGCGCCCGGCGGCCGTTGGCCGAGAGCGTGTCGCGCTTCGCGATCGCGGCGCGCGCGCCGCTGCTGATCGAGCACGCCGAGGACGACGACCGTCTCAACGCGGCGATCCGGGCCAAGATGGGCGACCGCTCTCACATCTGCGTGCCGCTGTTCGCCGGGGACGTCCCCGTCGGCGCGCTCAGTGTCATGAGCCGCTCGGAGGATGAGCGGCTGAACGAGGAAGATCGCCAGACGCTCGAGCTGCTGGCCGGCGTGCTGTCCGAGGGCGTCAGCCGCGCCGCCGAGATCGAGGCCAAGCGCCGTCAAGTCGATGCTCTGGCCCGTTTCGAGGCGATCTACGACGGCGCCATCACCGGCGTGATGACCTTGAGCGCCGACGGTCAGATCGTCGACGCGAACCCGGCGATGTGCGCCCTGCTCGGACTGGAGAACGCCGACCAGGTCCGGACCCACATCGCCGAGTACCTCGATCCCGCCGAGCACGAGCGCGTGACGGTGGCGGTCGACGAGCTGTTCGCGGGCGAATCCAGCTCGCTGCGATTCGAGACGCGGCTCAACCGCAAGGACGGATCGGTCGTTTGGGTGTCCGCCTCCTTCTCGGTCGTGCGCGAACCCGACGGGCGTCCGTCGTTCGGCATCGTGATGGTTCAGGACGACACGGACCGCAAGGCGGCCCAGGACGCGCTGCTGCGCCAGTCGGAGATCAACGAGCATCAGGCGCTCCATGACGGGCTCACCGGTCTCCCCAACCGCACCCTGTTCCGCGACCGGATCGAGCAGGCGATCACGATCGCCGAGCGCGAGGGCGGCCAGGTAGCGGTGGCGATGATGGACCTCGACCGCTTCAAGGACGTCAACGACTCGCTCGGCCATCACGCCGGCGACGCACTCCTGGTGGAGATCGGCAAGCGGCTGCGCGGCATCCTGCGCTCGTCCGACACGGTGGCGCGCCTTGGTGGCGACGAGTTCGGCGTGCTTATCTCCAAGCCGCGGACCGAGCGCGACGTGGTCGTGGTGATCGAGAAGATCCGGGCCACGCTCGAGCGCCCGGTCACGATCGACGGACTCGCGCTGCCGGCCGAGGGCTCGATCGGGATCGCGATGTTCCCCCACCACGGCGACGACGTCGACACGCTGCTCCGCCATGCGGACGTCGCGATGTACGGCGCCAAGGAAGAGAAGGGCGGGTACGCGTTCTACGAGCAGTCGCGCAACGCGTCCGACCCGGCCCGGCTGACGCTCGTCTCAGAGCTGCGGCGGGCGATCGAGGAGCGCGAGCTCGTCCTCTACTACCAGCCCAAGGCGAATCTCGCCAACGGCTCGGTGCAGTCGGTCGAGGCGCTGCTGCGCTGGAACCACCCGACCCGCGGCCTCGTCGGCCCCGACGAGTTCATCCCGCTCGCGCAGCAGACAGGGCTGATCAAGCCGCTCACGCTGTACGTGCTCGACGAGGCGCTCGGCCAATGCCGGGAGTGGCAGCAGGCCGGCATGACCCTGAGCGTCGCCGTCAACCTGAGCGTCCGCAACCTGCTCGACGCCGACTTCCCCGACCAGGTCAAGCACCTGCTGAAGAAGCGGCGCGTCGATCCGTCGCTGCTCGAGCTCGAGATCACCGAGTCGACGATGCTGTCTGACCCGGTTCGCACCAAGCGCGTGCTCGACAAGCTCTCAGCTATGGGGGTCGCGCTCTCGATCGACGACTTCGGCACCGGCTACTCATCGCTGTCCTACCTGAGCCAGCTGCCGGTCAACGAGATCAAGATCGACCGTTCGTTCGTCATGAACATGGCCAACAGCGACAACGACGCCGTGATCGTCCGCTCGACGATCGACCTCGCCCGCAACCTGGGCCTCCACGTCGTCGCCGAGGGCGTCGAGACCGAGCAGGCATGGGACCACCTCTCAGCGCTCGGGTGCACGCTCGCGCAGGGCTATTACCTGAGCCGACCGGTACCGGCCGCCGAGCTGACCGAGTGGCTCATGCGACGGCCGGTTGCGCAGACTCGGGCTGCTTGACCTCTCCGGAAGCGGCCTGCTTGACCTCCTCGGGGATCATCGGACCCTCACCCGACGGGTCGACGATCCCCTCCTCGATCCAGCGGTAGCGCCCGTCCAGGACGCGCCCCGCCGCCGCGCGGTTCGCGTCGTCGTCGTTGTCCCACAGCTCCGCGAACAGCGTCTCGACGCGCCGCTTGGCCTGGAGGCAGAACAGCTCCGCTAGCTCCTGCGCCTCGGTCCGGCGGGCCGGCTGCTCGCGCCCGATCGTGTCCGCGTACGCCGCCGCGGCGGCCATCGCAAACAGCTCGGCGCCGATGTCGACGAGCCGTCCCAGGAACGCCTGGCGGTACTCGAGCTTCGCCTGCCAGCGGGTCATGCCGTAGAACGTCGAGCGCGCGAGTTTGCGCGCGGACCGCTCCGCGAACCGCATATACGGGGCCAGCGGTCCCAGCTCGTCGAACGAGTTCGGAACCTGGCCCTTGCCGACCGCAAGCTGGGGCAGCCACTTCGAGTAGAACACTCCCGCCCGCCCGGCGGAAGCGAGCTTGTCCTTGAGCTCGCCCCCGGGCTCGAGCAGGTCGCCCGCGACCTTCAGGTGCTGATCGACCGCCTCGCGGGCGATCAGCAAGTGCATGATCTCGGTCGAGCCCTCGAAGATCCGGTTGATCCGCATATCGCGAAGCGCCTGCTCGGCCGGCACCGGCTTCTCGCCGCGCGCCTTGAGCGACGCCGCCGTTTCGTATCCGCGCCCGCCCCGGATCTGGATCAGCTCGTCGAGCACCTTCCACCCCATCTCCGAGCCGTACAGCTTGGCGATCGCGGCCTCGATGCGGATGTCGCCGGATTTGTTGTCCGCCAGACGGCTGGCGACGTCGAGCATCGCCTCGAGCCCGAACGCGCTCGCGGCGATGAACGCGATCTTCTGCGCGACCGCGTCGTGCTTGCCGATCGGGCGACCCCACTGGACGCGCTCGTTCGACCACTCGCGCGCGATCTTCGTCGACCACTTCGCCATCCCGACGCAGATCGCGGGCAACGCCAGGCGCCCGGTGTTGAGCGTCGTGAGCGCGATCTTCAGTCCCTCGCCCTCGCGCCCGATCCGGTTCTCCTCGGGGACGAACACGTGATCCAGGCGCGTCACCGAGTTCTCGATCCCGCGCAGTCCCATGAACGCATTGCGGTGCTCGACGGTGACGCCGTCGCTGTCATACGGCAGGACGAACGCGCTGATTCCGCCGCGATGGCCGTCGCTCTTCGGGACCTGCGCCATCACCACGACGACGTCGGCGATCGCGCCGTTCGTCGCCCACAGCTTCTGGCCGGTCAGCTCGTAGCCGCCCTCGACGGGCGTGGCGGTCGCCGCCAGCCGCGCCGGGTCAGAGCCGACGTCCGCCTCGGTGAGAAGGAACGCGCTGATGTGGTCCTTGGCGACCAGCGGCAGCCATTTGCGCTTCTGATCCTCGGTCCCGAACAGCTGGAGCGGCTCGGCGACGCCGATCGACTGGTGCGCGCTCAGCAGCGTCGACAGCGCCGCGTGCCACACGCCGGCCAGCGCCAGCGCGCGGTTGTAGTAGACCTGCGACAGGCCGAGCCCCCCGTACTCCTCGGGCACCTTCATCCCGAGCGCGCCGATGCGCTTCAGGCCGTCGATGACCGTCGTGGGGATCTTCGCGTCACGCTCGATCTCGAGCGGATCGACCTCCGCCTCGAGGAATTCGCGCAGGGTCTTCAGAAACCGCTCGCCTTTCTCGACGGCCGCCGGGTCGAGCCGCGGCTGCGGGTAGATCAGGTCGAGCCGGAAGTTCCCGAGAAACAGTTCCTTCCCGAAGCTCGGCAGCTTCCACTCGGATTCGCGTGCCGCTTCGGCGACCTCGCGAGCTTGCCTCTCTGACACGTTGCTGGACACGGCTGTTCTCCTCTGCGACGGTTCAAGCTTCGGTTCTGTCACTTGAAGCTACCCAAACCCGAGGCGCCGCCGTCAGGCGCCGCCGACATTTTTTATCCCCAGGAGGCGCAGGTGAAACTCAGCGCACGCAACCAGCTCCCCGGCACCGTGACCGGCATCAACCAGGGCGAGGCGATCGCCAATGTCGTGCTCGACGTCGCGGGCCAGCGCCTGGTCGCGTCGATCACCGTCGAGGCCGTCGCCGAGCTCGGGCTGAAGGAGGGCAGCGCGGTCACCGCGATCGTCAAGGCCTCCGACGTGATGATCGCAACTGACGTCTGATGACGTAACGGACGCGCTACAGCGCGGCCCAGTCGTGGCCGATAACCCCGCTAAACGGAGTAATTGCGTGGGAGGCACACGGATGGGTCAGGTAGAGGGGACTGTTTCGCACAAGCCTGCTGGCGGGCGTGCACGTACGACGTCGACGCGAGCCAAGCGGACCGTGTCGGCGCGGCCCGAGCAAACCGGCGCCGGCACAAAGGCCCTGTACGCCGTACTCGGCCTGATCCTGCTCGGCTACGCGGTCTCGCTGGTCGTCCGCGCCAACGGCGCCAGCAGCAACTGGCTCGACGGCTGGGGCGTGTCGTCATACGAGCTGCTCGCGAGCCTGCTCGTCCTCGTCAAGGCGGCGGTCAGCCCCAAGGATCGCGGATTCTGCCTCGCGCTCGGCACCGGAATGTGCCTGTGGGCGCTCGGCGACTTCGCGATGACCTACGAGAGCATCCACAACGCGAACCCCCCCACCCCGGTTCTCGCCAATTACCTGTGGGCCGGCTTCTTTCCCCTGGCTTACGTCGGCGTGATGATGCTGATGCGGCAGGAGGTCAGGAAGTTCACCGCCGCCAACTATCTGGACGGCGTCGTCGTGACGCTGACCTGCGCCGCGGCGTTCGCCGCATTCGCGTTCGGTTTCATTCGCAGCGCGGTCGGCGATGACTCCGTGACCGTCGCGTGGAACCTGATCTATCCGGTCGGCGACATCCTGCTGCTGATCCTCACGCTCGGAGCGGCCGCGCTCGTGCCCGCCGGCCGGCGCAACCGCTGGTACCTGATGGCGGCAGCGAGCCTCGCCAACGCGATCGGCGACGTGTGCGCGCTGTTCGACAACGGCATCGGCGCCACTCACTTCGGTTACTTCTGGAACTCGATCGCCTGGCCGGCGTCGCTGTTTCTGTTCTCGCTTTCGGTGTGGGTCATCTCGCGCCGGCCGGACGAGTCAGAGCTCAAGGAAACGAGCTCCGGCTTCGCCATCCCGGGCGTGGCCGCCGGCCTGGCCCTGCTGATCCTGTTCGTCGGATCGCTCAACCACATCAACCAGATTGCGCTCGGGTTGGCGACGGCGACGCTCGTGGCCGCGGGCGTCCGCTTCGGCCTGGCGCTGATGCGCCTGCGCTCGCTGACCGAGGAACGCCACCGCGAGCTCGCCGATTCGGCCCAGATCGAGCGCGACTCCCGCGAGGCGCTCCAGGCCGCGGTCCGGAGCTACTCCGAGTTCGCGGCCAAGGTCGCCGACGGCGACCTGCGCGCGACGGTCAACGCCGACGGCAGCGCCGACCTGAAGGGCCTGTCCGAGAGCCTCAACACCATGGTCAGCGGACTCGCGCAGATCTCGAGCCACATCCAGGCGGGCGTCCAGGACATCGGCCAGTCGACCGCGGACATCCTGGCGACGGTCAACCGGCACACCGAGAGCGCGAGCCTCCAGTCGACCGCGATCACCGAGACCTCGACGACCATCAACGAGCTGCGTCTCGCCGCCGAGGACACGGCCAAGATGGCCAGCGACGTGGCCGACCGCGCCAGCGACTCGATCCAGGTCACGAGCGAAGCGACCACCGCCGTCAGCGCGATCACGACCGCGATGGAGGACATCCGCGAGCGGGTCGACGCGATCGCCCGCGACATCGTCACGCTGTCCGAGCGGACCCAGCAGATCGGCGAGATCACCGCCACCGTCAACGGCCTCGCCGACCGGTCGAACCTGCTCGCGTTGAACGCGAGCATCGAGGCCGCCCGCGCCGGCGAGCACGGCAAGGGCTTCATGGTCGTCGCCGAAGAGGTTCGCAAGCTCGCCGAGCAGTCCAAGGCGGCTACGGCGCAGGTCGAGTCGATCCTCGGTGACGTGCAGCGCGCCACCTCGGCCGCGGTCGCCGCGAGCCAGGAAGGCACGAAGGTCGTCGAGCAGGGCCTCGAGCTGACCGCCCGCGCCGGCGAGGGCATCCGCAGCTTGTCGGACACGATCCAGGAGTCCTACGCCGCCGCCCAGGAGATTGCCGCCTCGGCGCAGCAGCAGAGCGTCGGCGTCGAGCAGATCGCCGCGTCGATGAATAGCGTCAACGAGGGCACGTCGCAGTTCCTCGCGGGCGCCCACTCGTCGCAGATGGCCGCCGAGACGCTCAACGAGCTCGCGGGCCAGCTCGCGGCGGTCACCGAGCGCTACCGGGTCTGACCGCGGGCCGGGCGCGGGCTCTACGTGCGCGCAGCGGTCACGAGCGCCGCCTCATACGGCATCTCGAACGTCCCACCGATCGCGTTCACCGCGTCCGCGACCTCGTCGAGAAGCTGCTTGCGTCGCGCGGGCTCGAGCGCCTGATGGTCGCTGTGCGTGTCGAGGAAATCCGTCCATCCACGCGCGCTGTAGGCCCGCACCCAGGGAAACTGCCGAACCTCGATCGGCCCGAATCGGGCTGACCCCGCGATTCCGGCGACGGTGATGTCGATCCGTTCGGCGCGCTGGGCGGTGTCGAGGACGACCGAGTAGTTGACGAGCTCGGGCGCCAACCGTTCGTAGATGGGCGCGAGCCGCTCGCGCACCTCGGGCGGTGGGTCGCCGAAATTCCAGAATGCCCCCAGCCGTCCGCGCTCTCGCAACACGTCCGCCGCGCGGATTGCGCCCGCGGTCGGGTCGATCCAATGCCACGCCTGCCCGGAGGCCACGAGGTCGAACCGCCGGCCGCGGTCGTCCCACCCCTCGAACGTGCTGACCTCGACCTCGAGCCCCTTGCGCCGCGCGATCTCGGCCATGCGCGCGTCGACCTCGACGCCGGTCACCGCGCACCCGCGCGCGGCGAGCAGTGCCGAGGCGATCCCGGTGCCGCACCCGACATCGAGCACGGTGCGTCCGCCGTCGGCCAGCAGCGCATCGATCAGCGCCGGCGGGTACGACGGCCGGGCCCGGTCGTACAGGTCGGCGACCGACCCGAACGATTCCGCGCGCGCTCGATCCTGGAACAGCGGCACGGTCGCCATCATCGCATCCGTTGATTACTCGGAGTCGAGATACGTGACGACCGCCAGCACTCGGCGGTGATCGTCGGGCGTTTGCGGCAGCTGCAGCGTGCCGAAGATGTTCTTGATGTGCTTTTCGACGGTGTGCTCGGACACGAACAGGCGCTCGGCGATCGCCTTGTTGGAGCGGCCCTCGGCCATCAGCGCGAGCACCTCGCGCTCGCGGTCGGTGAGGTGTTCGAGCGGGTTGTCGGCCTGCCGGCGCCGGCCGACGAGCTGGCTCACGACCGCCGGGTCGAGCACCGACCCGCCCTGCCCGACGCGCCGGACGCTGGCCGACAACTCGTCGAGGTCGGCCACGCGCTCCTTGAGCAGGTAACCGACGCCGTCGGTCCCGCTCGAGAGCAGCTCGATCGCGTAGCGTGCGTGCACGTGCTGGGAGAGCACGAGGATCCCGATCGCCGGGTGCGCCTCGCGGATCGCCTTCGCCGCCCGCAGCCCCTCGTCGGTGTGGGTGGGCGGCATGCGTATGTCGACGATCGCCACGTCCGGCTCGCAGCGGTCGACAAGCTCGAGCAACTCGTCGGCGTCGGCGGCCACCCCGACGACCTCGAAGCCGGCTTCCTGGAGGAGCCGCGCGAGCCCTTCGCGGAGGATCACCGCGTCGTCGCCGACGGCTACGCGCACGGGATCACCGCCGTCAGCCGCGTGCCCCGCCCCGGAGGGCTCGACACGGTGAACCGGCCGCCGAGCGCCTCGACGCGGTCGCCCAGGCCACGCAGCCCGGACGACCCCGAGCCCCCGCCGCCGACCGCCGCGCCACCGATGCCGTCGTCGGCGATGTCCACCGTCAGCGCGTGGCCGTCGTACGACACGGCGACCCGGATCTCGTTTCCGTGAGAGTGCTTGACCGCGTTGCTGATCGCCTCGCTCGCGAAGTAGTAGGCGGCGGTCTCGACCTGATCGGGCAGGCGGACGTCGAGGTCGACCTTGAGGTGAGCGGGCAGGCCGGCGCGCCGGCACAGCTCCTCCAGGGCGACCGGGAGTCCGCGTTCGACGAGCAGCGTCGGGTGGATGCCCTGCGTGAGCTCGCGGAGCTCCTCGAGCGCAGCCGCCAGCGCGGTCCGCGCCTCGCGCACGATCGGGGCCGCGCCACCCTGCTCGGGAGCCAGCTTCGACTCGAGCAGACCGAGCGACATCGCGATCGACACGAGCCGCTGCTGCGTCCCGTCGTGCAGGTTGCGCTCGATCCGTCGGCGCTCGGCGTCGGTCGCCTCGACCAGCCGCCCGCGGGACGCGTTCAGCTCGACAAGCCGCGCTCGCAACTCGGCCTGGAGCCGCTCGTTCTCGAGCGCAAGACCCGCGGCGGCGCACACGGACTGCACGAGGCCCGAGTTGTACTCGAGCGCCGGGTCGTGCAGCAGCATCGCGATCGGGGTGCCGTCGCGCTCGACCAACGTCGAGCCCCGGTCGCTGTCGATGCCCGGCACCTCCACCGGCCGGCCGTCGCCGGTCACGTAGCGCGCCTCGGCGGGGAACCAGTAAGCCAGGTCGAGCGAGGGGTCGCCGAGCGCCCGGGCCAGCGCCGCCCGCAGGTCGGCGGCCTCGGTCGGTCCGCCGAGTTGCACGACCAGACCGGCGACGCTTCCGCGCGCCAGTCGGCGCCGCACGAACGTGGCCGCGACCGCGATCGGCACCAGCGCGAGCGTGGCGAACCAGATCTTCGCCGGGGTTGAGTTGAGCGGGTTGCCGAGCAGGTCGTCGACGACCGTGAACGTGAGCGCGAGCAGCGTCGCGTTCCCTGCCAGCAAGACCCAGGTGACCTCGCGTCGCTGCGGCGCGCTCGCGCGCACCCAGCGGTACGTGAGCAGGCCCACTGCGGTCAGCGTCAGGATCGCGCCGAGCACCCGTTGCAGGCTGAGCAGGGCGAGCGCCAGCCCGTTGTCATGGACGACCTGGATCAGGTTGTGGCCACAGTCGCCACCGCACCGAAGCCCGGATCCGCTTCCGAACAGCATCGCGACGACCTGCAGAAGCGTGCCGGCGATCGCGAGCACGACGATCGCTTTGTCAAACCGCGTGCGCAACTGCCCCGACGGAAACGTCAGCACGATGTAGATGAACCCGCACAGGAACACGTACTCGATCGCGACGCCGATCGTGTACAGCGGTGCGCTCGTCGCCTCGCTGAGCAATCCCGCGAACCAGACGAACCCGGTGACCACCATCACCGGCCCGAGCCGGTTGCCTGGCCGCGCGTGCGACGACGCCAGGCCGCAGCCGATCAGCGAGACGCCCACGAGCAGCGTCAGGTACGGGCCCGGCTCGGTTGGTCGACCGGCGCCGGCATGCGCCGCCAGCCACGTCGCGCCCGCCGCGGCGCCAAGCGCTGCCACCACCAGCAGGAACAACTTCGCCCTCATAACTGAAGGAGATTGTCGCGTCAATCGACCACCGAGGCCAGGGCCGGCTCCGGGTCGGGCTGCGGGTCGGGCTGCGGGTCGCGCTGCGGGTCGGGTCGCCGACCGGGTGCGTCGACGGCTCCGCCTTCGAGGGTCTCCCCTTCGAGGCTCGTCCGCGGGAGCCAGGCAAGCCACCCGGGCAGGTACCAGTTGCGCTCGCCGAGCAGCTTCATCGTCGCCGGCAGCAGCACTCCGCGCACGACGGTGGCGTCGAGCAGAACCGCGACGGCGAGTCCGACGCCGGCCTCCTTGAGGTCGAGTGCACTGGCGGTGCCGAACAGCGAGAACACCCCGACCATCACGAGCGCCGCAGCGCTGACCACTCCGGCCGTCTTGCCGATCCCGTGGCGAAGCGCGTCCTCGGTCCGCATCCCCGCGTCGACGCCCTCCCTGACCCGGCTGAGGATGAACACGTGGTAGTCCATCGACAGTCCGAACAGGACCACAAACAGAAACAGCGGCAGCCACGAGATGATCGCGCCGTCCGAGCGGAATCCGAGCAGGCCCTGCGCCCAGTGGTGCTGGAACACGAGCACGAGCACGCCGTAGGACGCGCCGACGGACAGCAGGTTCAGCACGATCGCCTTGATCGGCACCACGATCGATCGGAACGCGACCAGCAGCAGCACGAACGCGAGCGCGAGCACGAACCCGACCACGTACGGAACCCCGTGCCGCATCTGGTTGGTGAAGTCGATGTCCTCGGCGGTGTCGCCGGTCACCGCGGTCCGGACGCCGGGGATCTCTCCCAGCGTCTGCGGCACAAGCGTGTCGCGGAGCGTGCGCACGGCATTTCGGCTGGCCGCGTTGTCGCCGAAACCGGTGAGTGGCAGCCCGAGTACAAGCGAAGTACCGTCGCGACCGAGCCCGGCTGCGAACGGCGGGTGCGCAAGGCCCCGAGTCGCCGCGAGGTTCTCGAGCCGGCCGACCGCCTCGCGCATCCTCGCGGTCTCTCCGGCTGGCCAGGTTGCGACCACGAGCGCCGGCGACGATGTGCTCGGGAATTCGCGCGTGATCTGCGCCGCCAGCTCCGATTGCGAGGCCGACGACAGCGCGGCCGAGCTCGGCTTGGCCACGTGCATCCCGAGCGCGGGTATCGCGAGCGCGATCAGGAGTCCACCGGAGAGGCAGGCGGCAAGCACGGGGCGGCGCATCACTCGGTCGACCAGCCCCGCCCAGAACCGCGACTCACCGGCGGTCGCCAGCTGCGGCAGGAACGGGATCCGGCCGCGGTCCACGCGCGGCCCGAGCAGCTGGAGCAGCGCCGGCAGCACCGTCACCGACCCGGTGACCGCGCAGGCCACCACGACGATCGTCCCGGCCGCGATCCCGTTGAACACGTCCGATCCGACCACGAACTGGCCGGCCATCGCGATCGCCACGGTCGTCCCGGCGATCAGCACCGAGCGGCCCGAGGTGCGCGACGTCCGCTCGAGCGCCTCGCGGGTGGAGGCGCCACGGAGACGCTCCTCGCGCGAGCGCACGACGTAGAACAGGGCGTAGTCGACCCCGACCGCCATCCCGATCAGCAACACGACGGTCTTGACGCTGTCGTCTAGCGGGAACGCGTGGCTGATCGGCCCGAGCAGCCCGAACGCCGCAATCACCGCCGTCGCCGCCAGCGCCACCGGCACGAGTGCGGCGACGAGCGCGCCAAACGAGATCAGCAGCACGAGCAGCGTGATCGGAAGCGAAAGCTGCTCGGCACGGTGCAGGTCGTTGCCCGAGCTCGAGGTAGGATCGGCCACGATCGCGCTCACGCCGGGGTGGGCCACGCCCACCGCCGCTACCGCCGCCTCCAGGCTCGCCATGTCCGGCTGCTTGGTCGGCGTGACGGTCACGAGCGCGGCATGCGCGTCCCGCGAGACGCTGGTGCGGGGCCGGCCCCCGAATGCGGTGCCCATCCGCGCCGCCACCTGGTCGATCGCGGACCGAAAGCCTGCGTCGCCGGTAGTGAGCGTCGCGCTGTGCAGATAGGCGTATTCGCTGGGCGCGAGCCCGAGCTGATGCGAGTTCATCAGCGCATACCCGCGCGCGGACTCGCCGACCGCGCCGTTGTCGAGCGGCTTGGAACCGGTCAGCGACAGGGCGAGCACGGCCGCGACCACGAACGACAACCAGACGGCGATCGCGAGCACGGGCCGGCGCGTGCTCCAGCGACCGATGGCGGTGTGTGAGAGGCGCTTGATCATGGACCGGAGCCTGAACCGGTCGGGACCCGCTGAACAGCCGGGGGTCCGGAGTCTTCAGGGGTAGGGCTAGCCGGTAGTGGTCGGGACCACGCTCACCAGTAGCCGCTCATGAGCTCGCGCGACCACCGCGGCTGCCGGACCTCGGTCCGCGGCGCGAACTCGGTCATGTACGGCTTGAGATCGAGCACCGGGGTGCCGTCGATCGCGTCCAGGCCGCGGACGGTGACCACGCTGCCCTCGACCGCGACCAGGTCGCACGTGCTCACGGCGATGCGGTTCGGGCGGCGCTTGTTGCGCTGGGCGAACACGCCGACCTCGGGCCAGTCAGGGTTCCCTCGCGGGCGCCGGGCACCAGCCTCGAACGCCTCCGGGGCGACCTGGTCGAACACGTACACGACGTCGATGTGCGAGAACTCCTCCAGTCCGCGGAGCGAGTCCTCGGTGAAGCGCGACTCGTCGAGGTGGACGCGCGCGACGACGTCGCCCCAGTCATCGTCGATCGGCTCGGTTCGCGGCGACGATACCCACCCAATCGGCTCCATCGTGAAAGTCGTCATTCGTATGATCCGGTGATCGCTCCCGAGGCCCGCTTTGAAGGTACTCATACCAGGCTCCGCGCCGCGGGGTCGCGTGCGCTGAGGGCGCTCGGATACGAGCTCCGGCGGTCTGACTCGCTCGGCGTCGCCGACATCTCAGCGGAGCACCGGGCGCTGTTCGAGCGGGTAACTCCGTACACGCAGACCTCGCTCGAGCGGGTCGTGGCGCTCGCCGACGCGGTCGAGTACGTCGTGCGGCGTGACATCCCGGGTGACTTCGTCGAGTGCGGCGTGTGGCGCGGCGGGAGTGCGATGGTGATCGCACTGACACTGTCGCGGCTCGGGATCCGTGACCGCAGACTGTGGCTGTATGACACGTTCGGGGTCATGCCACCCGCGGGCGAGCACGATCGCGATTACTCGGGCCGGTCGGTGACCGGGGACACGCTCGAGGCCGTCAACAACGCGTCACACATCTCCGGCCTGACGCTGTCGGAGGTGCAGCGCGCGATGGCGTCGACGGGTTACCCACCCGAGCAGATCGAGTACGTGCGCGGGCTCGTCGAGGCGACGATTCCCGACAAGGCTCCAGAACGGATCGTGCTGCTGCGGCTCGACACCGACTGGTATGAGTCGACCCGTCACGAGCTCGTCGAGCTCTATCCGCGGCTTGAGGCGGGCGGGGTCTTGATCGTTGACGACTACGGTCACTACGCCGGCGCACGCAAGGCCGTCGACGAGTACTTCGCGAGTGACCCGATCCTGCTCAGCCGGATCGACTACACCGGACGGCTGGCGATCAAGGTCTGAGCGCGGCGATCTTGAAACCGAGCTCGCTGGCGCGCGCCTTCACGGTCGCGAGCTGTTTCACCCGCTCGGTCTTGGCGTTCCAGCGCGGATCGGCGTCGTCGACGATCGCACTGCCGCGCCCGAGGTCCTTCGAGTTGAAGTCGAGACCCCGGCCGCGCAGGACGATCCGTCGCACGATCTCGGGATCGATCCGGCCCTTCGACTTCGTCAGCCGCCTCCTGATGATCGATCCTGCGACGTCACCATGGACGAGGAGGCGATGCGTGCACCCCGTGGCCCGGGGCGTCAGCACGGCGTCGGTTTCGGTGGCGATCCCGTCGTCGGCAGTGCACAACAGGGCCTGGACGTGATCGTCAGCGACGTCGGTGACCAGCACGAGCACGTCGGGCCCCTCGTCGGGGCGAGCGAGGCAGATGTGACCGACGACGACTTCGGGCGTCAGCCGCTCGCGCGCCACCGACCCAGGGACGTTCCTGACAGCCTCGAGCCGCGGGCGGGATGTTTCGTTCGACATAGCCTTCCTTAGCGCTTGAACACCATCCGACCGCGTCCGCACAGCGCACCTTGCCGAACTCGCGACGGTCGGGATCCTGCGCGACGACAGTTTCTCTTGCCGTCACGACGGAGCAGGTCCCAAGCCCCGCGACACTAAGAACAACGACCGCCCGACCGAACTCTTTTGACCTCGCCGCTGAACTCATGCGGTGGCTGCACGATGCAGCCACCGCGAGTTCGTACGCCTATTGGGAGCGCTGATGCAGGGTCTGGCGGACCGGCGCGCCGCCGCGCTTCGCACGTGATCCCGGTCGATCGTCCGCATCCTTGCGATCGTCGGACCAGAACCGGATCGACCCAACAAGCGCTTCCCATCTGCCGGCTCCCTGCCGGCGTTCATCGCGGTAATCGCCGCAAAAATCCTTCATGGATCGCCTCCCCATCCGTGTTAGGTCAGAACCTACCGGCGCGGCGCGAGCCCGGCCCCGTCCAGTCGTACAGGAACGCGCCGGCCGCCCTGGTCCCGGGTATCGGGACTTGACATATTCCCATATGGGAATGTAATCTGGTGACATGGCCCGAGCAGCGACGACCACCGACACGTTCAACGCGGTGGCCGAGCCGCGACGGCGAGCGATCCTCGACGCACTCGCCGCCGGCGAGCGGCCGGTCGGCGATCTGGTGCGGTTGCTGGGAGTCCCCCAGCCCCAGGTGTCAAAGCATCTGCGCGTGCTTCGCGAGGTCGGAGCCGTCGAGGTGCGCGACGACGGGCGGCGGCGGCTCTACCGGCTGAACGGGCGAGCGCTCAAACCGATCCACGACTGGGTCAGCAACTACGAGCGCCTGTGGTCGGATCGATTCGACCAGCTGGATCTTGTCCTCGAAGACCTCAGGCCAAAGGAGCAAGGAGATGGCGGTGACGAGTAGCAACCGGGCGAGGGTCACCCTCCCCACCGACGAGCAGATACTGATCGAGCGCGAGTTCGATGCGCCCAGGCACCTCGTGTACCGCGCGTACACGACGCCCGACCTGGTCAAGCGCTGGTGGCACGCGAACCGCGGCGAGGTCATCAGCATCGACATCGACTTGCGTGTCGGCGGCAAGTGGCGGTACGTGATGACGGCCTTCAGCGGGCCCGAGGTCGCGTTCCGCGGCGAGTACCGCGAGATCGCCCCCGACGAGCGGATCGTCTCGACCTCGTTCTACGAGGGGGTGCCCGAGGGTGTGCCCGAAGCGGCGGCGACCACCCTGGACACCGCGACGTTCACCGAGGTGGACGGCCAGACGAGGCTGACGCTTCTGATCGAGGCCAACAGCAGGTCGGCTCGCGACGCGATCATCGAGTCGGGAATGGAGGACGGACTCCAGGACGCGCTCGACATGCTCGAGCAGCTCGCGGCATCAGCCCGCTGACACGGGGGTGCGTAGGCTGTGGGGCTGATGCCGAGATCTTCGTCGGTGGATGGCTTCCAGCTCGCCTACGACCACATTGGCGAGGGTGACTCCGTGGTTCTGCTCCATGGCTGGCCGGGCGACCGGATGGACTACCGCGATGTCACCCCGCTGTTGCCCGATTGCACCGTGGTCGTGCCAGACCTGCGCGGTTTCGGCGACTCAGACAAACACCCGGCGCCACCCGCGGAGGCCTACTCGGCCGATGCGCAGGCGCGAAGCGTGGTCGGGCTGATCGACGAGCTCGGCCTGGCGCCGGCGGTGCTGGCGGGCTACGACGTCGGGAGTCGCGTGGCTCAGGCCGTCGCGCAAGGGTTCCCGGATCGCGTCCGAGCGCTTGTGATCTCGCCGCCCCTGCCGGGGGCCGGCGACCGCGTGCTCGCGCCCGAGGCGGAGCGCGAGTTCTGGTACCAGGCCTTCCATCAGCTGAGCCTGGTCGAGGAGATCCTCGATGGCCGCCCGGAAGCGGTTCGCGCCTATCTCCGTCATTTCTGGTCTCACTGGTCGGGTCCGTCGTTCGTCCCCGCCGACGACGAGCTCGATCGTCTCGCCGGCGTCTACGGCGCGCCCGGAGCGTTCACCGCCTCGATCGCGTGGTACCGCGCCGGCTCGGGCACCGTCGCGCGCAGCCTCGCGGAGGTGGCGCCGGCCACCGACGAGCGGATCGCCGTACCCACCAGCGTGTTCTGGCCCGAGCACGACCCGCTGTTTCCTCCCGCATGGGGCGACCGGCTCGATGAGTTCTTCGCCGACGCGACACTCACGCCGCTGCCCGGGGTCGGCCACTTCGTCCCGCTCGAAGCGCCCGAGCAGCTCGCGGGCGCGATCCGCGCCGCGCTCGCCCGCGGCTGAGGTATCGGCGGCTACGGCACCGGCGGCTAAGGCACCGTCGCTGACCCGCCACCGCACGCCTCGGCGCCGGGCGGACTGCCGGGGATGCGCTGCGCCAGCACTCGGCTGCAGAAGTATGGGGCCGTCGACTGCGGCATCAGGTGATCGCACGCGTCGACGTCGGCGGTGATCTGCGGCGACGTCGGGTCGACTGCGCTGTGTAGATCGAATACGGGGCGCGGATCGCCGGGGTGACTGCGGTCGACCGTCGGGTCCGGCCAGTTCTGCACCCCGCGGGAGCGCATGCAGGTGGCGAACCTGACCATGCCGGTGAGCGCGGCCTCGACCTCCGCGTGCGTGTCGGTCGGAGCGCCCGTGTTCGGGAGCACGTGCTGGCACGCTCTCTGCGCCACCGGGAACTGCGGGCTGCTCGCCAGCGGGACCACCTGGGTCTTGGGGATCTCTCCGTTCGTCCCCGGGTCGGGGAAGCTCGGCAGGCCGTGGGCGCGCATGCAGGTGGAGAAGGCGAGCGCTCCGCGTTGCGGGGACGAAGCGGCCGCGGTGGCCGTCGTAGCCGCCGTGGCGGCCGAGGAGGATCCGCCGCCGCCGCCTCCCCCGCCTCCCCCGCCTCCCGCGCCGCATCCGCAGACGAGGACTGCCAGCCCGGCCGCGGCGATGATCGGGAGGGTTCGCTTCACGCCGCAGTTGTATGCCCGGGCCGGTGACATCACCGCTACCGGCGATGTAGGACGGATGTCACCTCAGGCGGTGGATACTGATGCGATGCGGGTGCTGGTGGTCGAGGACCATGGGACGCTTGCCGGTCGGATCGTTCAAGGACTGCGCCAGGCCGGAATGGCCGTCGACGCCGCATATGACGGCGCGGAGGCGCTGGCCGCCACCGAGCTGACGACGTATGACGTGATCGTGCTCGACCGTGATCTACCCGTGGTGCACGGCGACCGCGTGTGCCGGGCGCTCGCCGGCTCCGGCCCGCGGATCCTGATGCTTACCGCCGCCGCCGGCGTCGATGACCGAGTCGATGGCCTCGAGCTCGGCGCCGATGACTACCTCGGTAAGCCGTTCGCGTTCGTCGAGCTCGTCGCCCGGGTCCGGGCGCTGTCCCGCCGTGTGCCGTCGGCGCCACCGGTGATGCGCCGCGGAGACCTGACCGTCGACCGCGCCCGGCACCGTGCGACCCGCGGCCCCCGCCCGCTCTCTCTGACCCGCAAGGAGTTCGGGGTCCTGGAGCAGCTGCTGGCCGCCGACGGCGCCCTGGTCAGCGCGGAGGAACTGCTCGAGCACGTGTGGGACGCGAGCATCGATCCGTTCAGCAACATCGTCTCGGTGACGATGGCCCGGCTGCGGCGCAAGCTCGGCGACCCGCCGCTGATCCAGACCGTGGTGGGCAAGGGGTACCGGATGTGAGGCGCCGCCCCCGGCTCACCGTCCGGGCACGTTTGACCCTGCTCAATACCGGCCTGTTCGCCGTCTGCGGGGCGATCGTCGTGGCGGTCAGCTACATCCTGGTGGCGCAGCTCGGGACGCCGGGGCAGGGCCAGCAGGGCTCTCCCTCCGGCGGTCCGCCGGCCAGCTTCCTGGCGCAATGCCGGTCCGAGCGCCTGCTCGCCCAGCCCGACAAGGGCGTCCTGGCCAAATGCAACGCCGCCCTCCAGCTTCAGGGCGCCCAGCACCAGCGTGACCTCACCCAGTCGCACCTGCTCGTGTACTCGCTGATCACGGTCGGCGTGGTCATCGCGATCGCCGCGATCCTGTGCTGGATTGCCGCCGGGCGCGCGCTTCGCCCGGTGCACCAGATCACCGCCGCCGCCCGCGCCGCCTCGGAACACAACCTTTCGGCCCGGGTCGCACTCCGCGGTCCCCACGATGAACTCCGCGAGCTGGCCGAGACCTTCGACGACATGCTCGCCCGCCTCCAGGCCGCCTTCGAGAGCCAGCAACGCTTCATCGCCAACGCGTCGCACGAACTCCGCACCCCGCTTGCGGTCATGGGCGCCACCGTCGACGTCGTCGCGGACAACCCGGACAGCACCCGCGAGGACCTGCGCGGCATGGCGGCCGACATCCGCGCCGCGGTCGATCACGCCGAGCACCTGATCGGCGCGCTACTGATCCTCGCCCGCAACGATCGCGGGCTCACGGCCCATGAGCAGGTCGACCTGGCGACCGTCGCAGAGGACGTCCTCGACCTCGCCGCCGTGGGCGACCTGAAGGTGCACGCGACGCTCGAGCCCGCCGTCATATTGGGCGATCCGGTGCTCGTCGAGCATCTGATCGCGAACCTGGTCGACAACGCGGTCCGCTACAACAGCGCCGGCGGCGACATCTGGATCGCCACCGGTAGCGCGGCCGGCGGCGCGGGCGGAGGCGCGGGCGGAGGCGCGGGCGGAGGCGCGGGCGGACGCGCGGGCGGAGGCGCGGGCGGCAGCAGCCGGCTGACCGTGGCCAACACAGGCCCGCTCATCAGCCCGGCGGATGCCGAGCGGATCCTTCAGCCCTTCGAGCGACTCAGCCACCGGACGTCACATGACGGCTTCGGGCTCGGCTTGACGATCGTCGCGTCGATCGCCGCGATCCACGGCGGCAGCGTCGCCGCCCAGCCCCGAGACGGTGGCGGGTTGTCGGTCACGATCACGATTCCCTCGGCCGGCACGGTGGCGGACGCAGACGGTGCGTCGCGCGACCGTGACGCGATGACGGTGCCGGGCGAGCGCCCAGTCTGAGTCCTGTCCAGCGTGATCGGGACAGCACCTTTTGTGAGGAGATCACAGCCGGCCGTCGCTCCGCGCGGCGTTCGACCGGATTTCGCTGAGCCGGGATGAGAAACGGCCATATATCGTCCGTTTCTCATCCCGGCCCCGTCGGGCCAATCTGCCGCCTGTGGCGTGACCACAACAGGCCGCCGATTCGTGCGACCTCCCGCTGGTTCCCGGACCCAGACGCCTGCCGGACAGCGCCACACGCTCGCCACAGCGCCGGCCCGGCGCCACCGATCACATGGGTCGTGCACCGCCGCGGCTCCCCGTGCACCGCCGCGGCTCCCCGTGCACCGCCGTGGCTCCCCGTGCACCGCCGTGGCTTCCCGTGCAGCCGTCGCGGTTCCCGCGCACTCGCCGCGCCACCACTCATTTCTCCCTCCGCCCGGCCCACCGCCGACTCATCTGACCCATCGGGCACCCGACGCAACTTGCCACACCCACCCGCTGCGCCGCACCCCGTACCCCGGCGCGGACCCGTTGTCGCCCACCGGATCTCACCCAGAGTTGCGTCCACCCCGTGAAAACCCTTGACTCTCCTCGCGAATTTGAGAAAATGATGTTAGCGTTCACATTTGATGTTAGCGCTAACATCTCTTGTGGGCGGGACCATCCGTTCGACGTCCAGGTGCTTGCGTGGAGCATCGGCGCGAGGGCTTGGAGAGAGGAGAGGTGATGCGATCCGCATCGCGAATTCGGTGGCGCCTGCTGAGCGGCAATATCGTCGTCGCCGTAACCGCTGTCCTGCTAATCGCGGCGGGCTCCGCGCAAGCACGCGCTACAGCCCACGGTCAGAAGTCCCACCACGCCGCCAGGCATTCGCACGGGCAGGGAGGCCGCCCCGCAATCAGCCCCCAGCCCTGGGGCATGGTCAACGGACAGGCCGTCAACCTCTACACGCTC
>Ga0335072_10002855_pt1 | contig 26442 bp, 27 predicted proteins | sample Lox_Sample_21_FD_206725 | JGI IMG/M metagenome (GOLD analysis project Ga0335072, IMG submission 206725) | Soil microbial communities from Loxahatchee National Wildlife Refuge, Florida, United States - Lox_Sample_2.1 | ecosystem: Environmental > Terrestrial > Soil > Wetlands | place: USA...
AAAGCGCGGGCAGTGACGCCTTGAATGTAGCGGGAACTGGAGGATCCTTCGAGTCCGTGAATGAGGATGAGGGTGAGTTGGGCGGCGCGGATGTTCGGCGGCTGCCAGTGGCAATGGCAGAGGACGCGGCTGCCGTCGGCCGGATCGACTTCCACCTCTTCGGCGACGGCGTGGAGCGCAAATGGAGGCCGGGGAAGAAAGTTGCCGACGATGGTCTGGAGGTGACCGCTGCGGAGGCCGCGGCGAGGCTCGAAGGCAGTGAGCCAGGCGGGCAGCGACAACGGGAGCGCGTCGGCGGCGGGAAGATTTGCGTCCTGGCGGGTCACTGGGCGGCAACCTGGTGGGAAGGCGCGGATCACGCGCCGGAGAGGATAGCGGGGATCGGACGCTGAAGCTCCTTTTACCATCCGCAACTTGCAGAACAAAGGTTACCACAACCGCTGTCAATGCCGCCGGAGTCGAGGATTTCATGGTGATAGCCCCGGATATCAACATCGCTGGCTCGGGCGGCTCCGCGCACTTCAGACTGGCCATCAAGCGCTGCGAACCCCGGCTTCTTATGCGGGCCCATTCAGACGATCCGGGGCTGCGCTTTGACAGAGGGAAGGTGCATGAATCAAGAACGATGAGCGGAAGCTCTCACGGCTTTGACGGGCATTCGGCGAATTCCGGTGAAGTCCTTCGCGTGTTCGGGCTAAGTCCCGAGTGGGATATACTTTTCCGGCAAGGCGAAGCAAGCGATGATCCGCATCAAACGTGTCTACGAGGCGCCTGACGCTGCCGATGGGGACCGGTTTCTGGTGGACCGACTGTGGCCGCGAGGCATCAGGAAGTCCGCTCTCGCCATCAATGCGTGGCTCAAGGAAGCGGCTCCCAGCAACGAGCTCCGGCACTGGTATCATCATGATCCGACGCGGTGGGATGAGTTCCGCCGTCGTTACTTTGATGAACTTCGACAGAACACGGAAGCGTGGCGGCCGCTTGTTGAGGCTGCGCGCCGGGGGACGGTGACCCTTGTTTACAGCGCCCAGCAGATCGAGCGGAACAACGCAGCCGCGCTCATGGAGTTTCTGACGGAGCAGCTGGGAGACAGGCACGGGCGTTGACTTGCCGCGGTTCAGGCGCTACTGATTGAGCGCGCAAAGCCGGTGGACGGCGCATCCCTGCCAGGAATCGACCACGCCGCGATGGGAACCGCGCAGTGGAGCCGAACTTCCGATACATCCGGTTAAAAGATCGCATTGCGATATAATAAAGATCGCAGTACGATCTATGTGATGGATTTTACGAGATAAGCTCCGCCCCGACAAGTGCATGGTGCAGCAAAGCAACAATCGAATCGTCAGAGACCTGGCCTGGTTTCGCTATAACCTGCGCTGCTTTCTCCGTTTCAGCGAAAGAGCGGCGCGTGCCAGCGGCATCACGCCGCAACAGCACCAGCTGATGCTCGGAGTCGCCGGATTTACGGAGGACGGGAGAGCAACAATCTCCGAGCTGGCGGAGTTTCTCCAGGAGAGAAACAACTCGGTAGTGGGGCTGGTGGAGCGCGCCGCGGCGGGCGGCCTGGTGCGCCGAAAGGGCTCCGACTCCGACCGCAGGCAGGTGGTGGTTTCGTTGACGGCGCGAGGTGAGAGGATTCTGGCCGAATTGAGCCGCATGCATTACGAAGAGGTCCAGCGGGTACGCGCGGGGTTTCTGAAGCACGGGGATTCGGGGCGGCGCACTGCGGCAAGGAGCGACCGTCAGTCCGCGGGAGGCCAGCGGGATCCTGCTCGCCGAAGGAACCCTAGCCGCGGATCGAAAGGGACGAGGTCTCATGGCCGCTAAGCGGAGTGTGGTGTTGCGGAGACTAGGGGGTTGGATATGGAGCGATTCCTGGTTCTCGAGGCTCCTCACGTCAATGCAGCGGGACTTGGAAGATGTCTACGCGCGCGATCTGCGCAAGTGGCTGATTATCGCTCCCGCGATCGGCGTCGTCACTGGCGCGACGGTCACGGCGATAGCAGTCGTCATCTTGCGGATCCTGTGGCCAGTGGTTCTGCGCTATTACCTGGACCATCACTGGGCGATCGTGCCGGGGTTGACGCTGGGCTGCCTGGCAGCGGGGCTCGCCATGCAATTTTTTACCCGCGACCCGAATGAGCATTCGACGGAAGAGGTGATACGGTCCTACCACGAGCATGAAGGTAGATTGGATCTCCGATCCTTCTTTCCCAAGATCGTCGCCGCGGTTGCGACCGTCGGCTTGGGAGGCAGCGCCGCACTGGAAGGGCCGAGCATCTATGGAGGGGGTGGGGTGGGCTCGTGGCTGTGGACGCGGCTACGGCGGCTCGGCTTGCGCGAGAGCGATCGCCGGATCATGCTGATATGCGGCGCCGCGGCGGGCATGTCGGCGGTGTTCCGGGCTCCGCTGACCGGCATTGTCTTTGCGCTGGAGATGCCGTACCGCGACGATCTCGCACACGAAGCGCTGGTTCCTTCCCTGATTGCGTCGGTCGTGGCCTTTGTGACGCTCGGTTTCTTTCTTGGCGCAGCGCCGCTGTTCGACTTCAGCGGGGCGGGGTCGTATACGCGGGCGGACGTCTATTGGAGCGCGCTGCTGGGATTGATTCTGGGCCTGGCGGCGATGGCGTTCGTGATGGTCTTCCGGCGCGCGCGTAGCTGGTGCGTGCGCTGTGGCGGGCCGCATTGGATCAAGCTTGGGGCGGGCGGCTTGTTGACGGGCGTATGCGGCTTGATCTTTCTCCAAATCTACCCGGGCAAGCTGATCCCTCTCGGTCCAAACTATGAGGCCGTGGGCGAGATTCTGAATCAGCATCATGGATCGGCGCAACTGGTGACCTTCGCTGTCTTCAAGCTCGCTGCAACCCTCTGCACGCTGGCGGCCGGCGGGGTGAGCGCCATGTTCGTTCCGCTGTTTCTGACCGGCGGCAGCCTTGGCACGGCATTCGCCCAGTCGATTGTCCACAGCGCTTCACCGGGGCTTTATGCGGCCGTGGGGATGTCCTCGTTTCTGGCGGCGGGATACAAGACGCCTCTCGCGGCGGTGGTCTTTGTCGCGGAGGCGACTGGCGGCCACGCGTATATCGTTCCGGCCTTGATCGGCGCAGCGGTGGCCTATGCGGTTTCAGGGGATGCTTCCGCATCCGCCGACCAGCGCCTGCACGATGGAGAGCGTACCGGGGCAGTTGCGAGTTAGGCAGGTCCTGGAGGCTGTTATTAACTTTCGCGCGGTCGTGGGAGAGTCAATAACAGCCTCTAGTGTGGTCCGCCGGAAATACGGGATGTTATTCAGCAGACAGGCAGAGCGGATGACAGCAGGGGCTAAGGCCCCAATCTTCGAAACAGGCGTGTCTCGGCACGACTGAAGTCGTGCCCTGATACAAAACATAACCGATGAGATTTGCGGCGGACTACACTGGATGGAGGACCCTGGCAGCATATGTACACGGTGAGGTCACATGAGTTCCATATCTGTGTCACTGGAGCCAAGGCTGAGGGCTCGGAGGTGCGATGGTGTTGTCCGGGGTTCTGATGCATCCGGCGCCGCGAGCGGGCGCCGGCGAGATTCATATCATGAGGCTCTCCTATTTACGTGGACAGCGAGTCCGCGGACCAGCGTTGCTTCTACTCTGCGCGGTGCTGGCTACGGTTGTTCCAGGCGGCAGAGCGTGGGGCCAACAGGCGCCGAAACTGACGATCGACTGGGACACGGTGACGGTGGTGTCGAAGACGACGCCGACCTTGCAGGTGGTGGTCAATCCGCCTCTGCGGCCCGGGCGGCCACTTGCCGCGGCGGCTTACAAGGCGGTGAAAGATCTGGGCGCGGACGATGTGCGTTATGTGCCCTGGCTGCCGTACCCGAAGCTGGCGGTCGCCGAGTTGAAGCCTCCGACAGCGCAGAAGACTTTCTGGGATTTCAGCTTGATCGATCCAATGACGAAGGAGTTCTTTGCCGCGACTGAAGGGCACGCGACCGTGATGAACTTCTCCACGATCCCTGCCTGGCTCTTCAAGACGGAAAAGCCGGTGACCTATCCCGACGGTCCCGATCAGGTGGACTGGCACTACACGCAGGGCACGGAACTCCGCGACCCCAGCGGCAGGGAGCTGGGCGCCTATTATGCGCGGCTTGTGAGCTGGTATGTGGATGGTGGATTTACCGATGAGGACGGGGTGCGGCACGAGTCGGGCTATCACTACAAGCTTCGCATCTGGGAGGTGCTGAACGAGGTGGATTTCGAGCATGCGATGACTCCCGAGCAGTACACGGAACGTTACGACGATATAGTGAGCGCAATTCATGAAGTGTCTCCCGCGACAGAGTTCATGGGACTGGCGCTGGCCGACCCCAGCGCGAATCCGCACTGGTTCGAGTATTTTCTGAATCACGCCAACCACAAGCCGGGTATTCCAATCAATTACATCTCCTACCACTTTTACGCTTCGCCATCGCCGGGGGAGACGCTCGACGATTGGCAGTACACGTTCTTCGACCAGGCAAACGGCTTTCTGAACACGGTGCGGTACGTGGAGGCGATCCGGAAGCGGCTCTCACCGGAGACCAAGACGGACCTGGACGAGCTGGGAGTGATTCTGCCGACGGACAACACGGCGAAGGACAGTGAGCCGCCACCCCATGGCTACTGGAATGCGTGCGGATCCCTGTATGCCTACCTATTTATCGAGCTGTCGCGGATGCAGATCGACATTGCGGGAATGTCCCAACTGGTGGGCTATCCGACGCAGTTTCCGAGCGTGAGCATGATGGACTGGATCGAGAACAAACCGAATGCGCGCTACTGGGTACTGAAGCTCATCAAGGACTCCTTCCATCCCGGCGACAAACTGGTGAAGACGGAGATCGGCTCACACGATGTGGCGGCGCAGGGGTTTGTTACGCCGGCGGGCCGCCGGCTGCTGCTGGCGAACAAACGGGACCGGGCTATCGATATTCCGATCCCGGATGCGGCAGGGGCCGGCGCCCTGGTTGTGGACGAAACCACCGGCGACGGACCGGCGCAGAGCGTGAAGCCGGTAAACGGCGCGATCGAGCTGGGGCCGTTCGCGGTGGCGGTGGTGGCCTGGTAAACGGAACAAAGCGAATGATGAGTCAACCAACGTTGCGCGTCGGCCTGTGCGGCATCGGCCTGGAGGCTTACTGGAGCCAATTTGCAGGGCTCGAAGACCGGCTGAAAGGCTATGTGGCGCGTCTTGCCCGCCGGCTTTCTCGGCCCGGTGTTACGGTGATCAACCTGGGGCTGGTGGATACCCCGCAGCGGTCGCGTGAAGCAGGACACGAGTGCCGGCGTGAAGATATCGACGTGCTGTTTCTTTACGTCACCACTTACGCGCTTTCGAACACCGTGCTGCCCCTGGTACAGCGCGCCGGGGTTGCGGTGATTGTGCTGAATCTGCAGCCCGAGCCAGCGATCGATTATGGAACCTTCAATGCCCTGCAGGATCGCACGGCCATGACCGGCGAGTGGCTGGCGTTTTGTTCCGCGTGTCCGGTGCCGGAGATCGCCAACTTGCTGCGGCGGGCAGAGATTCCGTTCCACCAGGTCACGGGCGTGCTCGACGATGAGGCCAGCTGGCGCGAAATCGAGGAGTGGCTGGAGGCCGCGCGCGTGCGGGCGGCGATGGCTGCGGCGCGGGTGGGACTCCTGGGGCATTACTACAGCGGCATGCTCGACATTATGACCGACGTGACGCTGCTTTCGATTGCGTTCGGCATCCATGCAGAGATCCTCGAGGTGGACGAGCTGAGCGCATTGCGCGCGGATGCGAGCGAAGAGGATGTGTCGCGCCGCGCCGGGGAGTTTGGCGAGGTTTTCGACGTGGAGCCCGATTGTGCGGAGGAAGAGCTGCGCCGCGCCGCGCGGACCTCCGTGGCGTTGGATGCCCTGGTGGCGCGGTACGACCTGGATGCGCTGGCGTACTACTACAAGGGCTCGGGCAATGCGGCCAATGAAGACACGATGAGCTCCATCATCCTGGGTACGTCGCTGCTTACGGTGCGCCATATTCCGGTGGCAGGCGAGTACGAGGTGAAGAACGCGGTCGCCATGAAGATGATGGACGTGCTGGGGGCCGGCGGCTCGTTCACGGAGTACTACGTGATGGACTTTAACGACGACCTGGTGCTGATGGGGCACGACGGTCCGGGACACTTCGCGATTGCGGAAGGGAAGACCAAAGTGCGGCCGCTCAAGGTGTATCACGGCAAGGTGGGGCGCGGGCTCTCGGTGGAGATGAGCGTGAAGCACGGCCCGGTGACGCTGCTCTCCGTCGCCGAGGATGCGGAGCGGCGGTTCAAGCTGGTGGCCGCGGAGGGCGAGTGCGTGGCGGGACCGATCCTGGAGATCGGCAACACCAACAGCCGTTATCGATTCCCGCTGGGCGCGCGGGGCTTTGTGGAGGCGTGGAACGCGCAGGGTCCGGCGCACCACTGCGCGGTGGGCCTGGGCCATGTGGCGTCGACGCTGGGCAAGGCGGCGCAGCTCATGGGGCTGGGGTTCTGCCGGGTTTGCTAAGGCTCGTTGACAGGCCCTCAAGAAAATCCAGGGGCACCGGTTGGACCGCGATATGGTACATTCTGTCCGATGCGTACGGCGCGACTTCGGAAAAGGGCAGCGGGCATCAAGGATAACTCGTTTAGAATCGCGTGTGCGATTGTTAAAGAAGTGTGAATCCAGTAACTGAGTGGTTACCGAATTCAATTTTGCAAGTAGTTGATTTTGTTTGTTACCTACCTCAAAGTGCACCAAAAATGATGCGGGCTGTGTGAGACCCTCCCCTGGGGGGTACAGATCGGCCCTTTGCTTACCGCATTCCGGTACATGCTGTTTCGCTTTTTCTTTGATTCCGGAGGTTGAATTCATGATGCCGGCCTATGAGAAGATTATGCGCCGGGAGGGGGAAATTGGATGCAAAGCGGCGGCGAGTCGGGGACCGGGGAGGGGGCGCATCAGTCGGCGGCCCAGTCGGCGAGGCGGATGGAGGGGATGACGAGGCTGCGGCTGAAGTGGCCGACGACGGCGTAGCTCCTGAGCACGACCTGGGCGCTGCCGAGCTGGGAGGCGCCGACCGGATAGTGGAGCAGGCCCGCCTCGTCGCGGAAGCGCAAGTTGGCTCCTCCGACCATGATCGGGTCGGATGGTTTGTACCGGCCGAAGTAGGGGGAGTAGTCGTTGAGACAGCCCTGGATGGCGGGGTTGTGGACGCCGGTTGCGGGGTCTTCGAGTAAAGCGGTGAGGCATTGCGGCGGATTGCCCACCGAGAGGCAGCGGAGCTGGACGGTGGTGCGGCTGTCATTGAGCCTGGTCTGGCACCAGCCGATGTGGGGGATGCGCCGATCTGCGTCGTAGGGGGAAAAGACGTTGGTGGAAACGAGCTTCAAGAGCGTGGCGGAGTAGTCGACGCGGATGGCGACGGGGGTGTTTTTGATACGTTCGAGGACGGTGTTGGGGATGCGGAGGGGCTCGAAGTAGGGGAGCGGGGCGGAGCCGTCCGCTGTCTCGCCGGACACCGAGAAGTCGAGGGGATCGGTGCCGGGAGAGAGGGTTTGGCCGGTTTTGCCGCCGGGGTTGACGAGATGGACGGAGGCGCGGTCGATTTTGAGGAGGGAGCCGGCGCCGAGGCCGGCGATCCGGATGGGGAGATAGATGGGGGCGACGTAGTCGGTCCTGCGCAGCCCGGAGGCGCCCATCTGCAGGCGGGGCTGGGCGGGGTCGTCCGGGACGGGGGATTGATACTTGCCGGCCGCGGGGTCGAACCGGATGGCGATGGAGCGGGCCGCAGGAGCGGCGCCGGAGAGAGCGGTCTCGAAGCCGAAGGCGTAGCGCCAGGGCAGGATCTGGGTGAGCAGGCAGAGGGCGGCGGCTGCGCCGAGCACGGCGCGGGAGGTGGGCGCGGCGCGGCGCAGGTACTGGAGCGCGAGAATGGCGGCGGCGGCCACGGTGTAGACGATCATGCGCTCGGACTGGGGAATCCAGGCGATGCCGGTACCGGTGGTGGGACCGAGCGCGGCACCGCCGTTGAGGGGAATGAACAAGACCTCGAGTCCGACCACGGCGATGAAGAAAACGAAGGCGCCGCCCAGCGCCTCGGTCATGTTCCGCGTCAGCGAGGCGAAGGCGAGGATGGGCAGCGCGAAGCCGAAGAGGAAGTAGAGATTCTCAGTGAAGGCCGCGGAGAAGACCACGGAGAGCGAAGACCCGGCGGCGAGGCCGCCGGCCAGGTTGGCGAGGAAGAGAGGCAACTGGACGGCGAGGGCGAGGAAGAGCAGCTTGGCGGCGAGGAGATCGCGGCGGCGAATGGGACGGACGAGCCAGTCCTGGCGGACGCTGACGAGGCCGTCGAGATGAACGAGGGTAGCGGTGAGAGTCGCCGCGCCGAAGTAGAGCATGATCTCAAAGAGCAGCAGGAGGGCGGGGTAGACGTCGCCCTCGGCGAATTCGTGGCCGATGCGGAAGCGGACGGCGGCGTGGGCGAAGGGGAGAATGGCGACGGCGAGCGCGAACTTCCAGAGCAGCCTGAGGTCTTTTTTGAAGATGTGCCAGATCATGGGAGGCTCCTTTTCAGGCGGCGCTGCGAACGGCGCGGGCGAGGGAGGTGAAGATGGTGCGCAGGGGAACGGGCTCGGCATCGATGCTGCGGATGCCGTGGAAGCGCGCGTTGAGGCGCTGGTGGGAGTCGCGGGCGGAGAACTGCGCGTCAATAAACTCGAGGGTGTTGCCGGCGGCGGCGAGGTGGAACCAGTCCGGCGGCGGCTGCTGGGGCAGGGGGGCGGGATGGTCGAAGACGATGCGGACGGCGCGGAACCTTTCGCGGAGCTGGTCCATGGGCTCGTCGAAGAGGAGCCGGCCTTCTTCAAGGAAGGCGACGTGGGTGGCGACGCCTTCGATCTCGCCGAGCTCGTGGGTGGAGATGAGGATGGTGGTTTCGCCGGCCTGGCCGAGGACGCCGTCCATGAATTCGTCGCGGACGAGGGGATCGAGGCCGCTGAAGGGCTCGTCGAGGATGAGCACGCCGGGGCGAAAGGGAAGGGCGCAGGCGAGGGCCATCTTCATGCGCATGCCGTGGGAGAGCTCGCCGATGCGGCGTGAGGCGGGGAGACGCAACTGGGCGCGGAGCGAGGCCTCGAGCTGGCGATCCCAGCGTTGGTAAAACGGCCGGAGATAGGCGAAGTACTGGTCGACGGTGAGGCGCTCGGGCATCTGCTGGTTTTCCGAGACGTAGCCGATGCGGTTGAGCTCGCGGGGCGTAATCCGGCGCGAATCGACGCCGAGGAGGGTGACGGCGCCGCTGGTGGGCTGGAGGATGTTCATGAGGATTTTGAGGGTGGTGGTTTTGCCGGCGCCGTTGGCGCCGATGAGGGCGTAGGCGCTGCCTTCGGGGACGGTGAAGCTGATGCCGCGGATGGCGTCGTGGCGGCGGAAGCGCTTGTGCAGATTTTCGATGCGGATCATCGGGTGACGACCTCCCGCGGATTTTCGAGTTTGGCCCACTGGTCTTGGACGGCATCGAGCAGGCCCTGGAGGTCGAGCTCGACGCGCATGGCTTCGACGACGAGCTGTTCGACCTGCTCCTGCAGGAGGCGCTTTTTGTCTCCGCGGCGGGGCTCGGGGCGCTTGGCGACGACGGTGCCGATGCCCTGGTGGACTTCAAGCCAGCGCTCCTGGATGAGGTGCTGGATGGCCTTGTGCGCGGTGTTGGGGTGGATCTTGAGCGCGGAGGCGAGGGCGCGCACGGAAGGGAAGGTCTGGCCGGGCTGGAATTCGCCGCTGATGAAGGCTTTTTTGGCGGCGAAGACGACCTGGTCCACGATGGGCTCGCCGGGTTTGAGCTGGAAGCGGAGAGCTGTCACATGGATAATGTGACAGATGGAACGGGGCGCGTCAAGGGGAAGTTGCGGAAGGCCGCGTGCGCTATTCCGGAGAGACGGGCGGCTGCGCGACTTGGCGCCGGCGCACGGCTTGCGGAGAGGCGCTATAGAATCCTGGTGTGAGGTCACTGCGATGATTCGCCCTTTTCTGGGAAAGCTTCCCCAAGTGCCGGCCAGTTGCTACGTCGATGTCTCCGCCCAGGTGACGGGCGACGTGATCCTGGGCGAGCGCGCGTCAGTGTGGATGAACGCGGTGCTGCGCGGCGACGTGAACTCGATCCGGGTGGGATCGTGCTCGAACGTGCAGGACTGCGCGGTGCTGCACGGGCAGCGGAACCTGTACCCGGTGGTGGTGGGGGAGTGGGTGACGATCGGGCACAACGCCACGGTGCACGGGTGCGTGGTGGAGGACATGGTGGTGATCGGGATGGGGGCGACGGTGCTGAACAACAGCCGCATCGGCGAGGGCTGCATTATTGCGGCCGGGGCGGTGGTGCCGGAGCATACGGTGGTGCCGCCGCGGACGCTGTGGGCGGGGGTTCCGGCGAAGATGCGGCGGGAGCTGGGCGATAAGGACCGGGAGCTGATCCGGGAGTACGCGCAGAACTACCTGGACTTTGTGGAGATGTACCGGAACGAGCAGAGCGGAGTAGGGCAGGCGCACGAGGGGCTGCAACTGACGGCGCGGCGGTGATGGCGGGCCTTCAGTGTGCCGTTATGCGCATCGATACGCTGTTCAATGAGCTGCCCGGCCGGAGTTTGCAGCAGCCAGCCGGCGACCGCCGAGCACGATGATCGCGCGGCCGGTTGCGCGCGCAGGAGAGCGCCGGAGTCGGGAGCGACAGAAGGCGGTCTGCGCTTATGCGGGCGCTCGCGGAAGTCGGCGAAGGCGGGACGCTCGGCGATCTGGCGGAGCTCCGCGAGCAGATAGCCGGAGAGGGCCATGGCGGCCCTGGCCCTGAGGGCGCGATGAAGAGCATCCGGGAGGTTGCGAACCTGGATCACGCGTTCCATGCGTTGAGGCTGCTTTCATGCTGTGCACAGGTCAACGGGCATCCCGGGAGTGCGATCAGGCGTGGGCGGGCGTGGCCTGGAGGCGGCGCCATAAGCAGTAGGAGAGGGCCAGGAGCACAGTGGTGAGCGTGGACGGGACAAAGGACAGCGGACGGTCGCCGATGGAGAAGTGGGCGACGAGCGCGGAGACGAGGTTGATGGCGAAGCCGGCGTAGACCCACTCCTTGAGGCGCGCGGGGAGCACGGGGAGGAGCAGCGCGGCCACGCCGGCGAACTTGGCCCAGACGAGCTCGACGCGGAAGTAGGCGGGGAAGCCGAGCCGGGCGATGGCCTGCGCCCCTGCCGGCAAGAGCATGTAGTACGCGGTGAAGCTCATCTCCAGGCAGAAGAGCGCGGTGACGGTCCAGTAGGCAATGGCGGCGGCTTTGGGGGTGACTGGGACGGCGAAGAGAGCCGGGTTGCGCAGGGTCGATTCCATGGGGATGTTCCTCCTGACGGGTTAGGATTTTTGGGCCGGACGAGCCGGCGCGTGGGGAGCCTCGACGGCGAACTGGCGAGCGTACTCGGCGACTAATTGCTGCCAGCCGGGGAAGTGCATGGCGCCGGGACCGGCGAGGCGGCCGATCGGGGTTCCGCGGAGAAGCCGGTCGAGGACGTCGAGACCGATGTGCCAGCCGGCGGCGCCCCAGGCGATGAAGCGGCGATCGATGCTGTGCCAGAGGGTGAGGCGGGTGCCGACGGGGATGGGCTCGAGCAGCCAGCGGAGATCCTGGTATTCGAGCACGCGGGGCGGGTCGGCGCGGGTCACCGTGGCCTCAGTGACCTGGCCGGTGCCCGCCCAGGTGAGCCGGACGGCGGCTCCGACGGTGGCCAGGCTGCCGTCGGCTTCAAAGGGCGCCCACTCGCGCAGATGCGCGGGGTCGGTGAGCGCCTGCCAGACGTTCTCCGGCGCGTGGCGCAGCTCCCGGGTGAGAATGAGCGTCCATCTGCCGCCGTTCCTGAGCACCTGTGCGCCAGTGGCGGGGCCCGGTGCGTAGGGGGTGATATCGGTCATCGAACGGCTCCGTCAACCCTGCCAGCGCATGAGCTGGGTGAGCTGGATGAGATTGCCGCAGGAGTCGTTGACCATGGCGATTTTAGAGGCCGTGACGTCGGTGGGCGGCATGGTGAACTGGGCGCCGGCCGCCTGGATGCGCTGATGGTCGGCGGCGAGATCGTCGGTGAAGAACATGGCGGCGGGCTGGTTCTGCTGGAAGAGGGCCTGCTGGTAAGCCTGGGCGGCGGGGGAGTTGTTGAGGGCGAGCTGGAGCTCGGCGCCGTCGGGGTCCTCGGGCGAAGCCACGGTGAGCCAGCGATACGGCCCGTTGCTGAAGTCGGACTTCTTCTGGAAGCCGAGCACATCGGTATAGAACCGGAGGGCCTTCTCCTGGTCGTCGACGTAGATGCTGGTCAGTTTGATCTTCATGGGTTTCCTCGCATGGTGAGATGGGCGGACGATGCCGCGTTGCTATTTTTTTCTCCGGGCCGGTGCTGCTTTGGTGCGGGTTGGGCGGGTTGGGGGTTTAGGGGATGGACTGACGCGGGGGAAGTGGCGGTCGAGGTGGTGCTCAAGCGCATCGATGTGCCCGGACCAGAAGCGGCGGAAGGGAGCCAGCCAGGCATCGATCTCCTGGAGGGGCTCGGGACGGAGGCGGTAGAGGCGGCGCTGCGCGTCGACGGTGGATTCGACGAAGCCGGCCTCGCGGAGCACGCGCAGGTGCTTGGAGACGGCGGGCTGGGTCATGCAAAGCCGGCGCTCGATTTCGCCGACGGACTGATGGGAGGCGAGCAGGAGGCCGAGGATGGCGCGGCGGTTGGGTTCGGCGATGATCTCGAAGGCGGATTCCACACTCCTTATATACCGCAAAGTGTATATACGTGTCAAGGCATATAATGAGAACGCCGGAAAAAATATTTCCAGCGCGGGGAGTCCGAAGTTCGTTGCATGGGCCGAAGTCCCGAAGCGCAGATCCTTGGCTACGCCTGGCCCAAAAACCGGCCAGACACCGGTCAGGATGACAAGACATTTACGCTGCGAGTGAATGACTGAGGACACCCGCGGGCGGGGCGATGCGGGACTCGAATGGGATTAGGCACTGCCCTGATGGCGGGGAGTGGGTCAGTTGGAAGCACCTGTCCAACAGGGGCTGAAGCCCAACGCGGGTTTGGTTGCGGTTGCGGCGCGACGGAGGCCGTGCCCTGATAAGAAACAAAATCGCAAGTGCAACAAAACAAGAGATGGATTCTACGGACTCCCACCCATCGGACAAAAACAAAGACGTCCGATGGATGGGGCACAGTTTCATCCCCCGCGGGTCGACAACGACGGCGGAGGACTGATAAGAAACAAAATTGCAAGTGCAACAAAACAAGAGATGAATTCTACGGACTCCCACCCATCGGACAAAAACAAAGGCGTCCGATGGATGGGGCACAGTTTCATCCCCCGCGGGTCGACAACGACGGTGGAGGATTGATAAGAAACAAAATTGCAAGTGCAACAAAACAAGAGATGAATTCTACGGACTCCCACCCATCGGACAAAAACAAAGACGTCCGATGGATGGGGCACAGTTTCATCCCCCGCGGGTCGGCAACGACGGTGGAGGACTGTTACAAGACACTTACGGTTGAGTTGTTTGCAGCCTGTAAAGCCGGCGCCTTTCAGACCGGAGTCGGACTGAGCGGCTATCCCGCTCCGCTGTCTATATCGGCAACAAATAAACTATCCCGCTCCGCTGTCTATATCGGCAACAAATAAAATTGATGATTTCAACGAGTGGCCGCGGCCAGTGTCTAATCGATACATGAGCAGTTTCAGTTCAGGGGAGGGGAATCGGCGACTGTCTTCGCGTTTCACCCCGGGCGAAGGCGCGGGGCGTCACGGCTATCCGGTTCATGTAGAGGCACTTAAGAACGCCCGGGAGAGGGGCGTGTGGAAGCGCGCGGCGGGCGTCGCGGGGGTTCTTCTGCTGGCGGCTCCGCTCTGCTTGGGCCAGGCGACGACCTGGAAGTCCGACCCCGCGCAGAGCAAGGTGGAGTTCACGATACGCCATCTGAGCGTCTCGGAGGTGCATGGCAGCATCGGGCAGGTGGCGGCGACGATCCACTACGATGCCTCGGACCCGGCGCGCTCTTCGGTGGACGCGAGCATTCGCGTGGCCACGCTGACCACCGGCGAAGACGGCCGCGACGACGAGATCAAGAGTGCGGACTTCTTCGACACCGACCGCTATGCGGCGGCGACATTTTCGAGCACCGCCGTCTCGAAGAACGGCGATGGGCTGTGGGTGCGCGGCAACCTCACGCTTCATGGCGTCACCCGGCCGGTGGTGCTCGACGTGGAGCCGATCGATCCGCCGGCGCAGGGCGCGGACAGCCACACCCATGCCGCGTTCACGGCGACGGCTACCATCGACCGCACGGCGTTCGGCATCGGCAATAACTATCCGGCCGCCGTCATCGGCGACCAGGTGCAGTTGCAGATCGACCTCAAAGTAGTCGAGCAGTAGCGATGGGCGATGCACCCCGGCCTGGATTTCCGGACTCAAATACACTGAGAGTACCGGTTCATGGCCAGCCTGAAGCACGAGATCGAGCAGCAAAACCCGTTTAGCAGCCTGGAAGAAGAGGCCCTGCTCAACCTCGTCCGTACCTCGGACCGCATCCAGCGGGCCGCCTACCGCACCATCCGCGGCTGGGGCATCACGCCTGCGCAGTACAACGTGCTGCGCATTCTGCGCGGCGCCCACCCCAATGGCCTCACCTGTTCGGCGATCGGCGAGCGCATGATCGCGGCCGAGCCCGACATCACGCGGCTGCTGGGCCGGCTGAAAGCCGCCAGGCTGATCCGCCAGCAGCGCAACGACCGCGACCGCCGGATCGTGTGGACCTTTATCGCACCCGAGGGCCTGCACCTGCTCGAACGGATGGACGCGACGGTGAATCAGGCGCCGGTGGACCTGCTGGGGCACATGAGCGCGGCGGAGCTGAACGAGCTGATCCGTTTGCTGGAGCTGGCGCGGAGGCCGTGCCCGGCGGCTTCCGGGGATGGCAAAGAGGCGTCGTTGGTGGACTGATCGGCCCAGAGCAGTCCAGGCAGTGGCCCGCTCCAAGCTGGAGGCTGGGCTTCAAAGATCGCACAATATGCGCAACAAATCTAAAAATATGATTATTTTGGCCAATTTCTACGGCGGCCATGCTATTCTTTCCGCGCATTTTTCACATCGTTCCCGGACGGTCTGGAACGAAACGCGTCGTCCTTGCAGCAGTCCCGGGAACGGCAACCACGAAAGGACAGCCTATGCCAGCGACTCCGCGTCTCTTCTCCGGCCTGAGGCACTGGATCGTTCCCGCCGCCCTGGTGCTTGCCCCGGCGGCTTGCATCCAGGCACAGGTCGCAACGGTGCCACCCACGCCGCAGGTCGGCTCTTCCAATCCGGCAACGGCCGAGCCGCCCGTCTCCCGTCCCACCACCAAACCCTGCGTCGTCGAGCTCTTCCAGAACCTCGCGTTTGCGGATTTCAACCCCAAGCCGTTCGCGTACACGCCGCCGGCTGACTGTCCGGGGCCGTGGGCCAAGGTGGTCTTCACCGCCGACTTCACGGTCACCGCGGGGAGGCAGTACGACCGCACCGCCGCCTTCTACCTGGGCCACGCCAGCATCTTCTACGGGACCACGGCGGAGCCGCGCAGCGCGCTCAGCCCCTCCTGGCACGTGGAGCGAGACGTCACGGACCTGTCGGCGATCTTCAAGTCTTCGCAGACGGGCGAGGCCAACATCGGCAACTTCGTCGGGGTCTACAACGGCGTTGACTACAACGGGATCATCTATGCGAACGCGGCCCTGGAGTTCTATCCCGCGAGCTTCCGGAATCCGGCTCCGCAGGTCCCGGACATGGTGATTCCCGTGAACGGAACGGGCGGGGACGCCGGCACCCTCAACACCACCACCGACCAGATCACCCAGACGCTCAACCTGCCCGAGAACGTGGAGAGCGTGTATCTGGACGTCATCGCGCAAAACCAGAGCGACGACGAGTTCTGGTATTTCTGCGTGCCCACGAGCGAGACGGGGCCGCTGGAGAGCTGCGGCAACACCGCCTTCCGGGAGACGGAGATCTCGATCGATGGGAGTGCGGCGGGCGTGGCTCCAGCCTATCCCTGGATCTTCACGGGCGGCATCGATCCCTACCTCTGGGAGCCTGTCCCGGATGTCCAGACTCTCGATTTTGTCCCCTACCGCGTCAATCTCACGCCCTTTGCCGGCCTGCTGGCGAACGGCAGCCCGCACACGGTCGCGGTGAGCGTGTATAACGCCGATTCCTACTTCCTGGCCACGGCCAACCTGCTCGTGTATCTGGATCACGGCTCGGCGAAGACCAGCGGGGGCCTGATCGTCAACACGCTGTCGGCGGCGCCGTCGCCCGCGATCCAGAACAACATCACGACGACGGCGGCGGGCAATTCGACGGGCAACATCCTCACCACGTCGAACCGGAAGTACACGATTGAGGGCTATCTCAACACCTCGCAGGGCCGCATCGTCACCACCGTGAGCGGCAACGTGAACTTCAGCAACAACCAGCAGTTTGTGGTGAACGCGACAACCGACGAGCAGAACCTCGAACAGCTCACGACCGTGCAGTCAACGACGACCACGCGGCGCGGCCCGTTCCTGACGACCAGCCGGGAAGAGCTCCAGTACCCGCTCAACATCGATTACTCGTTCGACACGAACGCGGACGGCAGCTACACGCAGACCACGGGTGTGCAGCAGGGCTACCGGAAGCAGGCCGCCACGAACATCAACGGCCTGCCGCTCTACTGGAGCGATTTGAGCAACCAGGTGAAGTCGGCGGACGTGCTCGACTTGAGCGCGGGCTTTGCCGTGACGGGCAACAGCGGCAGCAGCTCCGCGCAGACCTACACGTGGCGCGACTCGCGCGGCGGCTGCTACAGCCGAACGATCGAGTCCGCGGCGCAGGTGCTGACGGGGGTCAGCAATGGGCAGGAGTGCAGCGGCCGACGGTTCTGAAGCGGCTGGCAAGGTTGGCGGGAGAGCGGCTGGCCGCTCTTCCGCCAGCGAGCGGCTGCGATCATGAGGTGAGGCGCGCAGGGTGGGGCGCCCAGGGTTGTGGAGATGCGAGCATCGCTCCCAGGTCTCAGAATCGAGACCTGGGGCACCCTGGGGCTTTGGCCGAGCCCACCCTAGCGGGAAAAACAAAGACCCCGCGAGGGTGGGGCACCCGGGGGCTGTGGAGATGGGAGCATCGCTCCCAGGTCTCAAAAGCGAGACCTGGGGCACCCTGGGGCTTTGGGCCAACCCCACCCTAGCGGGAAAAACAAAGACCCCGCGAGGGTGGGGCACCCGGGGTGGTGGAGATGGGAGCATCGCTCCCAGGTCTCAGAATCGAGAGCTGGGGTACCCTGGCACCCTGGGGCTTTGGGCCAAGCCCACCCTAGCCGCAAAGACAAAGACGCGGCGAGGGTGGGGCACCGTCGGAGGTGCAGGATCAAATGGGCGGTGAGCTGGTCGGACTAGGCTCCGGCCACGCGGTGCGCCACCGTCTCTTCGTCGGCGTCGGCGTGGATCACCTTGTTGTGGAGGCAATAGAGGGCGAGCTCGAGGCGGTCGCTGACGCCAAGCTTGTCGTAGATCTTGCGCAGGTAGTTCTTGATGACCTGTTCGGTGGTGCCGAGCTGGTAGGCGATCTCCTTGTTGCGCTTGCCCTGGGTGATGCAGGTGATGATGGACATCTCCTTGGGGGAGAGGCGGGGCTGGTTCTTGGGATTGACCAGTGCGGCGGCCTGGGCGCGGTAGGCCTCGATGACCCAGTTCACGCTCTGGTTGTCGATCCAGGTCTCGCCGGCAGCGATGCGGCGGACGCACCGGACCAGCAGATCGGGCGAGATGGAGCGCGAGATGATGCCGCGGACGCCGCGCCGGTAGAGCTCGACGGTGTAGCTTTCGTCGGCCTGGGTGGCCTGCACGATCAGCTTGACGTCGGGCGCAAGCTGCAGCAGCTCGGGAATGCCATTGGCGGTGCCGGCGAGCAGGGAGCCTTCGAGCAGCACGACCTCACTGGGGTAGCGCTCGACGGCGAGGCGCAGATTCTCGAGCGAGTCGGCCTGCGCGACCACGCGCAGATCGTCTTCGAGCGCAAAGACCTTACGAATGCCGACCCGGTAGATGGCCTGCGAATCCGCGAGGATGATGCGGATTGTTCCTGGCTTTGCCGTAGTGTCGAGCGCTTCGCCGTCGGTTGCGTCGTCCAGGGGTTCCATCGTTGGCTTACATCAACTCAATCAAGGGTTTATCACTGCTCAGCGAACCGATACTCATCGATGGTGGCTGCAGCGATGTACTGAGTCTGGCTCATGGAGCAGCGTACCACACGTCCCTGGCAATGAACCAGCACATCGTGCGGGGTACCAAGAACCTCGCTTGGCATACGCAGCGAAAAGCGCAGCTCCTGACCGACGTCGAGCGGACAGTCCAGCTCAAAGGCCACTCCGTTCGCCGAGACGTCTTTAGTTTGGGCCGCTATCTCACCAGCGTCTGCTGCCAGCACGACTGGCAAGACAAGGGGAAAACGCACCGCGCAGCGAACTTCCTGCGGCGCGGCAGGACTCTCGTGCTCGGCTGATCTCGGGGGTAAATTGGTCTTCGACTCTCGCATGGCTGCTCTCCGGACCCTCTGGGTCTCTCTTGCGCCACTTTACCGAACTTTACCACCTTCTGGCACGGCACCAAAGTTTTCATTTTGACGAGATTCGGTAAAGGTAACCAACCGTCGCATCGGAGTGCGCGGCGCCGGCGCGTGGGTTTCTCAGGCACCCGCGGGATAGAACCCGGCCGAGGCCCCAACCCACTGCTGGTTCCGGTTGTGATCCACGCCCATCATCCGCCCGCGTCCCAACCTTACCAGAGAAAGGGCCGGCGTCAACTCGCGGCCTTCCGGCCAAAGGTACAGGATCCGCACCTCGGCCTGGGTGAGGCCGTGGGGCGTTTCGACGGTGGGCACAAACTCCATCCGCTGCTGCACCAGGAACTCACCGCGCCGGCCGGCGGGAATCGCCTCGAGCTCCCGGCGCGTGGGATCGAAGCGGATGCCCTTGCCGGCAAACGAGTAGAGAGGCTTGAGGAGCAGATTCGCGTAAACCGTGTCCGGCCGTGTTCCGGCGGGCAGCTCGACCCCGGCCCCAGCCAGCCATTGCCGGCCTTTTCCCTCCAGAAAGTCGCTGACCAGGACGGCCGGGGGCACTACAGGACGGCGCAGCCACGGTAGCGAGTACTTGCTGACGAGGAAGTACCAGTTCGGGTGGCCCGCCCACTCGACCTGCCACGGCCGCGTGAGGTCCCATTGGAGGCGTATGTGGCGGGACTCGAGCTCATCGGCGATGGCACGGTTATAGATGCGGTCGACGGGGACGAGACGGCCGTTCCGGTCCCGGTAGTGCAGTTTGTCCCCAACCGGCTCCAGTTCGCGGATGTCGACTACGGCAATTCCGAGCCGGCGCGCGGTCACGGCAAAGTCCGGCCAGGTCTTCTGGTTGCGCGGGTCCAGCTCGGTGAGCACCACCCGCTCCGGGTCGTGTCCGGCGAGCACGGTCTCGCCCAGCAACCTCCAATAGCCTTCTTCGTCCAGGCCGCTCAGGAAGCTCCGGAGCCCTGTTTTGAGTCCAAAGACTTCGCGGTAGGCGTTGCAGAGCTCGGCCTGGTAGCCATAGACCGAGGGAAAGCCCTGGATCTCGACGAGCCGCGGGGCCAGCTCGCCCTGCGGGGTGAGGATGAGCGCAAAGTCGGCCGTCAGAAAGTTCGGGTGCGGGCTGACGCCGGCTACGCAGTATCCCTTCGGAATCACCTGGCGCGCCGCTGCCAGATACGATGCGTTGCCGAGCAGGTCCGCGGTCAGCTCGGCCCCGGCGCGGGCCATGGCCTCAAGGAGCTCCAGGCAGAGAAAGACCGGGGTTTCCGCGATCCGGAATTCGATGGGCGCTCCGCAGCGCTGGTGTACCTTCTCCAGCAACGCCGCGTAGCTGGCCGGTGTGTAGCCCTCATTGAACGGGATGCGCAGCTCGGGGATCATGGCCTCATCCTCACCGTCGGCACAGGCAGGATATCCCAAACCCGCGCCGGCGACCCCCAAGCCGCCGGCTGACGGGCAAGTGCCGGGCCCAAGAGCCGTTGCGGCGGGTGAATGATGCCGCGGGATGGGGCGGCCAGTGTCGCACTCGAGCACAACCGGGGGCGGTGACCTCGCCGTTGAGATTCCGAAAAATGTCCCAAAAAGGAACAATATTTTAATCTGCAGGCATCATTTCGGCAAAAAAAACCATCAAACCTGTTACTTCCGTTGTAGTTTGGCTACCCGGTTTGGGTTACTCTGATGTTGCACAGCAATACACTTTCAAGGAGTTCATTCTCATGTCTACTGGGACTTTCGCGCGTAACTTCGCCTTCGCGGCCGCCTCTGCTCTGTTCGTAGCCAGCTTGTTCGCAGCCGCACCCGCCCGGGCCGAGCAATCCACCACTTTAAACAGGACCATTGCCGCTGAGCCGATTGCGCCTTTCCCGGCACCGCCGTCGGTAGCTGCCGCCGAGCCGATCGCGCCGTTCCCGGCGCCACCTTCGGTCAAGACTGCTGCTGAGCCGATCGCGCCTTTCCCGGCACCGCCTTCGGTAGCTGCTGCTGAACCGATTGCTCCTTTCCCGGCACCGCCGTCGGTAGCTGCTGCTGAACCGATTGCTCCGTTCCCGGCGCCGCCTTCGGTCAAGACTGCTGCTGAGCCGATCGCTCCGTTCCCGGCACCGCCTTCGGTAGCTGCTGCTGAACCGATTGCTCCGTTCCCGGCACCGCCTTCGGTCAAGACTGCTGCTGAGCCGATTGCTCCGTTCCCGGCACCGCCTTCGGTAGCTGCCGCTGAGCCGATCGCTCCGTTCCCGGCGCCACCTTCGGTCAAGACTGCTGCTGAGCCGATTGCTCCTTTCCCGGCACCGCCTTCGGTAGCTGCCGCTGAGCCGATTGCTCCGTTCCCGGCACCGCCTTCGGTCAAGACTGTTGCTGAGCCGATTGCTCCTTTCCCGGCACCACCTTCGGTAGCTGCCGCTGAGCCGATCGCTCCGTTCCCGGCACCGCCTTCGGTCAAGACTGTTGCTGAGCCGATTGCTCCTTTCCCGGCGCCGCCTTCGGTAGCTGCTGCTGAACCGATTGCGCCGTTCCCGGCACCGCCGTCCGTTCTTGGTTAGGATGCCGGTTGGAGTGACTCTCGCCGGATTCCGCTTTCTGGAGTTCGCTGCTAGACTCTAGGCATCCGGACCGGTAGTCTGGAGTGGAACCAAACGGTGAGCTCAGCAAACTTAATCTGGCTGTTGGCAAGCGTAGCTGAAGCGGCAGTGATTGGGCTGCTTCTTTTCCGGCGCGTGTGGCGTACGTTTCCGCTATTTTTTGCGTACAGCGTCTGGACACTCGCGAACAGCGGCGCGGATTACCTGATCGTTCGGAATTACCCGCTCACCTCTCCGATCTATGTAACGGTTTACCTGGCTGGGATCGTTGTGGATTCGGTTTTGCTTTTTGGCGTGCTGGTCGAGCTTGGCTGGTCGATCCTCCGCCCCGTCCGCAGTTCTCTCTCGCCGATTGCCCTTGTGCCCGTCGCCTTCGTCATCTTTGTCGTGGGCGCGGCGATCTGGCCCTTCGCCTCTTATCCCGGCGCCAGCCGCCTGTCCCATGAGGTAGCCACCCTCATGCACATGCAGCAGACTTTCTCCATTCTCAGAGTCGTGGTTTTCCTTGGGCTCGCCGCCTTCAGCCAGTTGCTTTCGATCGGCTGGCGCGACCGCGAGCTCCAGATCGCCACCGGGCTCGGTTTCACTTCGCTCGTGGGCCTGGCGGTTGCCATGATCCATACACACCAGTCTTCCTGGGTCCAGTACGGCCATTTGAACGAGATTGTCGTCGCCAGCTACCTGTGCTCGCTGGTCTACTGGATCGTCAGCTTTGCCCAGAAGGAGGCCGAGCGCAAGGAGTTCACGCCCCAGATGCGCGACTTCCTCCTGGCGGCTGCCGGCGCTGCCCGGTCTGCCCGCATCGGGTTGACCGACTCCCGGGCTTCGAATATTCGCAAGCCCGGGCCGCGCTGACTGTCTCCGGTTCGACCGCCTGCTCTCGCCGCCGTCTCTCTGATAAGAAACAAAATTGCAAGTGCAACAAAACAAGAGATGAATTCTACGGACTCCCACCCATCGGACAAAAACAAAGACGTCCGATGGATGGGGCACAGTTTCATGCCCCGCGGGTCGGCAACGCCGGTGAGAGACTAAAATGGCTCGGGATAACAATTCTGTTGCCGCCAACTTCCTGAACAGGTAACACCGCGCTCCGATGCCTCCAGCAACCGGTTGGCTCGCGCGCCCGTCTGCGCGAATCTTCGCGCGCAGGTCACGAATCCAAGGAACGCGAAGATTTTCTTTCCAAGGAGCGAAGCATCGTGACTCTCTCAGCCCCCGAGGTCAACCGGCTTAAGCACGCGCCTGAAGTTGAAGGCGTCTGGCCCGTCTTTCACCGCCGGTGGAGCCCGCGCTCGTTTGCCGATCGCGATGTGGACTCCGCCACACTCACGAGGGTCTTCGAAGCGGCGCGCTGGGCCGCCTCCTCGTTTAACGAGCAGCCATGGCGCTACTTCCTCGGTCATCGCGGTTCGGAGACCTACAGGAAGGTCCACGACTCGCTGACGGGGTTCAACCAGATGTGGGCGGCGAGGGCGCCGGTACTGATCCTGGGAGTGGCGAAGTCGACCTTTTCCCACAACCACACGCCCAACCGGGTGGCGTTCTACGACCTGGGCGCGGCCTCATCGTACATGACCCTGCAGGCGGCGGCTCTTGGACTCGTCACCCACCAGATGGCGGGTGTGGACCTGGACAAGGCGCGGCAGCTTTTCTCGATTCCCGACGACTACCTGATTGGCGCCGCCATCGCGCTCGGCTACCAGGGAGAGCCCGCCGCGCTGGCGAATGAGCAGATGCTGCAGCAGGAGACCGCGCCGCGCCAGCGCAAGCCGCTGAGCGAGATCGTCCTCGCAGCGTGGGGACAGCCCGCCGATCTGGGCTGAGCGCACCGCTCCCTGCCGGCGGCCAGCCGCGCGGGCCAAGTTAGAGTGGAAACTGGAGGAAGATTGGTGCCAGCTTCCCGGTCCCCCCGATCCAGGGCCTCGCGGCCAGGCGGAGCGCGCAGGTCCGCAGCGCGCCGGCGGCGTCCCTCAATCGTCCCGAAGGCCGCCGTCGCTGCATTCCTGCTGGTCGTGGCGCTATTTGTCTGGGCCGCGCTGGCGCGCCGCTTTGCACCCACTTCGAACACCGCGCTGACCCGCTTCGACTCCATCGTGGTCCTGGGGGAGCCGGCCGACTCCGACGGCAATCCCACGCCGCTGGAGCTCTCGAGCGTGACGGAGGCGGTGCGCGAGTACGAGCGGGGCGTGGCGCCGCGCCTCATCTTTACCGGAGCCGCGGTCCACAACCAGTACGTGGAGGCGCGGGTGATGGCGCACGCGGCCGAAGCGCAGGGAATTCCGTCCTCCGCCGTCCTGATCGAACCGCGCGCGCGCAATACGTTCGAGAACGCCTGCTACTCGGTGCGCCTGATGCGGGCCCGCGGCTGGAACTCGGCCGAGGTGATCGCCTCGCCGACACACGGCCCGCGCGCGGCGACGATCTTCAGCCATCTTCCCATCGAGTGGCGCCTTCATCCCGCGCCTCCGCTTGACCCGGCGTCGCCCTACTCGGCCGCAGTCACCTCGGCCATTGCCAACCTGAAGATGGTCTACTACCTGGTCTGGGAACAGAACTTTTACCGCTGCCAGCCGTGACCCCGGCCAGGCCCCATCCTGGGCAGGCGGGGCCGCGTTGTCGGGCCTCACCCCGGTCTTGTAAGCTTGTTGGTGATGCGCCCAACAGCAAGGTTTTTCGCCGTTCTTGCCACAGCCAGTATGGTATGTTTCTGCGGCGGCGCCAGCGCCCAGAGCTCCTCTTCGCAGTCCACGCCGCAGATCACGCCTGCACAACAGGCCGCCGCCCAGAATAACGGCAATGGCAGCTACGTGGCCATCAATCCGCTGGCCAATGTGCGCTACAACAACCGATTCGACCTCTCGCTGTCGATGGCGTACGACCACATGAAGGCCGGCCCGACGGTGCTGCAGGGCGCGAACCTGGGAGGCCTGGTGCTGGATGGTTCGTACTGGCTGAGCAAGCGCTGGGGCGCGGAGGGCTCGTTCCGGTCCTACGTGGGCACCAGCGGCGCGGGCACCGGTACGCCGGGGCAGAATGTCGACCAGCTCATCAAGGGGCCGTTTGTCAGCGAGTACTTCTTCACCGGCGGGCCGGAGTGGCTGGGGCCCCACAACCAGCACGGCGACCTGATTGCGCATGTGCTGGTGGGCGGGGTCTACGGGGACTTCGAGAAGGACCTGCGCGGGGAGCCGCCGTCGGCGGTGGACTTCTATTACAACCAGGTGGCGCCGGCGGTGATCATGGGCGGCCATTTCGACCTGAACCGGTCGGCGCACTGGGTCTTCCGGATGACGCCCGACGCGGTGCTGACCGATTACGCCATCAACTACGGAAAGCGCAACCGCCAGATCGACATCAACGCCGCCTTCTCGGTGGGCATCGAGTACAAGTTCAGCAGGAAGCGGCGCTGAGCGGGGCGCCGCGTTCGAGGACGCGTGCGGCGCTCTGAGTCCTGCCGGAGATCCCCGACGCGTTGTACGGCGTTGAGGGCCGGCGCTTTCCCATCGAGCCATCTCTGGGCGTGGATGGGCTGTCAAGTTCATCTCCATGTGGTATTCTCCAGCGTTCGGCTGAGCCGCGGGCGGAGATGTGCTGAAGACCCCGACCGGGGGATCTGAGGGCGCAGCGGCGCCCGGATGGCAGCCAGGGATGGGGGCGCGGTCAATGGAGATGAGGGATACGCTGGGCGTATTGCTTGCGGGGGGAGCAGGCGAAAGGCTGTTTCCCCTCACGCGGGACCGGGCGAAGCCGGCGGTGCCGTTTGGGGGGCACTACCGGATCATCGACATCACGCTTTCGAACTGCATCAACTCGGGGCTGCGCCGGGTGTACGTGCTCACGCAGTACAAGGCGCTGTCGCTGAACCGGCACATCCGCGAGGGATGGACGGGGATCGTGGCCCAGGAGCTGGGGGAGTTCTTCGAGCTGCTGCCGCCGATGCAGCGGACGGGCGCGAACTGGTATATGGGGACGGCGGACGCGGTCTACCAGAACATCTACTCGATCGGCAGCGAGCAGCCGGAACACGTGATCATTCTCTCGGGCGACCACATCTACAAGATGGACTACAGCCGGATGCTGGCCTACCACAACGAGACGCGCGCGGAGGTGACGCTGGCGACGCTGCCGGTGGGGTCGCACGAGGTGTCGCGGTTCGGGGTGGTGGAGGTGGCGCACAACGGCGAGGTGGTGGGCTTCCAGGAGAAGCCGGCGACCACGAGCATCCGGTCGCCGTTCACGCCGGACGCGGTGGACGCGTCGATGGGGATCTACATCTTCAACACCGAGACGCTGCTGAAGGCGTTGATGGCGGACGCGGAGGATCCGGACTCGAAGCACGACTTCGGGCATAACATCCTGCCCGCTCTGCTGGGCCGGAAGAAGATGATGGCCTACAGCTTTGTGGACGAGAACAAGAAGCAGGCGCTCTACTGGCGGGACGTGGGCACGCTGGACGCCTACTACGACGCCAACATGGACCTGTGCTCGGTGTCGCCGATCTTCAACCTGTACGACAAGACCTGGCCGGTGCGGACGCGGGTGCGGCAGTATCCGCCGGCGAAGTTTGTCTTTGGCGAGCCGGGGCGGTCGGGGATGGCGATCAACTCGGTGATCACGGCGGGCGTGATCATCTCGGGCGCGGTGGTGTCGAACTGCGTGGTGTCGCAGGATGTGCGCGTGAACTCGTACTCGGAGGTGGACTCGAGCATCATCTTTTCGCACGTGAATATCGGGCGGCACTGCAAGATCCGGCGGGCGATTATCGACCGGGACGTGCATATTCCGGAGGGGACGGTGATCGGCTACGATCCGGCGGAGGACAAGCGGCGGTACTTCGTGACGCCGTCGGGGCTGACGATCGTGACGCGGGACGCCTCGCTGTTCGAGAACCCGGTGGATCCGGAGTTTCTGCAGCGGTATTGAGGGGTTTCGGGAATCCAACCCAGGTCTCAAAAGCGAGACCTGGGGCACCCGGGGGCTTTGGGCCACCCCACCCTAGCCGCAAAGACAAAGACGCGGCGAGGGTGGGGCACCCGGGGTTTTTGGAGATGGGGGCATTTTTCCCAGGTCTCAAAAGCGAGACCTGGGGCACCCGGGGGCTTTGGGTCACCCCACCCTAGCCGCAAAGACAAAGACGCGGCGAGGGTGGGGCACCCGGGGTTTTTGGAGATGGGGGCATTTTTCCCAGGTCTCAAAAGCGAGACCT
>Ga0335072_10002856_pt1 | contig 26432 bp, 26 predicted proteins | sample Lox_Sample_21_FD_206725 | JGI IMG/M metagenome (GOLD analysis project Ga0335072, IMG submission 206725) | Soil microbial communities from Loxahatchee National Wildlife Refuge, Florida, United States - Lox_Sample_2.1 | ecosystem: Environmental > Terrestrial > Soil > Wetlands | place: USA...
ATATTCGATAGACTCTGCGGGCGGCGGTATCCGCGGCCTCGGGCCGGCCATGCCGTTGGCCGAGCTCCTGGGCGGATGCCTGGCGAAATTCAAGATCGCCATTTTTTACGCCCTGTCTCCCCAGGCGCGAGCTCCTCGCGGCCTGCGGGGAAGACGCGGACGAGGATTTCCGTTGAGGTTCATGGAGCGAATAGACTCTGTGCGCCGTGGTCTCCCGGCGTTTCCCCTGGTCTACCTGGAGCCTTCCTGCATGCCCGCCCAAACGGTTCACCTGGCCACCCGTGACGATCTGCGCAATGTCGCCATCGTCGCGCACGTCGACCACGGCAAGACCACCCTCGTCGACGCCATGCTCTGGCAGTCCGGCGCGTTCCGGGCCGGCGCGCAGGTGGCCGACCGCGTGCTCGATTCCGGTGACCTGGAGCGGGAGAAGGGCATCACGATCCTGGCCAAGAACACCGCCGTGAGCCACGGCGGGCTGACCATCAACATCGTGGACACGCCCGGGCACGCCGATTTCGGCGGCGAAGTCGAGCGCGGCCTTTCCATGGTCGACGGGGTGCTGCTGCTGGTCGACGCGAGTGAGGGCCCGCTGCCGCAGACCAGGTTCGTGCTGCGCAAGACGCTGGAGGCGCGGCTGCCGGTGATCCTCGTGATCAACAAGGTGGACCGGCCGGACGCGCGGATCGCCGAGGTCGTGGACGCGTGCTACGAGCTGTTCCTGGACCTGGACGCGACCGAGGAGCAGATCGAGTTCCCGATCGTGTACGCATCGGCCCGGGCGGGCCGGGCGTCGCTGCAGCGGCCCGATGACGGCTCGCTGCCCGACTCGCCGGACCTCGAGCCGCTGTTCTCGGTGCTGCGCGAGCACGTCCCCGCACCCACGTACGACCCGGAAGAGCCGCTGCGGGCGCAGGTCACCAACCTGGACGCCTCCTCCTATCTCGGCCGGATCGCGCTGTGCCGGGTGTACAGCGGCCAGATCTCCCGGGGCCAGCAGGCGGCCTGGTGCCGCCGGGACGGCTCGATCGAGCGGGTGAAGATCAGCGAGCTGTTCCGGACCGAGGCGCTGGAGCGGGTGCCGGCCGCCACCGCGTCCGCGGGCGACATCATCGCCGTGGCCGGGATCAGCGAGATCATGATCGGCGAGACGCTGGCCGACGTGGACGACCCGCGGCCGCTCCCGCTGATCACCGTGGATGAGCCGGCCATCTCGATGACGATCGGCGTGAACACCTCGCCCCTGGTGGGCCGGGAGAAGGGGAGCAGGGTCACCGCGCGGATGGTGCGCGACCGGCTGGACCGGGAACTGGTCGGCAACGTGTCGATCGTGGTGCTCCCGACCGACCGGCCGGACACCTGGGAGGTCCAGGGCCGTGGTGAGCTCGCGCTCGCGGTGCTGGTGGAGACCATGCGGCGGGAGGGCTACGAGCTGACCGTGGGCCGGCCGACCGTGGTGCTGCGCGAGGTAGACGGGCACCGCCACGAGCCCGTGGAGCGGCTGACCGTCGACGTGCCCGAGGAGTACCTCGGCGCGGTGACCTCGCTGCTGGCTCAGCGCAGGGGGCGGATGGAGAACATGACCAACCACGGGACCGGCTGGGTCCGGCTGGACTTCGTGGTGCCCGCCCGGGGGCTGATCGGGTTCCGCACCGAGTTCCTCACCGACACCAGGGGGACCGGCATCGCGCACCACGTCTTCGAGGGCTACGAGCCCTGGTCCGGCCCGCTGCGGATGCGGCCGACCGGGTCCCTGGTGGCGGACCGGTCCGGGCCGGCCACGCCGTACGCCATGTTCTCGCTGCAGGAGCGGGGCACCCTGTTCGTTGAGCCGGGCACCGAGGTGTACGAGGGCATGATCGTCGGCGAGAACTCCCGGTCCGACGACATGGACGTGAACATCACCAAGGAACGGAAGCTGACCAACGTGCGGCAGTCCTCGGGCGAGGAGCTGGAGCGGCTGATCCCGCCCCGGCTTCTGTCGCTGGAGCAGGCCCTCGAGTTCTGCGCGGACGACGAGTGCGCCGAGGTGACCCCGGCCACGGTCCGGCTGCGCAAGACCGTCCTGGACGCCAAGGAGCGCGCCCGCCAGCGGGCGCGCCGGGCCCGCGGGGAGTGACCGCCCCGGGGCTGCGCGGGATCGGGCCCCGACGCGCCCCGGCTAGGCGGTGTCTCTTAGATCTTGTCGCTCACCCAACGGCTGCCCCGGCTTCTCGAGCACGAACGACTGGAAGTGATTCCCGTCAACGTCGAAGGTCGTGAACGACAGGACGTGAAAGCGTTCGGCCAGTATCTGTGTCATCAGCCGATCCGAACGGAACGCGAAGAAGCGGGGCACCCGATGATGACCGTCCCGCATCGGGCCCTCCTCGTCCGCCCCTCCCCAGGTCCCCACGTAGAACAGCCCTTGCGGCACCAGCACCTCACCGATCGCCTCCAGGACGCGGGGCAGATCGAGGGTCGGCACGTGGAGCAGGCAGTTCAGGGCGTAGACCGCGTCGAATGAGGCCGGGGGGACTGCGAGGCTGAGGAAGTGGGCGACGCGAGCGTCCAGGCCCTTCGCCCGGCAAAGCTCGACCATGGCCGGCGACAGGTCGGTGCACAGGACCCGCAGGCCCTGCTCCTGGAAGTACAGCGAGTCGTGCCCGGTGCCAGCGCCCACCTCCAGCAGACTGGTCGCGCCCCGTTCTTGGAGCAGGTCGAGGAAGCGCCGTCGCTCGTCAACCTTGAATGCCTCTTTCTGCCTGCCTTCTCGCTCGGCGGCGGCGGCCGGCCCGTACGCCTGGCGGAGGCTGGCAACGACCCGGTGGTACCCCTCCACGGCCAAGATCGTACCCGTGGCGGTTGCTGGCATAAGCGGCGCCAGCCGCTCCCACTCCGTATACGCGAGACGCGCTAGTGGACAGACAGGTAGATGGTGGCGCCCAGGCCGAACACCATGCAGTAGATGGCGAACGGGGTCAGCGTGCGGGTCTGGAAGTACTTCATGAGGAATCGCACCGACAGGTAGGCGCCGACGCCGGACAGAATGCTGCCGACGATCACCTGACCGCGGATGCCATTGCCGAGCGGGCCGGTCAGGTCGGGGGCCTTGAGCACTCCGGCGGCGAGGATGACCGGCGTCGAGAGTAGGAACGAGAAGCGCGCCGCGTCCTGCCGGGAGAGGCCGCGGAACATGCCGGTCACCATCACGACCCCGTCCCGGCTGATGCCGGCGAACAGCGCGAGTACCTGCGCCGACCCGATGATCAGTGCCTGCCAGTAGCCGATCCTGGTCACCCGGGTGTCCGACTCGTACGCGCGGGACGCCTCCAGTTGCCGCACGGCGCGCTGGCCGGAAGCGTGCATGGCGGTCGCGGGCGCGCCCGGGACCCCGTGCGCGCCGGCCGGCCTGGCCACCGGCCCGCCGGGTCCCGCGGCCATGGCGCCCGACATCGCGGCCCCGGCCACCGCCGCATCCGGCACCGCCGCATCCGGCACGGCCGTGCCAGTCGCCGCGGCTACGGACACCGCCGATCCGGCCGGTGCGGCCGCGGGCCCGCCCCGGGCCTCGGCCTCCAGTTCCGCGTCCGCGGCCAGAGACTTCTTGGTCCGGAATCTCTCCCCGGCGAACAGGATCACGCCATTGACCATGAGGAAGATCGCGGCCCGGACCGGCTGGCCAAATATCACCCGGAAGGTGTGCTCGAACACCAGGCCGACCAGCCCGACGGGGATCGTGGCGAGGATGATCATCCAGGCCATCTTCTGGTCGACGGTGGAGATCTCCCGGTCCCGGATTGAGCTGAAGAATCCGCCGATGATCCGGACCCAGTCGCGCCAGAAATAGATCAGCATGGCGATCGCGGTCGCGACGTGCAGGCCCACGATGAAGGCCAGGTACGGCGACTCCGACTTCGCGACGTTGAGGTCAGAAGCCCAGCTCCCGCCGATCAGCGCCGGGATCAGCACGTTGTGACCGAGGCTGGACACCGGGAACAGCTCGGTCACGCCCTGGATGAGGCCGACCACCGAGGCCTCAAGATAGGTCATGTGCGACATGGAAGCCTTTCGCGCCTTGTCGTCCTGGAGGTGCGCGCCGCCGCCCGCAAGAAGGGTCCGGGTCCGCGCGCAGGGTTAATGGTACGGACTCCCTGGTGCGGTCGGTGACAGTGGCGCCCGTCTTAACCAATCGTGAAGGTTCATGACGGTGTGATCGCCTGGCGTCACGCTTCGCCCTCCAGCGACCACGGTGCGCATCAGCGGATCACGCAAAGTGAGCAGGCGGGCGGGGCGCAGCCCGCGCCGACACGCCATGCGGCGCGGCAGAGCGGCGCGGGCCTAGCCCTTGCTCGGGACGGCGGGGGTGTCCGAGGCACCGCGCGGCCGCCGGGTGATCTTGGAGCCGAGCCAGACCAGCGGGTCGTACTTGCGGCCCGCCACCCGCTCCTTCATCGGGATCAGCGCGTTGTCGGTGATCTTGATGTTCTCCGGGCAGACCTCGGTGCAGCACTTGGTGATGTTGCAGTAGCCCAGGCCGAAGTCGTCCTGAGCGATCTCACGCCGGTCCGCGGTGTCGGCCGGGTGCATCTCGAGTTCCGCGATGCGCATCAGGAACCTGGGGCCGGCGAACGGCCGCTCGTTCTCGGGGTGGTCACGGATCACGTGGCAGACGTTCTGGCACAGGAAGCACTCGATGCACTTGCGGAACTCCTGCGGCCGCTGCACGTCCACCTGCTGCATGCGGAACTCGCCGAGGCCGATCGACGGGTCGGGCGTGAACGACGGAATCTCACGCGCCTTCGCGTAATTAAACGAGACGTCCGTGACCAGGTCCCGGATCACCGGGAACGTCCGCAGCGGCGTGACCGTGATCGGCTCGCCCGGCTCGAAGATCGACATCCGGGTCATGCAGGCCAGGCGCGGCCGCCCGTTGATCTCCATCGAGCAGGAGCCGCACTTGCCCGCCTTACAGTTCCAGCGGACCGCCAGGTCCCCGGCCTGCGTGGCCTGGAGCCGGTGCAGGATGTCGAGGAGGACCTCGCCCTCGTTGGCCTCGACCTGGTAGTCGGTCAGCCGTCCCTGGCCGGCATCGCCCCGCCAGACCTTGAGCGCTACCTTCTCGCCCATCAGCTCTTCGTCTCCTCGCTGCCCGATGGCTGAGCCGTTGCGGCTTCCGGCGGCAGTTCCTCGTCCGTGTAGTACTTTTTCAGCTCGCCCCGGTCGAACAGGGCGAGCAGGTCCTCGCGCATCGGGGCCATCGGCTGGCGCCGCAGCGTCACCCGGTCGCCGTCCAGCGCCGCGATGATGTTGACCTTGCGCCACTCGGGCGACATCTCGGGGAAGTCGTCGCGGGTGTGCCCGCCCCGGCTCTCCTGCCGCTCCAGCGCCGCCTGGGCCACGCAGTCGGCGATGAGCATGATGTTGCGCAGGTCCAGGGCCAGGTGCCAGCCGGGGTTGTACGCCGGGCCGCCCTCGGCGCTCACGTTCGCGGCCTGGGCGCGCAGTTTCTCCAGCTCGGCGAGTGCCTGCTTGATCTCGTCTTCCTTGCGGATGATGCCGACCAGGTCGCTCATGGTCTGCTGGACCTCGTTGTGGACCGTGTACGGGTTCTCCCCGCCGGAGCGCTCCAACGGCGCGATGGCCTCGGCCCTGGCTGCCTCGAGCTCGGCGTCGCTGACGCCCGGGCGCGCGTCGCCCAGCGCGTCCAGGTACGCCACGGCGCCCATCCCGGCCCGGCGGCCAAACACCAGCAGGTCGGACAGGGAGTTGCCGCCCAGCCGGTTCGAGCCGTGCATGCCGCCGGACACCTCGCCGGCGGCGAACAGGCCGGGGACGACCGACTCCCCGGTGTCCGGGTCGACCTCAACGCCGCCCATCACGTAATGCTGGGCCGGGCCGACCTCCATGGGTTCCTTGGTGATGTCGACGTCGGCCAGCTCCTTGAACTGGTGGTACATGGACGGCAGCCGCCGCAGGATCTCCTCGGCCGGCCGCCGGGAGGCGATGTCGAGGAACACCCCCCCGTGCGGTGATCCCCGGCCGGCCTTGACCTCGGCGTTGTTGGCCCGGGCCACCTCGTCGCGGGGCAGCAGCTCGGGCGGCCGCCGGTTGTGGTCCGGGTCGTCGTACCAGCGGTCGGCCTCCTCCTCGGTCTCCGCGTACTGGGCGCGGAACACGTCGGGGACGTAGTTGAACATGTACCGCTTGCCCTCGGAGTTGCGCAGCACGCCGCCGTCGCCGCGGACCGACTCGGTGACCAGCAGGCCGCGCACCGAGATCGGCCAGACCATGTGGGTCGGGTGGAACTGCACGAACTCCATGTTCAGCAGCGTGGCCCCGGCCAGCAGGGCCAGCGCGTGCCCGTCGCCGGTGTACTCCCAGGAGTTCGAGCTGTACTTGAACGTCTTGCCGATCCCGCCGGTGGCCAGGATCACCGTCGGCGCCTCGAACAGCACGAACTGGCCGCTCTCGCGGATGTAGCCGAACGCGCCCGCGATCCGGTCGCCGTCCTTCATCAGCTCGGTGACGGTGGTCTCGGCGAAGACCTTGATCATCGCTTCCGGGTCGCCGAGGGTGCGGGCGTCCTCCTGCTGCAGGGCGACCACCCGCTGCTGCAGGGTCCTGATCATCTCCAGGCCGGTCCGGTCGCCCACGTGGGCCAGCCGGGCGTACTGGTGCCCGCCGAAGTTCCGCTGGCTGATCTTGCCGTCCTTGGTGCGGTCGAACAGCGCGCCCCAGGCCTCCAGCTCGTAGACCCGGTCCGGGGCCTCCTTGGCGTGGAGTTCGGCCATCCGCCAGTTGTTCAGGAACTTGCCCCCGCGCATGGTGTCGCGGAAGTGGACCTGCCAGTTGTCGTTCGGGTTCGAGTTGCCCATCGCGGCGGCGCAGCCGCCCTCGGCCATGACCGTGTGGGCCTTGCCGAACAGCGACTTGGAGATGATCGCGGTCCTCTTGCCCGCGTGCCGGGCCTCGATGGCCGCGCGCAGCCCGGAGCCGCCCGCGCCGACGACCACCACGTCGTAGGGGAGTCGCTCGATGTCAGTCATTGCCCTGCCTGCCTCAGTTGAAGAACCTCGGGTCGCTGAACACCCCGGCGGCGACGAGCCAGATGTAGAGGTCCGTCAGCATCAGCGTGCCAAGAGTGATCCAGGCGAACTGCATGTGACGCGCGTTCAGCCACGACACCTTCGTCCATGCCCAATACCTGATCGGGTGGCGGGAGAAGTTGCTCAGCCGCCCGGCGGTGATGTGCCGGCACGAGTGGCAGCCCAGCGCGTAGCCCCACAGCAGGATCACGTTGGCCAGCATGATCAGCGAGCCGAGGCCGAACCCGAAGCTCCCGTCCGGCCCGCGGAACGCCTGCGCCACGTCGTATGTGAGCAGGATTCCGACCAGCACAGCCGCATAGAAGAAGTAGCGGTGCAGGTTCTGCCCGATCAGCGGGAACCGGGTCTCGCCGGTGTACCGGGCATGCGGCTCGCGCACGGCGCAGGCTTCGGGCGCTCGCCAGAACGCCCGGTAGTAGGCCCGTCGGTAGTAGTAGCAGGTGAACCGGAAGCCGAGCACGAACACCAGCGACACGAACGCGTACGGGATGATCGGCGGCACGGCTGGGATCCACTGGCCCAGGGCGCTCGATCCCGGCGCGCATTCGCCGCTGACGCACGGCGAGTAGAACGGGGTCAGGTAGTGATACTTGGGCACCCAGTACCAGTTACCGATGAACACGTGGACGGTGGCGTATATCACCCAGATCGTGAGCAGCGCCGCGGTGACCCCCGGGGTCCGCCACCAGGAGTCCTTGCGCAGGGTGCGCTCCGAGATCTGCGCCCTGGTCTTGGCCGGCGCCTCCGTGCCTGTTGTCATGGACGTCTCCGCACTGGGACTTACTCTCCGATCGCTCCGCGTCCGGCGCGCGCACCTTATCTGCTGGCGCCCGCCCGCGATGCCGTGAGAACCCTATTCCACTGAATACCACTTCCGTGCCGCGGGGCGCGGCTTTGAGCGTGTGACTCTCACTACACCGGATAGGCCGTCAGCGGCCCGGGGACGGCCGGAGGACCCCGCGGGCCGCGCAGAGCTCTCGCACGTGGTCAAGCGGTACGGCGGCGTGCACGTGACCGCGGAAACCGGCCGTCGTCTCGGCCATGAACACCGAGTTCAGAATGGCTTCCTCGGCGGCATCTATTGCGGCGCCGAACAGCGGGTCGAGCGCGGAATCGGGCACCGGCGCGGCGCCGGCCGGCGCCGTTGAAAAGGCCAGCGCGTAGTCGCCGCTGCGCCCCGAGAAGTCAGATCCGGCGCGGGCCATGCCCATGATCGAGCGCCAGGCGAGCCGGGTCAGGCGCCGCGAGTCCAGCGGCGCGTCGGTGGCCAGGATGATCACGCACGAGTTGCCCCGGTCGGCGGGGTCCGGGCCAGGCGCCTCGGACGGTACCGGGACCCCGAGCACGGTCAGCGTCCCGGTGAAGTTGGCCTGCACGAGTGCCCCGACGGTCACCGGGGGCCCGGCCGGCCCGCGCTCCACGACGCGGGACGCGGTGCCGATCCCCGCCTTGTAGCCCAGCGCCGAGGTCCCGGTGCCCGCCCCGACGCACCCCTCGGCGACCGGCCCGGGCACCGCCCCGCCCAGCGCGGCTAGCACGTGCTCGCCGGTGACCGGGCGGCGGCGCATGTCGGACAGGAAGCCGTCGTTCGTCTCGGCGACGACCGGGTTGATCGTGGCGAGCTCTTCGTTCCCCGGCAGCCCGAGCATGTAGCCGACCAGGGCGTCGGCCACCCGGAACGTGCACAGGGTCCCGGTGAGCAGCACGGGGGTCTCGATCACGCCGAGCTCGCCGACCTGCGTGGTCCCGACGATCTTGCCGAACCCGTTGCCGACGGCCAGCCCCGCGTTCAGCGTCCCGCTGCCGGTCAGCCCGTCGGGCACGATCGCGGTGACCCCGGTCCTGATGTCGCTGCCCTCGATCAGCGTGGTGTGCCCGACCCGCACGCCGGGGACGTCGGTGATCGCGTTGACCGGGCCGGCCGGCCGCGAACCCACGATGATGCCGAGGTCCCGGGCCCTGGCCCGGCCGGAGGCGGTGGTTTCGGTCACGAGCCAGATCCTGCCAGGCTCCGCCGCCCCGTCCCGCCCCAGCCTCCCCGCCGCCCGCCCCGGCCCGGGCCGGGTGCGCTCTCGCTAGGCTCCCCGTTTATGAGCGGACCACAACCGGGGGACGGCGAGCCGGGCGGAGGGCAGCGGATGCTGTTCGTCCACGCCCACCCGGACGACGAGTCGATCGGGACCGGGGCCACGATGGCCAAGTACGCGGCCGAGGGCGCCGGCGTGACCTTGATCACCTGCACGCTCGGCGAGCTGGGCGAGGTCATCCCCCCGGACCTGGCCCATCTGGCCGCCGACGCCGAAGGGGGCCTCGGCGAGTACCGCATCGGTGAGCTGGACGCGGCGTGCGCCGCTCTCGGCGTGACCGATCACCGGTTCCTGGGCGGCGCCGGGCGGTGGCACGACTCCGGGATGATGGGGCTGGCCACCAACGACGCACCCGGGAGCTTCTGGCGCGCCGACGTGAACGAGGCGGCCGGCGAACTGCTCGCGGTCATCCGCGAGGTCCGGCCCCAGGTGCTGATCAGCTACGACGACAACGGCTTCTACGGCCACCCCGACCACATCCAGGCCCACCGGGTGGCGCGGCGGGCGTTCGAGCTGGCCGACGGGCTGGTCGCGAAGTTTTACGCCACGGCCCTGCCCCGCTCGGTGCTGGCCGAAGCCATCGACTCGCTGCGCAACAGCCGGCAGGAAGGCGGCTTCCCGGGCGGCGGTCCCGACTTCACCGAGGTTCACTCGGCGAGCGATCTTCCGTTCGGCGTGCCGGACGAGCAGGTGACCACGGAAATCGACGCGACCGCCTACCTGGACCAGAAGATCGCCGCGATGCGCGCGCACGCGACCCAGATCGCCGTGGAGAGCCCGTTCTTCGCCCTGTCCGACCGGGTGGGGCAGCGGGCGTTCGGCCGCGAGTACTACACCTTGCTGAGCGGCCCCCGCGGCCCGGGCAGCGGGTCACACGGCTGGGAGACCGACCTATTCGCTGGTATTGGCTAGCCTTCTGACGTGGACAGCGCCCAAGACCGGCAACGGCGCCGGCCCGCCGGGGATGACGGCTGCCTGGTGGTGGCCGGGGCCTACGGCGCGCTGCTGCTGCTCGGCGTCGGGGAGGGCCTGATCGGCAGCTTTCAGTTCAGCCGGGTGATCGGGCCCGTCCCGATCGCGGCGCTGGCCTTCGACCTGCTCATCTTGCTGACCTGCGTGGCCGGCGCCTGGGGAATGCGCCGGACCCTCGGCGGACTTATGCCCGCTGTGGGGTGGTTCGTCGCCTCGTTCGTCCTGGCCATGGCCACCCCGGGAGGGAGCATCGTGATCACGAACAGCGGCCCGGGCCAGTGGTATCTGTTCGGCGGGACGGTGTGCGCCGTGGCCGGGGTGATCGCCGGGTTCGTGATGTGGTCCCGGAAGACCAGCCGGTGACGGCGGTCGACGACGGGGCCTTCCGGCGGGCCGCCGGGCAGTTCCCGGCCGGCATCGTGGTCGTGTCGACCAGCCTGGACGGCAACGGCCACGCGATGACGGTGAGCGCGTTTACCTCGGTGTCCCTGGAACCACGGCTGGTCCTGTTCTGCGCGGAGAAGATCGCGCGGTTTCACGACGCCGTGATCCAGGCGGGGTTCTGGGCCGTCTCGGTCCTGGACGAGGAATCGGAGAAGACCGCGCGCTGGCTGGCCACCCGCGGCCGGCCGCTCGAAGGCCAGCTCGACACGATCCCGCACCGGCCGGGGCCGCTGACCGGGGCGCCGATCCTGGACGGCGCGCTGGCCGCGATGGAGTGCCGCACCACGGCCGTTCACGAGGGCGGCGACCACAGCATCGTGGTCGGCGAGGTGCTCGGGGTCCGTGAAGGAGCGAATGCGGACGGGGAGGTCGGCCCGCTCATTCACCACGCCGGGCGCTACCGGCGGCTGGCCGCGGACTAGCGCGCCGTTTTGACGCAAGCGCGCGGGGGCATGTGCCAGGTCGATGCGATAGGGCCGCCGGCACGCCGCGGCCGAGGGGAGAACACACGGGGGGAACAGTGCCGCCTAGGACGTCCAGCACTGCGAGCAGGCCGTCTAGCCGATCCGCCGCGCGATCGACGCGTACGTCGCGGACGGCTACCCGGCGATCGGCCGGCGACGGGAACGGCCGTGCCAGACGGGGGGTCAGCAGCCAGCCATGGCTGCACCAGCACGGGGTGGAGGTGCAGGCGTTCGGCACCGTCCGGCAGTTCCCGATCGGGCTGGCGGCCGACGCGCGCCTGTACTCGTGCCAGCGCCTGAACAAGGTGCTGGCCGACTCTCAGATCCTGTACGCGCTCTACAAGAAGCATCACTGGCTGATGCGCGGCGCCACCTTCTACCAGCTGCACCTGCTGCTGGACAAGCATGCGGGCGAGCAAGTCGAGCTGATCGACACGATCGCGGAGCGGGTGCAGACGCTGGGCGGGGTGGCGGTCGGAGATCCGCGGCAGGTCGCCGAGATCACCACGATTCCGCGTCCGCCGGACGGGGTCGAGGAAGTCCCGGCCATGCTCTCGCGGCTCCTGGAAGCGCACGAGATGATCCTGATCGACGCGCACGATGCCGCGTCCAGGACCCAGGAGATGGGTGACGACGGCACCAACGACCTGCTGGTCTCCGATGTGATCCGCACCGGTGAACTGCAGGCGTGGTTCCTGGCCGAGCACCTGGTGGAAACGCCGCTGGTCCGCGCCTAGCTGCGGCGCGCCGCCCAGTCCGGCTCGCGCTTTTCCGCGAAGGCCGCCATGCCGCGGCGGGCCTCGTCGGAGGCGAACCGCGCCGCGGACAGCTCCGCCATCCGGGCGAGCCCGGTGGCCACCGGCAGCGTGCCCGCCTCGCGGAGCACGCGCTTGGTCGCGGCCAGCGCGCCCGGTGCGCCGCCCAGCAGCATGTCGGCGTACCGGGCCACCTCCTCATCCAGCCGGAGCTTCGGCACGGCCCGGGTGAGCAACCCGATCTGCGCGGCGCGCTGCGCGTCGAACGCCTCCCCGGTCAGGAAGTACTCGGCGGCCGCCCGGGGCTCCATCCGGCGCAGGCAGGGGACCGCGATGATCGCGGGCGTCGCCCCGATCCGGACCTCACTGAACGCGAACGTCGCCGACTGCGACGCCACCGCTATGTCACAGGCCGCGATCAGCCCGATGCCGCCCGCCCGGGCACTGCCGTTCACCCGGCAGATGACCGGCTTGTGGCTGTCCCAGATCAGCTGCAAGATCTGCGGGAACAGCTCCGGCGCCGCGGCCGGGCTGGTCCGGCTTTCCTTGAGGTCGGCTCCGGCGCAGAACGCCGGATCGGCGCCGGTGAGCACCACCACCCGGCAGCCCTCATCGCCAAGCGCGCTGGCCAGCGCGTCGCGCAGCTGGGTCAGCAGCGCGCTGGACAGGGCGTTCCTGGTGGCGGGGGAGTTCAGCGTGAGGGTCGTGATCTGCCCGGCTGACTCGCAGCCGACCAGATCGCCCGTCCTGTCTTCCCCGCGCTCTTCGGGCTCGCCGCGACCTTCGGGTTCGCCGCGTCCCTTCGGTTCGCTCATTGAGAGTCCTCCCGGGTAACCGTCGCCAGCACGTCGCCCGCCTCCACCTGGTCGCCGCGGGCGACCAGGATCTTGGCCAGGAGCCCGTCGCCCGGCGCAACGATCAGGTGCTCCATCTTCATCGCCTCGAGCACGAGCACCGGCTGGCCCGCGCTGACCCGCTGCCCGGCTGAGGCCTCCACCCGCACCACGCTGCCGGGCATGGGCGCGACCAGGGAACCGGGCTGCACGCTGGCCGCCGGTTCAGGCAGCCGCGGGACCGGGGTCAGCGCGACGCTGCCGAACACCGAGTCCACCCACACGACATCGCCGTACCCGGTCACGTCAAACCGGTAGCGCACCCCGCCGCTCTCCAGCAGCACGTGATCCGCTGCGACGCCGATAACCGCGGGCGCGGCGAGGTCGCCATCGCCTGCCGCGGCTGCCAGCCCGTCGCGGCGCCACAGGTAGTCCGCCTCGACCCGTCCGCGCGGGCCGTCGTAGGCCGTGCGCTGCGGCTGCGAGGCGACGTTGCGCCAGGCGGCCGGCAGGCCCGGGGCGGCCCGCGCCGCGGCCCTGCTGGCCGCGGCCCCGGCCAGCGCGGCGGCGGTGGCGGACAGCCGGACCGTCTCCTCCGGCGGCGCCAGCCCGGCCAGGTCGTAGCCGTCCAGCAGCGACGTGTCGGCCCGTCCGGCCAGGAACACCGGGTCGCGCAGCACGCTGGCCAGCAAGGCGCGATTGGTGGCCGGACCGTGGATCCTGGCCCGGTCCAGGGCCGCGGCGAGCAGGCGGGCCGCCCCGGGCCGGTCCGGCGCCCACGCGATCAGCTTGGCCAGCATCGAGTCGTAGTGTGGGCCCACCTCGCTGCCGGCCTCGACCCCGGAGTCCAGCCGCAGGCCCCTGGCGGCGCCGACGCCGGCGCCGGCGGCGGGCGGCCCGGACCGGGTGACCACGCCCGGCACGTCCAGCGACCGCACCGGGCCGGTGGCCGGGCGGTAGCCGTCGGCGGGGTCCTCGGCGTACAGCCGGGCCTCGATCGCGTGCCCGGCAGGCTCCGGCGGGCGCGGCGGCAGCGAACCGCCCTGGGCGATGTCGAGCTGCAGCGCGACCAGGTCCAGGCCGTGCACGCACTCGGTCACCGGGTGCTCGACCTGGAGCCTGGTGTTGAACTCCAGGAAGAAGAACCGCCCGTCGCCGGAGACCAGGAACTCGGCCGTGCCGGCGCCGAGGTACCCGACGGCGGCGGTGACCGCCTCCGCCGCGGCCAGCAGGCGCTCCCGCAGCGCCGGATCGACCGCCGGGGACGGGGTCTCCTCGATCACCTTCTGGTAGCGCCGCTGCACCGAGCAGTCCCGTTCGGTCAGGGCCCAGATCGTCCCGTGGGCGTCCGCCAGTACCTGCACCTCGACGTGCCGGGCGGCCGGCAGCAGCGGCTCGCAGAACACGGTGCCGTCGCTGAACGCGGCCTGCGCCTCGCGCCGGGCCGCCTCCAGCGCTGCGTCGAGTTCGCCGGGCTTCCGCACCACCCGCATGCCCCGCCCGCCGCCGCCGGCCGACGCCTTGACCAGCACCGGGTAGTCCCTGATCTCTCCCGGCGCCAGCTCGGGCAGCACGGGCACGCCGGCCTCGGCGGCCAGCTTCTTGGCGGTGATCTTGGAGCCCATGGCTTCGATGGCATCGGCGGGCGGGCCGATCCAGGTCAGCCCGGCCGCCTGGACCGCCCGAGCGAACGCCGCGTCCTCCGACAGGAAGCCATACCCGGGGTGCACCGCGTCGGCGCCGGCCGCCCCGGCGGCGGCGACGATGGCCGGCCCGTTCAGGTAGGTCTCGGCCGCGCTCGACCCCGGCAGCCGGACCGCGGCGTCCGCCTCCGCGACGTGCGGCGCCGCCGCGTCGGGATCGGAGAACACGGCGACGCAGCCGATCCCGTACTGGCGGCAGGTCCGGAAGACCCGCCGGGCGATCTCGCCCCGGTTGGCGACCAGCACCCTGCCGATCGCGGGAAACCCGGTCACGGCCGGAACACCCCGAAGCCTGCCGCCCGGGCCGCGGCCGGCGCGCCGTCGACGACCGACAGACACAGGCCCAGCACCGTCCGGGTATCCCGCGGGTCGATCACCCCGTCGTCATAGAGCCGGCCAGAGAGGAAGAACGGCCGGGACTCGGCCTCGATCTGCGCCTCCACGGCGGCCCGCATGGCCGCGTCGGCCGCCTCGTCGTAGGCCTCGCCGCGCGCGGCCGCCGCCTGGCGGCCGACGATCGACAGCACGCCGGCCAGCTGCGCCGGTCCCATCACCGCGGACTTCGCGCTCGGCCAGGTGAACAGGAACCGCGGGTCGTAGGCCCGGCCGCACATCCCGTAGTTGCCCGCGCCGTACGACGCGCCCATGACCACGGTCAGGTGCGGCACCTGGCTGTTCGACACTGCGTTGATCATCATCGCCCCGTGCTTGATGATCCCGGCCTGCTCGTAGCGGCTGCCGACCATGTAGCCGGTGGTGTTCTGCAGGAACAGCAGCGGCACGCCGATCTGGTTGGCCAGCTGGATGAACTGGGCCGCCTTCTGTGACTCCTCGCTGAAGAGCACGCCGCGCGCGTTGGCCAGGATGCCGGCCGGATGCCCGTGCACCGCCGCCCACCCGGTGACCAGGCTGCCCCCGTACAGCGGCTTGAACTCGTCAAAGTCCGAGCCGTCGACGATGCGGGCGATGACCTCGCGCGGGTCGAACGGCACCTTCAGGTCCTCGGGCACGATGCCCAGCAGTTCGTCCTCGCTGTAACGCGGCGCGGGAGCGGGCGCGGCCGGCCCGGGCCGGTCCCGGCGCCAGTTCAGCCGGGCCACGATCGACCGGCCGATCCGCAGCGCGTCGTGCTCGTCGGCGGCCAGGAAGTCGGCCAGCCCGGACTGGCGCGCGTGCATGCCCGCGCCGCCCAGCGACTCGTCGTCCGACTCCTCCCCGGTGGCCATCTTGACCAGCGGCGGCCCGCCCAGGAACACCTTGGCCCGGTCCTGCACCATCACCACGTAGTCGCTCATCCCCGGCAGGTAGGCGCCGCCGGCCGTGGAGCTGCCGAACACCAGCGCGATCGTCGGGATCCCGGCCGCGGACATCCGGGTCAGGTCGCGGAAGATCTGCCCGCCCGGGATGAAGATCTCCTTCTGGGTGGGCAGGTCGGCGCCGCCCGATTCCACCAGGTTGATCAGCGGGAGATGATTGCGCAACGCGATGTCAGAAGAGCGGAGTACTTTACGCAACGTCCACGGGTTGGTCGAGCCGCCACGGACCGTCGGGTCGCTGGCGATCAGCACGCACTCCGTGTCGCTGACCACGCCGATGCCCGTCACCACGCTGCCTCCGACCGGAAAGTCGGTGCCGTAGCCCGCCAGCGGCGATAGCTCTAGGAACGGGGCGTCCGGATCGACGAGCAACTCGATCCGCTCGCGGGCCAGGAGCTTGCCCCGGTCCCGGTGCCGCTGGACGTACTTGGGCCCGCCCCCGGCCAGCGCCTTGGCCTGCTCGGCGTCCAGCTCGGCCAGCTTGGCCAGCATCGCCGCGCGCCGCGCCGCGTACTGCGCTCCCCGGGTGTCGAGCGCGCTGGCCAGGATCGTCACACGCCGAACGATATTCGCCCCGCGCCCGCGACCACCAGGCACCCGCCGCCCGGGCCCGCGGCGCCGGTCTGCTAAATACGCACGACCCTGACCCGCTCCGCACGGGGACGCCCCGGTTCCTCGGTCAGGCGGCCCAGGTCCTTCGGGTCGCTGGTGAGCAGCAAGACCGGCCGGGCCTGGTCCAGCGCGATCACGGCCAGCAGCGCATCAAGCGCGCACCGGTGACCCGACAACCCGGTCCGCCCGAGCAGCTCGCCCGCAGCGCGCCCTTGCGGCTCGTTTATCGCGACCACTGTCAGTCGGCCGAGCGCGCGGTGCATACGAGCATCCGAGGGCCCGCCGCGCATGACCTCGGCCAGGGTCGACGCGGCTGTGACGACGTTGCCGTTCCGAACGCGCGCCGCCTTGACCTGGGTATAGACCCCGGGGTGTTCGGCGGCCAGCTTTACCAGGCCCTCCGCGTCGAGAACCAGCGTGCCGCCTATTCGTCCTCGTAGTCGGGCCACTCCCGCAACGCCTCCCTGACACGCTCCTCGGGAATGGGGCCATGCTCGGCCTCGAATTCGGCGACGAGGTCATCGAGAAGATCCAGCCTGACCTGCTCCTGTACCGCGTCAGAGACGTAGCGGCTGAAGCCGCCCGCGCCGGTGCGGGCGCGCACGACGTCGGCCAGTTCCTCCGGCATAGACACGCTCACCTTCCTTACCTTGCTCTCATGCAGGCGAGCGCTCCGGTCGAGATAAACACCCGCCGGAAACGCCTCCGCGATGCACTTCACCACCTGATCGCGCGGCGCCGCGGCCAGCGCCTGCCGCAGGGCCTCCTCGAGCGCGCTAAGCACGCCGGCGGCCCGGTCGCCTTTCCCCTCCGATGCGCTCATGGATTTATGCTACCAGCGGTGGTAAGGCTGGCATCGGCCTCGATCAGGTCTTCGAGCGGGATCTTGCGGACCCGGTGGTCGAGTCCCGGCGGGTGGCGCCGTGCCCGATGACCAGCACCCGCCGGCCGGCTACCAGGGCCGCCGGGCGGGTTGGCCGGCGCGCTGGCGATCCGGATGTCAGGCCGGCGAGCCGGCCGCGGGGGAGGTGCCGGTTTGCTCGGCGGCGACGGCCATCTGCCGGAGGCGTTCGATCTCGCCGGGCCTCACGTTGCGATCGCGCATCCGCTCCCTGGCCACCATGGCGATATGCGGTCCGGGGTCGTCGTGGACCGCGCGCAGGAACTGCCCGATGAGCGCGGCCCGGACCGGCCGCAGGGCCAGCCGCAGCGGGGCCGGGATCTGGTCGACCTCCGAGGTGGCCATGATCAGGTAGGCCATGGCCACATCGGCCCCCGGGGCTCCCGCGCGGGCGTTGACCCAGTCGATGACCACCGGTCCCCGCTCGGTCAGCATCACGTTGGCCGGGTGCAGGTCCAGGTGCAGGATCCGGTCGCCGGGCCCGAACGGGCGCAGTGCGGGCGGGGCCTCGATCGCGTGCAGCCGGTCGTGCAGCGCGGCCAGCGTACGGGCGTGCCGACGGGCCCGCCACGGCCTGGCGCCGAGATCGGCGAGCATGTCGCGGCCCTCCAGCCGTTCCATGACGAGATCGGTGCCGTCCGCGTCGTAGACGGCCGGCACCGGGTAGCCGACGGCCGCGAGGAAGGTCATGACTTCCGCTTCGGCCCGCACGTCGATGGGGACCCGGTAACGGCGCAGCACGCGGGCCGCGCCGATGGCGTAGACATCGGCCGTCCGGCCAACCCCGATCAGCTGCTGTCTGGGCGCATCTGCTGCCATTGGCCCGTCCCTTCCGGCAGGGTCAGCAAATCACTGCCGGGCCGTGAGCACCACCCAGACCTGGCCGCGGGCAAAGTTCATCCGCCGTCCGCCGGGCAGCGTGAATGTGGTCCCGGCCGCCGCGTTCGGCCGCGACCAGTGCACCTCATAGGCCAGGCCGTCGCGCAGCACCACGGCGGGGCCTGACCCGGTGCTCTCCGCGTACGGCGGCCTGGACCCCTGCTCGAGGAACCGGGACGTGCGCACCGTCGTGTACTGGATGACCACCGTGGCCGGGCGCAGCTGCCCGCCGTCCGTGGTCAGCGCCGGGGAGCCGTCCATCCACACCAGCCACCGCGCCTGCCGGGCCGACCACTGGAACCGCAGCGACGCGGCCGGGTACGAGACCGAGAACGCCGCCGTGGCCCGCCCGCCCGGCGGGGCCGGGCCGAACCGGAAGCCGATGTCGTGGGCGGTGCTGGCGTCCCGGCCCTCGGCCGCCAGCGTGCGGGCGTGCGCGAAGAGGTTGTACGGGGCGATCCGGGCCGGGCTGCGGAAGTAGCCGCCGGCCACGCCGTCGAACAGGTCCACGATTCGCGAGTGCTCGACGACCGGCAGCAGCTGCGGCTGGGCCCCGGAGAAGGCGAACGCCGGGCGCCCGAACTGCCGGAGCAGCTCGATGTCATCCTCCCGGGCACTGCGGACGGGCCCGATGATCCGCGGCAGGTGCGAGGAGAAGATGGCCAGGAAGCGGCTCAGGCCACCCTCAACGGGCAGGACGTACACGATGTCAGCCCTGGTCAGCCCGGTCTGCGGCCGGGCCAGGGCGTAGTTGTCGATCTTGACGGCCAGCACCGGCCGCAGCGACGGCACCGGCTCACCGGTGAACGGCGACGACAACGGCCGCGGCGGCGGGCTAGGTGACCCGGGGCGGGGCGGCGGGCGGACCTTGACCGGCCCGGTGCGGCCGACCAGCAGCACGATGACACTGCCCGTGGCGATGGCCACCACGGCGACCGTGATCGCGATCAGGATCGTGCGCCACCGGGCCGTCATGGGACCTCACCCCCCGGTCGGTCACCAGACCCGTAGGCGCCCGGCGGGCGCGGTCAGGTCAGCGTGCGATCTCCTCGATGCAGTCGAGCGCCCAGTCCAGGTCCTCTTCCTCGATCACTAGCGGCGGGGCCAGCCTGATCGTCGAGCCGTGGGTGTCCTTGGCCAGGATGCCGCGCTCGGCGAGCAGTTCGCACGCCGTGCGTCCCGGCAGGGACGCGAACTCAACGCCCGCCCACAGCCCGCGGCCGCGCACCTCGCGCACCGCGGCCGGCGGCAGTGCGGCCAGCCGGTCGTGCATGTGCGATCCGAGCTTGGCCGACCGCTCCTGGAACTCGCCGGTGGCCAGCATCGCGATGACCTCGCGGCCGATGGCGCAGGCCATCGGGTTGCCGCCGAACGTGGAGCCGTGCTGGCCGGGCCGGAACACGCCCAGGATCTCGGCCGACGACACGACCGCGGACACCGGCACGATCCCGCCGCCCAGCGCCTTGCCGAGCAGGTACATGTCGGGGACCACGCTCTCGTGCTCGCAGGCGAAGGTGGCGCCGGTCCGGCCGAGCCCGGACTGGATCTCGTCGGCGATCATCAGCGCGCCGCGGGCGGAGCATATCTCGCGCACCCCGGCCAGGAAGCCCGGCGGCGGCACGAGCACCCCGGCCTCGCCCTGGATCGGCTCGACGAGCACGCCGACCACCCGATCGTCCACGGCGGCGGCGAGCGCGCCCAGGTCACCGTACGGGACGACGGTGAACCCGGGTGTGTACGGCCCGAACGAGGCCCGGGAATCCTCGTCGGTGGAGAAGCTGATGATCGTCGTGGTGCGCCCGTGGAAGTTCCCGTCGAAGACCACGATCACGGCCTCGCCGTCCGGCACGCCCTTGACCTCATACCCCCACTTGCGGGCGGTCTTGATCGCCGTCTCCACGGCCTCGGCCCCGGTGTTCATCGGCAGCACCATCTGCATGCCGGCCAGCGCGGCCAGCTCCGCGCAGAACGGGCCGAACTGGTCATGCTCGAACGCCCGGCTGACCAGGGTCACCCGCTCCAGTTGCCGCTGCGCGGCCGCCACCAGCCGGGGGTGCCGGTGCCCGAAGTTGATCGCCGAGTACGCGGCGAGCAGGTCCAGGTAGCGACGGCCCTCGACGTCGGTGACCCAGGCGCCCTCGGCTTCGGAGATCACGACCGGCAGCGGATGGTAGTTGTGCGCGCCGTGCGCCGCGGCCTGGGCGCGCAGCCGCTCGGCCGTGGGTGTGCCGTCGCTAACGGTCATGTCCGGCTCCTCGAGGCGTCGGTTCTAGGCGGGGTTGGACATCGCCCGAGTGGAACTCGAGCGTGCAGCACTTGGGACCGCCCCCCGCTTTGAGGAGTTCAGACATGTCCACCGGCACGGGTTCGAAACCCTTCTCCGCGATCTGAGCGGCCAGGCCGCCCGCTTGCGCGGGCAACACCACGTGCCGGCCGTCGCTGATCGCGTTCAGGCCGAGCACCTCGGCGTCCTCGTCCTTGGCCTCGATCAGCTCGGCGAAGTGGCCGATCAGAGCGGCCCGGCCGGCGTCATCGAACGCCGCCGGGTAGTAGGCGGCGGTGTCGGCATCCAGCACGCACAGGGCGGTGTCCAGGTGGTAGAAGCGGGGATCCACCAGCCGGAGGCTCAGCACGGGGAAGCCGTAGCGGGCCTCGAGTTCGCCCGCGATGCCGGCATCGGTGCGGAAGCCGTGGCCGGCGAGGATCGTGTGTCCGTCGAAGACGATGTCCCCCTGGCCCTCATTCACCAGTCGCGACTCGACGGCGGGATAGCCGTTCTCGGCGAACCAGCCCAGATACGCCGGCCCCTCCGCCGCCCGCTGCGGATAGCGGAATCGCGCGCCGAGGACCTGGCCGCCGATCACCGTCGCGCCGTTGGCCGCGAAGACCATGTCCGGCAGGCCGGGCAGCGGGTCGATCGTGTGCACCGTGTGACCCAGGCGCAGGAACGCGTCGCGCAGGCACTGCCACTGGCGCAGCGCCAGCACGGCATCGGCCGGGCGGTCCGGGTGCATCCACGGGTTGATGGCGTATTTGACCGTGAAGTACTCGGGCGGGCACATCAGGTAGGTCCTGCTGCTCGCCGTGCGGCGGCGCCCCTGGCCGGAGGTCTGGGTCATATGGCTCCTTCGCGGCGGCGTGATCTGCGGCTGAATGATCTCCGTGGATCTCCAGCGTAAGAGGCGGATACATAGCCGCGTCACCGCACTTCATGCTCAGTGACCAAGATTCGTTGCGTCCTGGGCGTTAAAAATAAAGATCTATTGCGTGGGGCGGTGAGTGCGCAACCGGGTGGACGGCGCGTCTAGCCGGCCGGACGAACCGGAGCCCGGCCGATCTCGCGGGCCACGTCGAGGCCGAGCAACTGGTCGGTGTAGGCGAAGGTCTCGAACTTCGACCCCGGCGGGATCTCCTGGTCGTCCTCGAGCGAGCGCAGGGCCCGCAGTGCCGCCGGCGTGTCGAGGTCGTCGTCGAAGGCCGCCGTGATCTGGCTGGTCACCTCCGCGCACATCGGCTTGCTCGGTGAGTTGGCCCAATCGGCCACCAGCTCCCGCCAGCGGCGCAGCGTCCGGTTGGCGGCCTCCAGGGCGTCCCAGGTGAGGTTCACCGGCTGCCGGTAGGGATGCTCGAGGAACGCCAGGCGCAGCGCGAGGGGGTCCAGCCCGCGGTCGGCGAGATCGGGCAGGAGCACCACGTTCTCTCCGGAGCCGGCCATCGCCCGCCCGTCGAACAGCAGGCGCTCGCCATGGACCCAGTGCCGGACCGCCTCGCGGCCGGCCGCCGAGTTCGACTCGGCCCGTTCGTGCTCGTGGTGCGGGAAGCAGAGGTCGATGCCGCCGGCGTGGAGGTCGATGGCATCGCCGAGGTAATGCCGGGATAGCGCCGAGCACTGCGCGGACCGGACGGGAAACCCGGTTCCCCACGGCGCCGGCCAGGCCGGCTCCTGGCCCGGGCCGCTGCCCGTCCAGAGCGCCCAGTCGGCCGGGAAACGCTTCCGGTCCCCGGTGTCCCCGGTGTCCCCGGTGTCCCCCGCGGGCCCGCCGCCCGGCGGCGTGTCGGCCAGGCGGTTGCCGGACAGCTCGCCGTAGCCGGGGAAGGACCGCGCGTCGAAGTAGACCGAGCCGTCGCCGGCCGGGTAGGCGTGCCCGGCCTCGACCAGCCCGGAGATCATGTCGATCGTCAGGCCGATGCCGTCCGAGGCGCGGGGCGTGCCCTCGGCCGGCCGGAGGTTGAGCGCGGAGCAGTCGGCCAGGAACGCGCGCTCGTTCTGCTGCGCGCCGTCCCCGCCGGAACCCCCGACATCGGCGACGTCCTGGCAGGCCAGGACCGTGAACCGGAGCCGGTGCTCGGCGTGGCGCCTGATCAGGTCGCCGAGCAGGTACGAGCGCAGGTCGCCGACGTGCGCACGGCGCTCGAGTACCGGACCGCAGGTGTAGATCCGCAGCGTGCGGTCGCCGGCGGCCCGGATCGGTTCGGCCTGCCCGGTTCGCGTGTCATGGAGCTGGAACACCCGCCCAGCCTACGGAAGGCGGGCGCCGGGGGCGGGGATGCGGCGGCGCCGGGCCGCGTCAGGCCGGTTTCAGGAAAGGGCGGGCAGGCGGGCGGCTGCGGCGGCGATCCGCTCGTCGGTCGCGGTGAGCGCCACCCGGATGTGCCGGGCGCCCGACGGGCCGTAGAACGCGCCGGGCGCGACCAGAATGCCGGCCTCGGCCAGCACCGCCACCGATTCCCAGCCGTCGCGCTCCGGATGCGCCGCCCACAGGTACAGGCCCGCCCGTGAGTGCTGCACGGCCCAGCCGGCCGCCTCCAGGGCGGGGCGGAGCACGTCCCGGCGTGCCGCGTAGCGGGCCTTCTGGGCATCGGCGTGCGCGTCGTCGCCCAGCGCGGCCGTGACCGCCGCCTGGACCGGGCCGGGCACGATCATGCCGGCGTGCTTGCGGATCTCCAGGAGCTCGGCGACCAGGGCCGGGTCACCGGTCACGAAACCGGCCCGGTAGCCGGCCATGTTGGATCGCTTGGACAGCGAGTGCACCGCGAGCAGGCCCGCGTGCGAGCCGTCGCAGGCGTCGGGGTGCAGCACCGAGACCGGCTGGTCCTCCCAGCCCAGTTCGATATAGCACTCGTCCGACGCGACCACGGTGCCGCGCTCGCGCGCCCACCGCACCACCTTGGTCAGGTGCTCGGCGGGCAGCACCTGACCGGTCGGGTTGGACGGCGAGTTCAGCCACCACAGCCGTACCGGCTCCGGGCCGAGCGAGACCACCGCGTCCGCGGCGACCGGCCTGGCCCCGGCCATCCGCGCGCCGATGTCATAGGTCGGGTAGGCGAGCTCGGGGTACACGACCACGTCGCCCGGGCCGCAGCCGAGCAGCGCCGGCAGGCCGGCGATCAGTTCCTTGGTTCCGATGACCGGAAGCACGGCGTCCGGCTCGACGCTGACCCCGTGCCTGCGGGCCAGCCACCCGGCTGCCGCCTGCCGCAGCGCGCGAGTGCCAGCGGTCGCCGGGTAGCCATGGGCATCCGAGGCAGCCGCCAGCGCCTCGCGCGCCACGGCGGGAACGGTATCCACCGGAGTGCCGACCGACAGGTCGACAATGCCCCCGGCGTGAGCGAGTGCCCTCGCCTTGTAGGGCTCGAGCGCGTCCCAGGGAAACCGGGGCAGGCAGGCAGCGAGAGTCGGCACCCGACGATCCCGGTCAGCGGCCGGGATCAGTGCGGCTGCGGTGGCAGCGATGCCACCAGCGGGTGATCCCCGTGGATCTTGCCGACCTTCGAGGCACCACCCGGTGACCCGATGTTCGCGAAGAAGTCGACGTTGACCCGGTAGAAGTCCTTCCACTGGGCGGGCACGTCGTCCTCGTAGTAGATCGCCTCAACCGGGCAGACCGGCTCACAGGCTCCACAGTCGACGCACTCGTCCGGGTGGATGTACAGCATGCGCTCGCCCTCGTAGATGCAATCTACGGGGCACTCCTCTATGCAGGTCTTGTCCAACAAATCAACGCAGGACTGAGTGATGATGTACGTCACTTGCTTACCCCTTTTCCGTCCCCACGGATCGCAGGCTATCAGCCAACCTCGACACTCCCCGGCGCAGCCGGGGAAACTGTGCGCGCCCATCCTCGCTTCCCGTTGGCAGCGGTCCATTCATAGCCGGCGAACCGCACGTCAGCGATCCGGTACTGCTGCGCGTGCGACACCAGCCACGCCGCCGTCGCCCATCCCTGCCGGGTGCTCCCGACATGCACGATCAAGCCCGGATCCGGCGTCGCGCGGGTCGACTGAGGCCCGAAGGCCTGCGCCAGCCCTTGGCTGGCCGCGTCGACCCGGGCCGCACCGCTGATCTTCGGCGCGTACCAGCACCAGACCGCGTGCGGATCCTGCCCGGTGAAGGCCGGGGTCATGTGCGTGGCCAGGGCCTGGTACTGCTGGTAGGCAAAACCGTCGGCGCTGTGCTGCACGGCCTGGGCCGCCTTGTATACCGGCATCTGCTGATATCCAGGGATCTTGGCCAGGGCGCCGAAGAACTTCGACGTCGCGTACACCGGGTTTTCGAGATCGGTGCGCGGCCCCCAGCCCTGCGACGGCCGTTGCTGGAACACCCCGACCGAGTCGCGGTCGCCGTAGGGCAGGTTCCGCAGCTTTGTCTCCTGCAGGGCCGCCGCGTAGGCGACGGTGACCGCCCGCGGCGGCATATGGTCCCGCTGGGCGACGCCCGCTATCGTGGCCGCGATGCTGGCCTGCCCGGGGTCGAGCGCTATGTCCTCCCCGTTGCCCGCCGCGGTGCAGTCGCTGCCCTGCAGCAGCGGCGCCACGCTGCGGAACGCCACGTACAGGCCGAGAACCACAACCACCACGATGAGCAGGCTGATGCCGGAGATTCCGCGGCGCCTGCGGGGGGTTGCAGCCACGGGTTCGAAGCTACCCGCTGTTCTGACGGTGATGCAGGCGCGCGAGCACAGCCGGCGCGGTCGTCTGGACCGGCGTGCAGACGAGATGTATCGTGACTTCCGTGGATCAGCTGACACGCGAGGACATCGCCGCGGCGACGGCCGTACATGCTGAGCTCGGACCCGGCTATGACCAGGCGGTGGCCGAGAGCCTGGTCGACAGGATCGGCGCCGAGATCGACCGGCGGGTGGACGCCCGGCTCGCCCAGGGCACGCCTTCCGCGCCTTCCGCACCTTCCGCGCCTTCTGCGCCTGCCCGGCCGGCCTGGGTCACCCCCGTCATGGGCCTCGGGTCGCTGGGCCTGGGCATCGGCGCCACGGCCGCCGTGCTCACCGCGGCGACCAGCGCGGGAGCGGACACCCTCAACACCGGCACGGGCGTCGTCACCAGGGGCAGCGTCATCCATACGATCAGCGCGGGCCAGATCCTGCTCGTCATGCTGATCTGGGTGGTGATCGGCGTGGTCAACGTCGCGTACGCCCGGCACTCGGGCGGCCGCAGCTAGTCCGCGCTGGCTCCGGGGCGGTCGCCGCCAACCCCGAGCGGGCCGGCCGGGTCCGCCCGCCTGGCCTGGCCCGATACGTTATGGGATCGTGAGCGCCCAACCCGAGCCGCATCGTCGGCTGCGTCGTCAAGGACCGGCGACCCTGCGCGGCAAGCACATCCCTCAGACCACCACCGATCAGCGGCTGCTCGACCGGCGCGGCCCCAGCGACTGGGTGCACACCGACCCGTGGCGGGTGCTGCGGATCCAGGCGGAGTTCGTCGAGGGCTTCGGGCTGCTGTCCGAGCTCGGCCCGGCGGTCGCCGTGTTCGGGTCGGCGCGGACCGCCCCTGAGAGCCTGGACTACAAGCGCGCGGAGCGGATCGGCGCCGGCCTGGCCTCGGCCGGCTACGCGGTGATCACCGGCGGCGGGCCCGGGATCATGGAGGCCGCCAACCGGGGAGCGATGAGCGCCAACGGCGTGTCGGTCGGCCTCGGCATCGAGCTTCCGCTGGAGCAGGGCCTGAATGACTACGTGGAGATCGGCCTGGAGTTCCGCTACTTCTTCGTCCGCAAGACGGTGTTCATCAAGTACTCACAGGCGTTCGTGGTGCTGCCGGGCGGCTTCGGCACGCTGGACGAGCTGTTCGAGGCGCTCACGCTGGTGCAGACGGGCAAGATCACCAAGTTCCCCATCGTCCTGGTTGACCGGGAGTACTGGTCGGGCCTGACCTCGTGGATTCACGGCACCCTGCTGGCTCAGGGCAAGGTTTCGTTCGCCGACCCGGACCTGTTCCGGATCGCCGATGATCCCGACGAAGTGGTTCAGATCATCAAGGATGCCCATCAGCAGGATGTATCGGGCGGTAACCGCCCGGCTACATGATCCGGGCCTTCCGGACACGCCAACTCGGGTCCTGGCATGGCACGATTCTTGTGTGTC